>Ga0247803_1000783_pt1 | contig 16831 bp, 18 predicted proteins | sample UWRJL014104B1_FD_180928 | JGI IMG/M metagenome (GOLD analysis project Ga0247803, IMG submission 180928) | Plant litter microbial communities from Arlington Agricultural Research Station in Wisconsin, United States - UWRJ-L014-104B-1 | ecosystem: Environmental > Terrestrial > Plant litter >...
AGTGTGGGCATCCGCGATTTCAGACAGCTCCAGAGTACTCCAATTGTGCAGGAGGCCAGCGCGATTCATGATGACGGGCCTTGAAGAGCGGGATTCGCGCGGATGGTCGCAATTGTGGAACGCGCGCGAGTACAGCCACAGGCGGTAGATGGCCCGACGCAATCGATACTGCTCCGCACTCGTCAAGAGCCGCCGCTGCTCGTAGTTGTACTTCCATTTCTTGAACGGGTAGATGTCGCACCATTTCTCAGCAACACGACCAGTGTGTACAATCTGCTTGAGCAGCGCGAGCGAAAAGGGGACGGAGCGGATGATGTGAGTCGGCTGGCTGGCGTTGTGGGTCAACAGCTGGGTGAGGTCTTGTAGGGGGCCGAATTGCGCTTCGGCAGCGGTTTCGAGAATGATGAGTTTCTGGGACGATGCGTAGATGTTTCGGAAACGGCGACAGGTGGACGAGAGGTTCAGGACGTCGGTGATTGCGGAGCAAGAGAGGAAGACGTGGGAGATGAGTTCGGTTGCGAGATCTTCGAATAACATATTGGCGGTTGGTTGGTAAGGAATCTTGGTATTCTAAAAAGTGCAGGAAACAATCAACTCCTTCTCTTCTTCCCTACTTCTTCGGTGGGATTTTTGACGTGTGTTGTATAGCGAGGTTTGGTTATTCGGGGAATTTGGGGTAAATCGGCGGGAAGCTCAAACTATCTTCTTCAGACGTCTGATTGCGATTGCTTCGTCGCCGACGGAGAAGGAGGGCCTTATAAGATGACCACCCCTCTCCTTTGGGGGCTATAGAAAAGAGGTGAGACATGCTGCTCGCAATGCTCGGTGAGGTCGCTGAGAGCGGAAGCCAGCCCAGAGGGACTGGAGATGGTTTTGAGACTCATGGTTGTTGTGATGAGGAAAGGAGTCAGCGCTCACCGTGGATGATTATGGGGTTGGACGCTAGCGCGCCGTGACCGCTCCGAGGCCCGACGTTGGCTAATGAAGTCACCGCAACGGTTGCTCAATAGAACCCGCCCAAAGTTGCAGTACCATTATTTACTATTCTACCGCGTAGCTGGGACAATGCAGCCTTTGCAGTCATCCTCCGCGAACGAGTCGCCATTCCTTCGCTTGCCAGTTGAATTGAGACGCGTAATATATGCCTGCCTTCTACCGTACGTTACTCTTGTAACCACGCCGTGAACTGTAACACATCACTGCGACACATCACTGCGTCTCGCTCAGTACTACAGGTGCCGACGATCCTCTGGATGAGCTTTACTGACCCTGTGTCGCTCTCGTTAGCTACACTTCCACTTTCGACGTACGCTTCCAACGCGGCAATGGCGACCTCGAACGCAGCGAATACAACCTCACATTGGTCCGCCAACCAAGCGAGGTATGGAAGATGCAAAAGACCTCGCCCCGGTCGGACCGCGAAGTCGGAAACGACATAGTCTGGCGGCGCGGTTGCACCTCCATCCTGGCGACGTGCCACCAGATACACGAGGAATGTGTCGACATGATCTACGGACAGAACACATTCGTCATCGACGTGGCCTTTGACAAGATCCTGTTCCGGCAACGCTGGCGAACTGCAAGCAATCTCACACCGAGTCGGTCGTACCCGTTCCTGGATCACTTTTCGCAGCGGAATCTCATGCGCATCAAGAACTATGTAATCAATATCGAACATGTGGACGACTACACGGGAATGATCAAGTACAATTGCGGCGGGCGGGGACTTACTGCGGGGATCAGGGATAGGGTGCAAGAATTGGTGGATCTGTTGAGCGCGGTACCCTATCTCGTGCAAATGCATATCCACTTGATCGATGGGGCCATCAGCCGCGTCAAGTTTCCTAGCGGGAGGGTGCACCGTGTGCAGGATGAGGAGAACTATTCCAAGTCGCAATCGACGCTGGATCCGCTTCACCGACTGTATGGAGTGCGGAAAGCGAAAGTGACGGGTGTGAGTGCGGTGTATGCTGCTTCTGTAGAGAAGAGCATGAGTGGCACTAGGGGCGTTTCCACGATGGGAGGACGAGCGAATGATCTTCGAGACAATATAAGCCGTAAGGATTGAGTAAGTTTGAGGACGACAGAAGAGCTGATGGTTTGCGGTACATTGAAGCATGGTAGTACTCGCAATACGGGAGTGGGAGTGAGCATAAACCCGACGATGCATCCACCACATTTCTCCTCGGCAGACACAACTATTGTACCTGCAGAATCCAAGGAAACGGCATTCTACAGCCGATGGGGTATTACTATATACCGACTTTCATAGCCCAACTATACAATTACTTTTCAGAACCCAATATGCGCCGTTTACTTCAGATGCGGTGGCACAGTGTCTCCCATCCTGTACCTGAACGCCGTAGTTTGCCCGGATAACTGCCCATGCCACTACTTGAACACCTGCTGGTCGCTCAGGGGATCCGCCTCCTTCTTCCGCCCTCCGTGGCTCGTAAGGCCAAGATCTCCGCGCTTGATCCGGTTCTCCTTGATCTGCTCGGTTCTGCTGTTGTATCGGCCCGCCTTCGATTTTCTCAGATCGGATCGGATCTGGTTGGGCGAGACAAACTCCTTGTTTTGGTAGATGATGGGCCCACCAAAGCTGCTTTCCTGTATCATGATCGGTGTCAAGACGAATCGAGGTCCGATCTCGACCAGGTTTACGTCGAACTCTGATGATCTTCCCTTCTTCTTGGGGGCGGCTTTGACTTCCTCCTCTTCTCCGTCTGCGGTAGGCTTCTTCTTCCCGGGCTCGGACTCGTTGATTTGGTAGACGCGGATCCAGACTTTGCCGTCGGTTACGGTGAAGGCCATCACGTGATCGACAAAAGGCTTGACCTTCCTGGAAGTTTTCGGGACGCCAAAGATTTGGGTAAGGAGTTCCTTGATGACGCGGAGATGAGCTTGCTTTTCAAAGGTGGCATCGAAAGATAGCACCGGTCTTGATCCCTTCAGGCAGTTTCCGATGAAGTTGAGCTCCTCCATGGTGTGTACTGGGCAATGTTAGACGGATTCGGCATGGATTGACGTAGACATACAGTTCTGGAGATGCATCTTGACAGTGGGGCCGTTGGGCGCTTTGCTCATCCACGCATACAGATCCTTGCCTTTCCTGGCTTCGAAGAAGAGCACATTGTTGCAGTTGTAGAGCTCAGCGAGCTCGTTCAACTGGTGCAGTTTCGTCTTGGTGTCTAGCTTGGCCTCTTTTCTGCTGTGTGGCCTTCCCTGCGTTAGCACGGTTTCGGCAGAGGTTCAGAACACACTCACATCAAGGAGTACAGATCTTGCAGCAAGTGGCGATGCCTCATTGTCACGCCTCGGGAGCTCTGCCATGTGTAAGTCTTTGCACGTGAGTTGGCGGCGGTCGCATACGAGAATGAGCACCCTCTGCTTGTTTTTGCGCTCGCCCGACTCCTTCTCCTGGTGTCCCGCTGCTGAGAGGGTCTTGTATACGGCGGCCATGGCGATGTCTGTGTCGTTGCCGTGGAGGATGTCGACGTGGGCGCAACAGGTCGAGAATTTGAGAGATGCCAAGCTTCTCGCTGGGGTTTTTTAGCGGGTCAAGGCTCGTGCGGGAAGCAGGGATGGCACGGCCGCGGCTTCCGTCACCACCCTCAGGTTGGCGTGGACCAATCACGACGCCGGCGGCCATTGGCTCTTCCAGGTGCCATCGGTACCGGACGTTCTCGCTCTGCGTCTGAGCAGCGGTGGGAGAATGGGCGTCGAGATGGCCTTGCGGCCTGGCGACGGGGGATGCGGTTGGGGACGGCGCTGACGTGCATCGCATCGTGCCCGTGAGGACGCTTTAGCCGAGCCGCGTGAGGCCGTGTCGCGAACTTGGGATGCTAGAAGAAGAGCGTCGAGGCCAGAGGCAGCGTGCCAGCAGAGGGCCGGCGCGTCTCCAGCAGGCTCTCTGGCTGGCAGGCACACGGCGCGGAGCAGGATAGATGAAGGCGGCGCTGTGCCCTGCATTGCGCGCCGCCGGCAGCATTTATTGGCCTCCCCATCCCAAACTCGCGGGCTGCCAGTGAGTGTGCGGTCGAGAGAAGAGCAACCAGATCGGGGGGCAGGCTTTGTCCACAGTGCCGAACGACGTCCCCACCATCGTGCTCTGCTCGAGGCTTCGGTCGATACCCTCCGCGCCGCCTTCTAGCCCTGCCCTCTCCCATTCCCTGCGCGATCCGGCATCCTCGCCAGCGCTGCTCGGTGCTCCTCCTCCACACGCCACGGCGAAGATTGGACCAGCATCGCGTCCGCTCGGAGCTGCGCCTGCCACACCGCAGACGGCCTCTCTGCCCTGCCTGTGCCTGTCATCGCGAGAGCTCTGCGCCCGCCCGTCCGTTGCGCCGCCGCCTGGACGCTGCCCGTCCCCTCTCGCTGCTGCATCATCGCCGACGAGGTGACCTTCGCCGCCATCACGCGCGTCGCTGCCCGCACGCCGCCCCGTCCGCCGCGCTGCACCCTCTTCGGCTCCTGTTCTCCGCTCGCACTCGTTGCCCATGGACCAGTAGGCCGCACGCCGCCGCGACGTGACGCCCGCGACTACAGCCCTGATGTTTCGCGACCCGGTGCATCGGCGGTCCGTTGAGGAGGAAGAGCGAGACAGAATGCGAAAGCCAGGAGACCCGCCAGCTTCGCGAGACGCTTACCACCACCCCCAATCGCCCTCGACGCAAACACCCAGCCAACTACACCACCACCCACACACCTCCCCGACCCACGCCCATTACTCCTCCCATCAACACCACCCTGCCTCGCCGTCGCGCGGCACCGCCTTACCTCCGATCAGCACGGCCCTTTACGCCCGCGACACCAATACCGCTCCTACATACTACGACCCGACCTCTGATGGCGACCGTCGCTTGAGCCAGCCCGCCACGCGGTACGAGGGCCATTATCCCCCACAGGTATGCTGCCCTCACTTTCCATCACTTCCATCGCCCCTTTGACCTCCCCATGGCCCGAAACTTTTATGCAGGGATGCAAAGCTAACAATCACGTTCGGCAGGCTCGAGACTCCCACGCCTACCCCGACGCTCGCCCTGCCGAGAGCCCGTATACCAACCCCTACCGTTCGCCCATTGCGAGCTCCTTCGCGCACCATTCGCCGCTGCAGCGCCCACCTTCTCACGGCCATAGCACGGCGGGAATGGAGGCTATGTCTCACTCGCCCATGTCTCCAACCATGTACCAGTCGATGAACCGTGGAGCGGTGCAGCCACCGCCGCCGCCGCCCCACTATGAGCGGAGACCTTCAGTAAAGGAGGAGGTCAGTCCAACTCGCGTTCGATATCTGCCCTTCAATACTAACAATAGCTTCAGCAGGCCCCCCCGGCCCCCAAACGAGACCCCATGTCTCTCTCTAGCATCATGTCTTCCGGCGCAGACGTTGAACCCGCCCCAAAAGCTCAACCGCTTCCTCCCATCAACCTCGAACCACGCCGCCTATCTCGGGCATCAGCCAACCCGCCGCTCTTCGTCAAGCAAGAGCCTATGGCGACGCCCGCCGCCGCCGACATCCCGCTGCCAAGCGTCGCTGCACACAATCGGGGGGATTATGAGAGCATGCCGCCTGTCATCAGTGCATACACCCCGCAGCAGCTTATCCCTCGCGAGATTCCCGTACCAGACGAAGTCGATGTTGAAGCCGCGTTAGCTCGCATCGAGACCAGCGAGATGAACGACCTCGAGGGTGATGGCTTTGAAGCCGAGAGGGAAGAATACCTTTCGCAAGGTCGCAAGCGCATCCTGCAAATCCAGGATGCCGAAGCCGGCAAACGCAAGGTCAGTCTCTTCGTCACAATATACCGCATGCATGGCGTCTAACATTTACAGCGACGACGCATCGCCACCATCAATCGCTTCGCCGAAACTTTCGCTGCTCACCGCGACCAAGCCAAGCAGGCTTACAACAATGAACACGAGGCTGAAGCCTGGCAACAGGTCCAAGATCAGGAGATAGCGGAAGAAAAGGAGCGCAAGAAAGACATGCAACGCAAGCGACGACGCGAAAAGACCATCCAGAACGAGGAAGCGAAACGCGCCGAGGCTTTGGCCCGGGCAGGTCAAGCCGAGAATGAAGAAGAAAAAGAGAAACACCTGCGCGAGGCTCAAAGGGCCGAGAGGAAAGCTAAGACGACTAGCCAACTGCTACAAGGAAACGCTCCAAGCAAAGACTTCCGAGAGGTCACTCCTCATGCGCCCAACTTTGAGGGTGGCACCATGAGCTCCTTCCAGGCTTCAGATGATCTCCTTGGTGGGAAACGGAAAGGAGCCCGGTCAGGTGGTCGTCTCAAGAAGAGCAAAGAGCAGAAACAGGCCGAGAAGGATGCTGCAGCCGCTGGTCAGGCTGCTCTTGACCGCGGTGACGAGCTTCCCCCAATCGCTCCTCGTGAAGGCGCACGTCTCGACGCACTGAGAGGTCGAAGCCTGACGGAGGATCTCGGCCCAATTGTGCTGACTACCTACAACTCACAAGCTTATCAGAATCTCTATAACCAAATTTGGAAGGATATCGCCAAGAAAGATATCCCCAAGGTGGTCCGCATCAAGGAGAATTCGCTTTCAACAAAACAGTCGAACCTCCGTAAGACAGCGCAATTAGCGTCCAAGGAAGCCCGACGATGGCAGATGCGTACCAACAAGAGCATGAAGGATGTACAGGCTCGGGCCAAGAGGAGCATGCGAGAGATGCTTGGTTTCTGGAAGAGGAACGAGCGTGACGAACGTGACCAGCGAAAGATGGCTGAGCGACAAGAGCTGGAGACTGCAAAGAAGGCCGAAGCCGACCGCGAAGCGAATCGCCAGAAGCGAAAGCTCAACTTCCTCATCTCTCAGACCGAGCTCTACTCGCATTTCATCGGCAAGAAGGCCAGGACCGATGAGATTGAACGATCTACAGACGATGCAGATGCCGCTGCTGGTGATGCGCCTCCGGGTGCATCTGGCCCATCTGTCAATGTCCCTGATGGAGCCGCCCAGCCTGGCTCCAAGGTCATCAACTTTGAAGATCTGGACTTTGACAACGACGACGAGAGCGCTCTCAACGCTGCCGCCATTGCAAATGCTCAGCATGCCGTCCAAGAAGCACAGGATCGGGCTCGTGCTTTCAACAACGCCGCTGGAGAGTCGGGCGAGGACGAAGGCGAGCTGAATTTCCAGAACCCCTCAGGTCTTCAGGATGCTAAAGACTTCATTCCTCAACCGAAGCTGCTCAACTGTACGTTGAAAGAGTACCAGCTCAAGGGTCTCAATTGGCTAGTCAATCTCTACGAGCAAGGTATCAATGGCATCTTGGCCGACGAAATGGGACTTGGAAAGACGGTACAGTCTATCTCTGTAATGGCCTACCTCGTCGAGAAGTACAACATCTGGGGTCCGTTCTTAGTCATTGCTCCAGCCTCAACCCTGCACAATTGGCAACAGGAGATCACCCGGTTCGTCCCGGACCTCAAGGTGCTCCCTTACTGGGGAAACGCAAAGGATCGGAAGATTCTCCGAAAGTTCTGGGACCGCAAACACGTCACTTACACCAAGGACTCGCCCTTCCATGTTCTGGTCACATCCTACCAACTGGTCGTGCAGGACGCGCAATACTTCCAGAAGATACGTTGGCAGTACATGATCCTAGACGAGGCACAAGCCATCAAATCGTCTCAGAGCTCTAGATGGAAGAGTCTATTGGGATTCCATTCTCGAAACCGACTGCTTCTTACGGGAACGCCTATCCAGAACAACATGCAAGAACTCTGGGCGCTTCTGCATTTCATCATGCCAAGTCTGTTCGACTCTCACGACGAGTTCAGCGAATGGTTCTCCAAGGATATTGAGAGCCACGCCACGAGCAACACCAAGCTCAACGAAGACCAGCTGAAGCGTCTACACATGATTCTCAAGCCGTTCATGCTGCGGCGTGTCAAGAAGCACGTGCAAAAGGAGCTAGGCGACAAGATCGAACTGGACGTTTTCTGTGACCTGACCTACCGCCAACGAGCATACTACGCCAACCTCCGAAACAAAATCAGCCTTATGGATCTCATCGAGAAGGCTGTTGGAGATGAGCAAGACAGTGCAACGCTGATGAATCTCGTAATGCAATTCCGAAAAGTCTGTAACCACCCCGACCTATTCGAACGAGCCGAGACCCGGTCTCCTCTAGCCTTTGCATACTTTGCCGAGACAGCATCCTTCATGCGCGAAGGTCAGAACGTAAACGTCGGATATTCTACTCGCAACTTGATCGAGTATCGCTTGCCGCGACTGATCTGCCGAAATGGAGGTCGCCTTGACATCCCGGGTGCGGAGAATCCAAAGGCTGGTTTCCGTGGACGATATCTGGACAATCTAATGAATGTCTGGTCTCCAGATCACATTCATCAATCGTCCAAGCAGCGCGGCGCGTTCTCTTGGCTACGACTGGCGGACGTATCTGCTAGCGAAGCATCGAAAATCGCCAAAAAGGATCTTTTCCAGCGCGCGATCGAGCTGGCTGACAAGCCTGAGCGTCTAGCTCGGTTCAACATTGCCTACGACAAGGATAACGGCTCATACATTCCGAAGCATTCGATGCTCAACATTGTTGAGCAGCAGAGTCGTGCTCCTCTGGCTGAGATCACTACGGAAGGTTATATGCAAAATCTTCTCAATGTATCTCAGGCAGCTTTCGAAGAGACCGGCCTCAACATCATCGAGCGTTGCGCTAAACCTGGCGCCTCCGCACCCCCTATCGAGCTTTACTGCTCCAGCCAGGGCGTCATCGCAGAGAAACAGAGGACATTTTTCAACGTCCCTATGCGAACTGCCCTCTACGGTATTTCGGAGAACAGCGAGCAAGCAATGCTAGAGTCAAAGATCGATGAGACGAGTCTCTCGGTTCGCAACAAGCTACCAGCGCCGACAAATACCCGGGAACGATATGCTCACATTGAAGTTCCGTCGATGCAGCGCTTCGTCACTGACTCCGGCAAGCTGAGACAATTGGACGCTCTACTCAAGGAGCTGAGGCGGGGCGACCATCGCGTGTTGCTCTACTTCCAGATGACCAGAATGATCGATCTCATGGAGGAGTACCTTACCTACCGGAACTACAAGTACTGCCGGTTGGACGGTTCCACGAAACTCGAAGATCGCCGCGACACTGTCTCGGACTTCCAGAGCGATCCCTCAATCTTTGTTTTCCTGCTTTCGACGCGTGCTGGTGGTCTTGGTATTAACTTGACGGCTGCCGATACCGTCATCTTCTACGACTCTGATTGGAATCCCACGATCGACTCCCAAGCTATGGATCGTGCCCATCGTCTCGGCCAGACCAGGCAGGTCACAGTGTACCGTCTCATTACCCGGGGCACTATCGAAGAACGTATTCGCAAGCGCGCTCTTCAGAAAGAGGAAGTGCAACGTGTCGTCATCTCGGGTGGCGCCGGCGCACAAGTCGACTTCAACACTCGATCCCGCGAGAACCGCACCAAGGATATTGCCATGTGGCTCGCAGACGACGATCAAGCCGCTGAGATTGAGAAGAAAGAGGCTGAGATGGCTGAGGCAGAGAAGAACGCCCCGCAGGGCAAGAAGCGTAATAAGAAGAAGAAGGTTGAGGCCAGCTTGGACGAGATGTACCATGAGGGTGAGTCTCACTTGTGCTCATAATCTTGGGGCTCTCTTACTAACAGTACAAAAGGCGAGGGACACTTCGACGAGAGCGCTAAGCCGAGCGGCACAGCTACCCCAATACCGGCCGCAGCAGAAGACCAGCCAGCCGGCAAACGAAAGAAGGGTATGAGTAAAAAGGCCAAGACCGCGAAACAACGACTGGCGGTTGCCGATGGTCAGGTCTGAGGGCCCCGTACGCTTGTAACACTACCATCACACATGCATTGCATTTCTACCACCATGTTTGCGCTAGGCGTTCATCTTGAAAGCATGTTAGGGTTCGTTCCTTTTTGTTTCTCTTTTTGTTCAAAAGGTCCTTTTACCTCGGAAGGAAAGCAGGGTTGAAGGGTGAGACAATGGGCAACAAAGATCCGTTGTCGTTTGTGTAACACTATATTACTTATTTGTTTCCTTTTTCGTTCTGCTGCAATGCGCGTGTGTAGGGTATGGGATTGTCTTTCTTAGGTGCTATCCGCTGAGCTTTTGCGGGTGCGCTTGTCTACTTAGACCGTAGTTTGGGATGGGTGGTGAAAAGAATACACGGGCGAGAAATACACGGGTGTTACTTGCAAGATATCTCGTGCGGCTTTGTGTCGTAGCCAGCCTCTATACCCCACCCCAATCAGCGTTCTACTCTTCCCTTGAAAACATATCCTCGCTTTCACATTATTTCTTAATTCAATCTATTACCACAATTCATTAAGCGTCTGTGCTAAGTTCGGAGACAATTCATTTCCATTCCCTACAACCAGTCTTACATGCATTTCAACCACTAACGTGCAACGTCTCACTCCATTTAGATCTGATTCTGCAGGGCAAGACTGGATTCTTTGGCCTTGCAATTTCACTACTAGCCGCTGCGGGTAGCTTGTAGCCAGTAGCTCTGGAGGGCTTCTTTGCCGCAACAGGTGAGGCTTTGGCGTAGACTTGCTTGCAAATTCGTAGTATGCGAGCGTCGAAGAATTTCCCAATGAGGACGGCGCTTGGTTGTAGGATGTTTCCGTTAAAAGCTGAATTTGATTGAAGGTTCGGGGTCGAACGGAATATGGTTCTTTCTCGAATGAGGATGGGCGCTGTTCCAAGGCGTAATACGTCGTTTCGACTCGATTGGGAGCACGCCGGAGATGCAGAGAACGAGCTCTTTGGTGGGAGATGAAGACGAGAGTCATGTTTTTGGGCTTGCAGGTATCTGTAATGGTTTTGGCTGAAAGGTGGTGGATGTATGTGAGCAAGGTACACGTGGCAAGCAGATCCGTCCCGCAGTTGAAGCTTGTTGCACTACTAGTTGATGGGCTTTGCCTGTGATAAGGCGGCATATGCACAGCACCGTAAGTAGGAGTGTCTGCGAGACGAGCGCCCCATACATGTCAACCAAGGTTGAGAATAACCTAAAACCAATAGACAGATAAAGTCTTTCGCGTAAACGCTTCCAAGCTGGAACGAATTTCGAATGAGAGACCGTGTATGACATGATCTCACAAAGACACGTATCGAGAACAAGATAGGTTGCAACAGACCAAAACTCATTTCAATTCCACTCCCCCGCCGCCCCAAATATATAGTACAGCTAGAACAGGTATTCCAGGCACGCTCCAAAGACACACATGCTATCTGATCTTTCAGCAGACGCCCCATACCCATGCATTAACTTGTGGGTGCTCTCAGACCCCGAGCAATCCCACATTCATTGACGACCCGTCGAAAGATACCGTGACAGGATAAAAAGTGCATCATACAAGAAGGATAAGGGGTAAAGTAGGTATATGGAGCGATAACCATAGTTCCAAAACAGAAAATATCACCCGTGTCTGATTCGGTCGTCGTCCCAAAGTGGTCCATCGCACGTACGCGACGCTATGAGGGGGTATGATGAGGCTAGAAATGCAAAGCAATGGTTAAAGCCAAGGGCGGAAGAGCATCATCGTGCAAAAACTTTGACGACGCCGTCACCGCCGGCAGACACTACCAAGCGTCCATCTTGGCTCCACACGACGCTGCAGACTCCCTCGCCACGTAGGACGCGGTGTGCTGTAATTTCTTGGGTGCATATGCGCTTATCGAGGGACCAGAAGCGGATAGAGGCGTCATGTCCGGCTGATACGGCTTCGCGGCCATCTTTGCTGATAGAGAGGGAAGAAATGGCTGCGGGATGCGCGAGCATGCTGTACGTGCATTGGCCTGCGTAATTGTTAGTTGTGCATCGTATTTAGGGGGCCATTCAGCTGAACTGACCGGAGTTGGCATCGTAGAACCTGATGAACTTGTCTTCGTGGCCACTGATAATGACCCCTTCGACACCGCCACCGCTGTTCGAGCCAGTGGGGCCATGTACGCTCTCTTCGTCGACACCGCGACCAGAATCTTGGGACTGTGCTCCCTCCACACTTTGTGAAGTCGTGACAACAGAAGTGATGCCAGTTGCTGGTGTGCCATCGTATGTTTCGCCGCTGGCCATGCCAATGAGTTCTTCGCCGGTCCGAGTGTCGTACACCAAGATCGAAGCATCTGAAAACGAAACTACGAAAGTCTCGCCGGTGAGGGATAGAGGTGTTATACATGTTGGCGAAGGATGCGTGGCTCGCTCGATAGTGTGAATTAGACAGTAGTGGAAAGGAGTAGAGGTAGCAATGCTGGGCTGCGGGGACGAAGGGTAGTTGGACCCGGAAGTTACCGAGTGTCTACGACTCCCTCCCACACCTCGTCGCGAGCCTGTCTGAGGCGAGACCAGCTGAGGAGGCGCACTTACGGCCCAGATCTTGATGGTACCGTCCGCAGAGCCTGATGCGAGTAGGACGCGGTCAGGTCCTCCATAGTTGCTGCAATCTGCGCCAAATATAGAGTGGCAGGTTGCCGGAAGTACGCAGACAGTCCAGACCGCGTCCGTGTGCCCTTCGAGTGTAGCCTTGGGGTCAACACGTCCCCTTTCCCATACGCGAACGGTAGCATCTTGGCCGCCAGAGAAGATCCAGCCGTCACCGGAAACCCTACCACCGGTGGCGAAAGACGCCGACGAGGGACATGCCGCAAGACATGTTACTACGCCGTCGTGGCCGCGGTGGGACCAGTATGGCGAGATGTCCAGGTCATTGTTCATGCTAGGTTGATTGGCGTAGCTGGCAGGAATGATCCATCTCTTGATTAAGCCATCATCTCCAGCAGTGCATATTTCCGGCTCGGTGGGACTGCCACCTCCCGTGAAGATGACAGAGCGAACAACGTCGAGATGCCCACGAAGAGCAAACCGCACTTTGAAGTTCTGCGGGTCACCTCGTGCGCTTTGAGCGACTGCTTCTCGACTTTCTCCCTGGCTTGATCGCCTACGGTGCATATCCTGGCTTGTTCTTCGCTTGCCGTGTCTTGGGGGAGACTTGGAAGGAATGCTATTTGCACTTGGAAACGATTCCGTGTCCGGTCTTCTAGGTGGCGGCGCGTCTTGCGGTATCTCCAGAGGCTCTTCAAAATTCCAACTCTCCGACTCCTCCGCGTTTGTCTGGGCGTTACTCGGCGCGGCTTCTTCTCGACTGGCAATTGGGCGACCTTGGTTGTCAAAAGAGTGCGTAACCTTCTCCACCTGCTCCTCTGGTACGGAGCCAAAAGGCTGCAGCGCTTGCGAATGCGTTTGTTGACCGAGGTACTCGGAAGGTGGCCCGGAATGGGTTGGAAGAGGTATTTGATTGGGTGTTTCGCGGGTCATTTGCGGAGCTTGATGATATTGTTGCGGCTGGTGGGTGAAACCGTGCATCTCGCCGGAGGTAGAGACGTTTGGCTGGTGGTGGTTGGGCAAAGACATGTTAGGCATTGTGGGAAGTTGTGATTGCATCTTCTGGCGGTGCTGGTGAAGGTACATCTCCTCCATTGAAGCATCTCCATGGTTGACGAATCCAGAGCCATTGTTGAGCGCGTGTAGGCCGGGCTGCGGCGCCGGCTGAGCTGGCGGCGTCAGAAGGTATGTGATCTCCTCGACGCACTTTGTGAGGTATAGCTTCGATTTCTCGCGCAGGCTTTCGCGTTCAGCCTCGGCTTGTTCGGAGAGTTCGTTGTCAACGTCGAGGAAGGAGTTGTGGTGCTTGGGTTGTGCTACAAGGCAGAAGTTAGCTTCGTTCGACTGTATCGTGATGGCAAATGAAATGGTGTCTGCGCACGCTTCTTAGGCTCCATACCACTCTTCGATTTGGCCTTGTCCTTCTTCTCGTCGTGTCCATCCGGCGAACCAGCCTTGTGCTTCTTCCGCTCGTTCACCAGGGCTTGTTCCAGCATGCGGATGTGTTTGTTCAACTGATCATTCAGCTTTTTCGCGCTCCGCACTTCGCCCTCTTGCTTCGCAATCTTTGCTTTCATCTCTGCGCGCTCAATGTCCCAAGCGTTCCTCGCACGCTCGTGATTATGCCATTCCAGTTGCAAGAAGCGCATAACCCCTAGATCACCGTCAGCGAACAGCCCACCGAACGACAGCATTCCTCCGAGCAATGCTGGCGAAGAGAGCGCTCTTACCCTGCAGCGTGTACTCGGTCCCTGTCGCGGCGCTCCCATCGCCTCCGCCGCCCGCGCCGCCCGCATTCATGGCCGAGGGCGATTGCCATGCCATGACGGAGCCTTTGCAAAGATCGGTAGCGTGGGTACGTCCGTCGGGTGTGACATGCGGTGTCGGAATCGGCGAGGGCGCTGTTGGGGGATGGATAGCTGTCCGGAACGAACGCTCGGATGTTTCCTAATTCCTATGGGGGCGCTTGGGCCTGCGGGTAACGGCGACAACAACGGCGCGGGGCGAGTAAAGAGTGCGCGAAGAATAGGACAGCGTGCGCAATGCAGCTACGACAGCGGACGGATATGCAACTCGGCGGATAACAGTGGGAAAGGGAGCTGTCGGTTGTCAGTTGCGAGTGGTTGTCGGTAGCCAAGGAGTGCGCTATACCCAAAACGGGAAGGCGCAATGCACGCTCCATTTCCGTCTCGAAGGGATTCAACGCCTTCGTTGTGCTACTCGCAACCTGTCTGTACCCTGAGTTTGACGCCATCTTTTGCTTGCCGAAGCTGCCGATAGGCCAAGGCATGCTCCTTTGCAAGATACTGTCGAGTATACTCGTTTGGATCTGTATGCGAACACCCAGCGCACGCAAACACCTGCTGGATACTCTGAGCACCTTCACTTCTACCTTACCTACACATGTGCAGGGCTTTTGCGCTGTTCTACCGACTGCTACGCTCAGTACACATCACAGGTACAGGGAGTGCTCAAACCCCGAGTCTACCTTGCGAACAAGCTAAAGTGGTCGATTCAGCTGTGTTCGAACCCTTTGGCTCACTGACAGCTGCAAGAACGAACAGATCGACCTACGGCCGTTTGTGTCTTTCTACTGATCGTATCTTGCACACAGAACCAGCGATTTAGAGCCACATAGGTTTGTTTGCACACTCGTCTATCTTCACTTTCTTTTTGGTGTACCGCCAGGTCCGATTTTCCATGTACCTCTCGATAATCCCTTCTTCACTGGCCCCTCTTCTTCAAAACTTCTATGGCATCGAAAGCTTGTGTTCTTCTACAGCTTGACTTCCACTGTCCTACGATGTTTCATTGTTGCTCTCTTTCCCGCTTCTTCTCCTCTCATTGCGAATCACATGTTCCTGTCAGCTTTGCGGGTTCAAGCTAACCACACCTGAGCTTGGGTACAGAGAGAAGCGTCGTAATATCAAGAAAACCGAAGCACACGACAGCACGTGTTGAGACCTTTCTGGAAGAGCTTGGTAGACTACGGCTTTGTACCTCAACCTCAAGCCATCACCGGGTGATGTGGCTGACACGCGAATATCTCACACTCCACATTTGATGGCGTAAGGTCTATGGCAGTATCTACCGAGGATGATGGGTATCAGATCGGCACACGCAAGAGACGGATGTCGCCACAGCATGAATTCGACATGTCTCGTGGACACGGCAAAGGCAACCACCACTCGAACCACCAGCTACCAACTAGGCAACACTACCCGGAGTACTATAAAGCCGGCTTACGTCTTCATATACCGCCTCCTACCGACCACCATTGGGAGCACAGACGAGCAGTTCGCCAAGATCATCACGTGCCACCAACCTGTTGCTTCCATATTGGGTTAACGCGCCTCGAGACTTCGCAACCACAACATTCCTTTGACCTCCGTCCCCCAGCCACCCCACCGACCACCGCACCCACAATATCAGACGCGACTCAAAACTCCGGAAACCCAGTCGCGCATCCCTACTCGTACCATCTAAAGAGTCTTCACTCGGAAAATCATTAGCAGCTATGGCCGGCGGTAAAGGTACGCGCCTGACACCACAACCCGCCCTAGCAAAGGCGCAGTGACGCTGATACGGATCTTAGGGAAAACTGGTGGCAAGACAGGTGGAAAGGGCGACTCGCACGTCAAAACCACAAAGTCGCACTCCGCAAAGGCCGGCCTGCAGGTAAGCAATCGACGCGCGCAAGGCACCCCGCCGTATCGCCTCACATCACAACAACAACGCGCTAACGCGACATCGCACCATAGTTCCCCTGCGGTCGCATAAAGCGTCACCTCCGTACCATCACCCGCCAAAAGACGCGCATCGGTGCCAAAGCCTCCATATACCTGACCGCCGTTCTCGAATACCTCACTGCCGAAGTCCTCGAGCTCGCAGGCAACGCTGCCAAGGATCTCAAAGTCAAGCGCATTACGCCACGTCACTTGCAACTTGCCATCCGCGGTGACGAAGAGCTCGACACCCTTATCCGCGCGACGATTGCTTTTGGTGGTGTCCTGCCGCACATCAACCGTGCGCTGCTGTTGAAGGTGGAGCAGAAGAAGAAGGGCGCGCAAGCAGGTGCAGTTGTTTGAGCAGGAACGCGTGGCAAAATGGTGCTATCCAGGGATACACAAGACGATGTTTAGGCATCAACGGACCAAAATCCGGCACGCCAGCCCAACCAATGTATCGGGCCGGGCGTCGGATGGAGATGGACACGCTTCCCTTCTTTTCCTTGTTGTATTTAGGCGAACTCTCCTCTTCTCCAGATCAGGTGTGGCCATGCGGCCCGTCATGTCGCGGATTACCTGCTGTCTAGTGGGGTGAGGGCACCATGGCGATACAGGCCAGGCTGTCTCTGTCTGTCTTTCTTTTTACGTGTCAGGCGCGTCAACTAGGGGTGCGGATAGGTGTTCGTTATCAGGG
>Ga0247803_1000784_pt1 | contig 16790 bp, 12 predicted proteins | sample UWRJL014104B1_FD_180928 | JGI IMG/M metagenome (GOLD analysis project Ga0247803, IMG submission 180928) | Plant litter microbial communities from Arlington Agricultural Research Station in Wisconsin, United States - UWRJ-L014-104B-1 | ecosystem: Environmental > Terrestrial > Plant litter >...
GTGGGAGCGTTGGGCGAGGAGGATGTTGGCGCGGGTTTTTTCTTGGTCGGTTGCGAGGGTGTCGACTATGAGGTTCATCTGGGCTGCTGCTTCTTCGGTACAAACCATGGGGTGAGCCGATATAGCCGGATACAGATGCGTAGGAAGCAGCTTCTCCTTCTCCTCATCCTGAATCTGCGCGCGCACTTCGCTAGGATACCAATCCAGAATCGGGCATTGCGCGTGCGAGATGTCGCTAATAAGAGCGAGGAGGATAGTGCAGTCAAGATTCAGCGTTTCGGATAGCGAGAGAGTTCGGTTGACGAGGAGGGTTGGAAGGACGGTGTCGAGGGGTGGTGTTATGGAAGGGATTTCGTTGGCACATTGGACGGAGACGCCGGTTACGCTCATCTTGTCCAGAACGGCGTCGATCTCTTTGAGTTTGCCGGATTGAATGCGGGTCAATACGAAGCGGACTTGTGGCGGGCGGCCTCGTATGGGATTTGCGTGTGCGGCGCGAGCAAGCTCGCGGGCGGCCTTGACGATGTCGACTTGATCTTCATCGTCGTCGTCCTCCCAATTCACATTGATCGCATCCCCTTTCCGTTTTCCATCCACCTGATCCGAATCCGAATCCGAATCCGAATCATTCTGCCATCCTAATTTCGCCAAATCGAACAGAAGCCTCTTCTCCGAAATTGTCGAAACCCTCACCCACTCAGTCCCTTCAGCAGCTACCAAATCGACCAACGCAGTGCTCTTTCCCTTCGTCAAACTGCTCTTCGAAAGCTTCAGACCCTTAGCGCGGCTAAGGCCTTTCGTGTCCTGGCCCTTTTTCCAGAAAAAGTACTTGCGGAAGCCGACGAGGCCGGAAGAGCGTTTCGCCGTGGCCCAGAGAGCTTCGTGGTAGAGGAGATTGGAGCAGGAGGTGTAGTTTTTGGCTTTTTCTGCGGACATGGTGGAAGTTTGTGATTGTATTTTGTTGAGGAAGGCGAGTTCGCTTTTGAAGTCGTTTCTGCGGGGATGTTAGTGGTGTCTATTTAGGGGTTCCGGCATTCCCCAACTCCTGGTGAAGGCAACACGCTTCTACTGAGGTTTGAACCATGCACGCAGCGAAGAATTTCCATTGAATACACATACCGTAAACCTTTGTATTCGACCGGGAACGGTAGTTTTGATCCTTTATGGTTTGCATCGACCGCGGCAATGTACTTCTCGACCTCATCGTAGAGCGCTTGACAACGCTGGACGAGATTCTGGATGATGATCTGTGGGTCGTCCGCCATCTTGGGTTCCAAATCTAGCTCTTGAATGCTCGATGCTAATGAATCCGCCATGGTGCGATGTGAGGAAAGATGGTGCCCTCCCCAATGGGCAGGATGTGTGTTTTGGCAAGCTTGGGGCTTATCTGGACGGGTAGCAATCCGTGATAACGATTGATGGAAAGGTTTCTGCGCGGTTCTCCGGAGAGCTGCACTCAGAGCAGTTGGTTTATGTTGTACAGGGACGAGAGGGTATGAAGTTGTGCTCTTTGTAGCTGCGGAAAAGACGATGACTGGTCTGAATTCTTAGGCGAACAATTCGATATAGTTCGGCCACCTTCGATACTACCGCCTGAAAGAGCTTGCGATGCGTCGCCGTATACGCCAAACACCAATGCTATGCTTAGCAAATAGTAAGAAAGATGCGGAATGCGAACCGATGCGGAAAGATTTGAGCGTGTTGAAGAGGGAAGTAGTAGCCGCAGGTCAGGGTGTAGACGCCAGTTATGTAATATGGGTAGGCCTAACTCGAAGTCACCTAGCGTACGCCTAGCAACCCCCACCAACCGTCTTCCTATCCAGACTGCAAGGTCATTTGAAACGTCGTTCATGTAGTCAATCACTTTCAAAGCAATACGCCTTGATACCCTCCGCGACTGCTTAGGCAAATAATGAGTAATCCTACCTCGCCACCACTTTGTCGTCTTTGCCGCAGTCTGAACATACGTATGAAATTTTCGTCGACGACGGATGGTAATTCAACAAGTCTGCACATCACGCCAAAACAAGCCCCAAGCTCACCATTGCCTAGTGATATCCTTCGGCAGAGCTATGTTTCCAACAAGGGTCTTTGGGACTACAAGGTCCATACCGACGATGAACTAGGAGTACAGTTGAAGAGCCCACCATTGTTGTACTATGACGATGTAATTAAAGTCTCCTGTCGGACTAAAAAAGAGCAATCCCTTAATTGTCCGGAAGATATCGAGGCAAGAGCGCCATCGTGTGCCTTCTGCAAATTTGTGCAGAAAGCTTCGCAGATTGGAGAGAATCCCTTAACTGACAGCCCCTCGATGGCCGCAATGTGCAAGATTCATTTCTCATACACACATGAACGAGATGTTCTCGTCATAAGTCGGCTTCAAGCTTATGAGAGCACCCATTCGCCCTGTGGGTTAAAGGTTTGGCACGATGAAATCAAACAAATGAACAGTAGCCTTCGCCTAATCGATGTCAAAAAGATATGTCTCGTTGAAGGTACGGTACATGATCGCTATATGGCGCTGAGCTACGAAGAAGCTGTAGCTTCTCTGTATACGCCGGGAGTATTACGAACAGTATGGGACAAGATTCCTCACGATTGTTGCACTCGTGGAAGCTTTCTTAAATCCCATCAAGGTCAATCGGTACGTATATAGCTCGACACGAGACGAATCTCGATGAATCAACACTTTTTGTTACGGTTTTGGGCTAAGACTGCCTCGAATCTTATATCCCCATTCGCAAACGAATCACCGGACTAGACATCAGCACTGCCATTAGCATATCCTAGCGCACTCTGCGTGACTACCCAGTACGGTGATAATGAACTCATGGGCGCGGGTGTTCTGAATTCCTCCAATGTGATGCGTGTCCAACAATGGCCAGTTACCAGATTTACAGTCATCTCTGTAACACCGTATCGAATTTTCGAAAAGCCGCGCTGGCCAGCTAATGTCAACATAACTGTTTCTTAGTTGGCACATTATCGAGTCCTTGCGCTTCGTTCAAACATTGCAAATCTGGACGAATTGGAGATGATGCCATCTCTCAGAAAGCTTTCGACGAGAGCGACTGAGAGTAGGAAATTATTACTCTTGGATAAGTAATTTCAATAGGTAGGGGAATTGGATTGATCGGAAGGGCGTAGTTGGTCTTTGTTGGTGTGTAAGTGAAAGATTGTTGCGATCTCGGCCCGATAGATTCTCCGGGCCGACCCCGCCAAAGTTACACCACCAAGCAGCGCTCTAAGCACTCCGCGTCTACATCAAGATATCCACACAATGCCTTACTTCAAGACGAGCACAGAATGGTACGAGCAGTCATCACTGCTGCTTAAAGCCCGTCCAACTAGCGTAGGCATCACTTCCGCTTCAGGCAATGCTAGCTCCTAACAGCACCCAGACACGAATAACATCCAAATACACCGTTCTCAAACCCACCGCATCCAAGATAGAGAAGCGCCAGAAATACGCCGAGAAAAAAGCCCTCAAGCCGGCCGAGACAAACCGATCATCATCACCGCCTCCACCCCCGCAACATCCCGACGAGCCGACCGCGACATTCACCCTCAAGACGTACGATCCGGATTCGGGTACATGTCTGCAATATGAGACCGCCAAGGGGGCCGAGGTTGGAAGATTGATAGGGAGTTTGGGAAGGCTTGGAAGGCATATGGCGGCGCTGCCAGAGGTCGCTGAAGATCCAAGCGTGGCTGAGGCGGGAGCTGTGTCTACTCCGAAGGTGGAGGAGGATGTACAGATGGGTGGTGTACCACAGGAGCAGAAGCCTGGTGGCGGGAAGAAGAAAAAGAAGGGAAAGAAATGAATGGTCAGACAGCATTGATGAACGCGATCGCTATGGGGTTGTGAGTTGGTTGCAGCGCGCAACCGTTAGCGGCAACTTCCGCATAAATCCGGGTACCAAGCTTGGTGCACACTGTCGGAACTACCGCTTGCTCTCCGGAAAGACAATCTAGTCGGTCGCCCAGACGCACGGAGAAATCCTGCAGGTCACGGAGTCATGAGGAGAGGAATGCGATAATGGATGTCATCGAATCCGTGGACGAGTGCATAGGGAACCAGGTCGAACATGTTAAAGTTAGACTTCTGTTCAGATTGCTCGTAGGCATAGGGACCAATTCGAACATGTTAAACCTAGACTTCTGTTCAAATTCCTCGTTGCACAGGGAGCGCGCGCGTCAGATTCGGATCGCGTTCTATGCATTTCCTTGCTGCCACATCAAATGTACAGCTGACCAGCTAGCATGCTTGTATCAAAACTAAGGTTCTGCCAGAGGGATTACTCCTCTACATGTTCCCATCCTCCACCACCTCCCACTCGACATCTTTAGTCTCCCCTTGTCTTCAAATCTTTGACCACTTTTTGCTAGGCAACTCCCAATGTTCTTGTTCCATCTTGACCCCCGCTACTCGTGTGTGGCAAAAATCTCCTCAGTTGGCGACTCGGTCTTGAACTTGGCTGTTTGCAGTCGATGCTGACTTCTTAGTAGGCCGATCTTAAGAGGCTTTTGGTTCTTCAGGAAGCATGTGTTTTAAAAGCATGATGAGATGCCTCAGAGGTGGTATGATACGTGGGCCGGTTTGAAAACAAAATCGCCGCAGAAGCGTTTATGGCTCACTAGGGTTGGATCCAGGTTGGAGTGGGGGTCTAGTTGTGGGAGCAGGTAGGTGATTGCAGACTTAATAGTTGGGATGAGTTTCAAAATCAAGATGTTTGAAGTTGTTGAAAGCCATTGTGTAAGGCATACGAAAAGTAGCAAGCTGTGTGAATAATGATTGCTTCCATATTCCCAGCGCCAACATTTTGGAGAGTTGCTCCACGGTGTATCACTTCCTCGGCGTAAGAATTGAGGGGGTACTACTACTGTGATTAGGCGCGTCTGATGCGACAGCGTCTACATTGGATTCTGAGGACCTGGACGTATTACCACTCGAAGGCAACCCGTTTAGGCAATCCAATAAAAGGAGGTACGTCCAGCTTTTCCGTCAGACGCGTCCACTCCTCCTCACGCGAAGCTCGAAAGTTCAGAATCGGTGTTGAAGCGAGCACCACCAGAGAAGACGAATTTCCGGTACCTTTAATCACCGCAGCAACGGGCCGACAGCGCGTAAAGCCAACGGCCCCCACCAAAAGTGGAACTGACTTGATCTCGCGCTATACCGCCGTTATCATTCCTTGTCCAATTGCTGGTGGTATAGGGCGGTAGTGGCAGAGCCCTACATCCACTTCCGGCCATGGCCGACGATAACTTCATACTAAATTCTCACCCGGGCGGCTCGCGGTGTACACGTGGTGGGCTGTGCGTACAAGTTGTTGTACTCGATTTTCAGTGACACTCATGATGCATCGTTTCAGGAATAGGGCTGATAGTTGCGCCAGTTCGATATTGGCCGCTGCACCTGTGATCTAGCGTTGTCATTCGAGCTACGGTTGAAGTGGTTGCGGAGTTCCACGAACCGGGCATCTGTCTTTGATTTATGCCTTGACGCATGTAATATCGCATCGCCATCAATACCTCGTCGTCTCAATAATGACCATAGCAACATGGGGCGTGTGGAAGTGAGATAGAGGGAGCCCAAGAGAACCATGTGGCGTTGGGCGCCGGATGCCTGAGCTGCACCCTCCATTGCACGCCTCTGGGTGAGGCTTAAGGCTGAAACACCCTCCGATACACGAGACAGCGATGGCGTTAACGAGTTATGGCGATGAACGGGTCAATGAGGTTACCAAGGTTGAGTCAATAACGACCGGGCACCGAGGGGGGGGATCCTCCGGCGGCTCTATCGCACGGGCCTCAGGCTCGGATCGGAAGGGGCTCTGGCGCCATTCCACCACTCACACGGTGCTGCGACCCTAGTCGTTCTTTGGCCCATCCTTGCTACCACATGGCTTTTCCGTAAGATGGTTTCGGTGCCAGCTACTGCGGTGGAGGTGCAGCAGGTATCTTTCGGGGGTGCGCGCGTACGAAGCATGTCACGACTTCTGCCTCTAACAAATCGCACGTCTTGAGATTGGTCCGATGTTGCACAAGATCGAGGCAGATTTCTCGCGCGACAGTTAGCGTACTTCCAGTATTTTTAGACGCCCCACCGAAAGCCATACATCTCACCCTCTGTTATCTACGAGCTCAGCCCCCGGTCCCACGTGTAAGCCCCGAGATTGCCTAGTTGAGAGCACACCGAGTTACTCGAGCCACGCTTGTGGAGGCGGAGAGCGCATTCGATGGAGGCGACCAGATTCAGCATCGCCATATAATACAATGGAACAGTGTCTTGTGTAGGTCCGCTTCTTGTATCTCGAGGTCACTCTTCGCTTTCAGAGTCGTTCGATTTACGACTTTCATCCGTCGAGGCGGTATCGTAGCCCATCATGCCGAACAATGTTGGCATTCTTACTGCGGGTCCTGAGCAGATCGAAGCTACTTGGAAAGCCTTTACGCCCGCAGTGCTTGATGCCATGATCAAAACGTACACACCACAGCAAGTCGCGGACGCGGAATGGAAGGTTGCGCATGGTGAATGGACTTCAATATACAACGCTCAAGTGAGTCTTTCCCCAGTGTTCGTGATGATGCATGTGCTAATACGGCACAGTTGGCTGCTGGGCTCCTCTTCGGTCTGGCCACTTTGGCCTGTGCTGGCCGAGTCGTCGTCCGTCTCTTGACCAACCGCCGACTCTCGCTTGACGATGGCTTCCTACTCTTTGCTTTCCTCAATCTCATCGGAGGCACTGTCGTGTTCTATGATCAAATCCATCTCCTATTCTTGGAGTGGGGCGCAACACAAGGCGACTTTCTCATCACACTAATGGCTCTTAAGCACATGGATGACTTCTTCGAAATGTCCAAGTGGCGCATCGCATACTTCTTTTTCCTCTGGACTACCATCTTCGCCGTCAAAGGATGCTATCTTGTGTTCTTTCGGCCATTTTTGAGAGCTAGGGGAAAGGCCATATCGTACTTCTACTGGTTTGTGGTCGGGCTCACGGTCGTGTCGTGGATCCTCTTGGTAATTGGAGAATCCGTCATTGTTTGCCCGCACGTGGGCAAGGCATCGAGTAAGTCTTCAATGTTCGACAATCCCTGGAATGGCACTGATAGTATTCTAGTCAAATGCGCACCCAATTTAACGGCAACCAGTAATCGTGTAAACATTGTTCTTTGGTTGAACGCCGTTCTCGATGCCGTCACCGATGTGTTGAGTGAGTTACCTTTCGTTAGTTCTTCGTACCGAATGCTAATACTATGCAGTCGTCATAATTCCGATCTGGGTCTTACGCACATCACGCATGCCGCTAGCCACAAAAATCGGACTCGGCGTCTTCCTCTGCCTTTCCGTCTTCATGCTCGTCTGTTCAATTATCCGCGCCACCGGAATTCGCAACAACGCGGGCTCAAACGACTACCCATGGACCACCTTCTGGCTGCACGTCGAGGGCTGTATTGCCATAATCATGGGTTCCGTCACCGTCTACCGTTCGACGCTCACCGGTTCGAACGAGCTCTCCGATAAAGTCCGCGCGTACTTGGTTCGATTTCGGTCCAAGGGGTCGTCGACAGACCCTGAAAAGCAGACTACAAATGAGGGTGCGTCCGAGAGTGCACCCTCGCGTTTCCAATTGCGGTTGTTTGGGATGCCAGGGGCGACGCTCACGGGCTTGCGAACAATGTTTGGAGCGAACAGTACGACGGCGTCTGGTTGGAAAGACTCGGGGCTGTCGTCGCAAGATTCCGATATGGATGCTTTTGAGATCGATTATCATGCTCACTTGAAGCAAGACTCTAGTAGCACTATTGGGTATGTTGACCCGACCAGACATCTAAAATTACAAACTGCTAACATCGTGAAGTGTAGCGCAATGATCAATGGAGAGACAAGAAAGATCTGTCAACTAAAGACATGCTTGGGGCGGTGATTTTGGCAGCTTCATCCGGCAAGCGCATTCCAATAAAATGGCAGCGTACAATTGCTTGGGCCATCACGACACACCCGAGTGGCCTTGTCAGCGCCAACCCTTCCAATACAATCAAACCACATGTGCGCCGAAAGGCCCGACACTAGTGGGACCAGTTCCCAAGATGGGCTATAAGCCGCGTCGTATTGGTGAGACAGGGTGTCGGCTACAGAGAGACAATGGTGCCGAGACACCTTTGGATGAATGTCACAGGCGACCACAACTTTGTACCCTCGCTTTGGACTTAGATTGCCTATCAGGCGGGCAGTATATGAAGGCCTTAAGCGAAGCACATGTGTGGAGGCTGTGCTCATGGTCATCCGCTTCCTCTCATCCGGCGCTTACACGCGAAAAACAACAATGGAACGCCATCCTCGGGAATCATCACATACTGGCAGTAAGCACCAGTATCGAGGCGTTCATAGTCATGCAGAGGGAAAAGGAGAACAAATCGATATGTGAGGTATATCATGTACAAATCCAGTGGCGATATGTAAAATGTTATGTACGGACCCAACTCCTGATATGCACAGCATAGTGTACGTCGTCGTCGTTGTTGATATGTAGAGGTCCAAGGCCTATTGAGTAGAAGACAAGCAAGGAAATCCAGTCATCAAATCCGGTAAGGGAGATATCGGCGAAGTAATGGTATGCAGTAATCAGTGGCGTTTATTGGTCCTGATTCGATTACACACTATCGCGTGCACGTTGCGAGGCGAAGCCCAGCCAGTTCCCATTTAAAGTGTACCCCAGTGGTGGAAAACCCTTTTTTATTGGAGATAACAGCGCGACGGGATACCTTAGATCGTTCATGAAGCGACATAGTGGCGTTGCAAGAGCCGTGTGTTACATACAATGTTTGTGCTCACAAACTCCCGAACGCCTCAAGATCCAGAAAGTCAAACATAGATCCCGTATCTGCACTGAAGTCCTCCAGCCCAGTAAAGGAGGTGGGGGTGAAATGGAACCCTGGCGCACTTGCCAGCGCATTCTGCCAGGCTCCAAATCCGGCATCGTAAGATTGTTCAGGCATCCCTTCACTGACATGCAGCATGGTGTCAAAACTGCAGCTAATCATTCCTGGGGCATAAATCTCGGAATTAGGCATCAACGAAGATGTGGTAGGAGGACCATCATCATGCGGAGGGCGCTCAGCCCGTGAAATGAAGAGATCGGCTTTAGACATGAGCTCGCGCAACATTGAACCCGCAGCTACCGCACTGGATAGCTGATTGGATAGTATCTCCAAGACACGTACTGCAGTGACCAGAGTGTTGCGTGCCATAGGTACGACTGGCCCAACTGGATATGCGATAATGTATCCGACGAGCGAGATTGCAGCAGTCCACTGCCAATGGAAGGTCTCAACCCAGCCGTTCAGGTGTGTGGTTTCGGTCAGGAGCTGATGGATGAGGTCTGTGATGGTGATCGCGTGGTTGGCGCAAGATAAAGCGTGATTCCTGATATTTGGTCCATTGAAGCCGTCGGAAGTTGAAAAGGTGATGAACGGTCGATACAAACTCATGGCAAGACTGTGGTAGAGTAGTTCGAGGACCATGGACTGACGAGCAAGCTCGTGACCACCGATTACTTGAAGGTCCAGTTTCGAACATGTCGTCGAAAATGGCTCTTTGGAATCATTACGACTACATCGCATCTTGGCCGGTACCTTCTGTACCCATGTATCCAGATAGTTGGTTTTCGAAGCCAGGTAAGTAGCACATTCCTCTAGTGCAGTTGGATCCTGGTACAGAGATTCGAGCGCGGCTCGACTAAGCACTTCGCCGCACTTTCGGTAGAAGGTTATGTAGATGGCTCGGGTCGCTAAAACGAGTTTGACGAATTGGGTGGTGAACGCTGCGGAGGGATCGATATCCGCCCCAAACCCATCCGAATGATCGTCTGGAAGCGTGCAAGTGACATTACTGATGTGCACAGCGAGTGGACGCCCAAGTTCCATTGCGAACTTCATGTCCGTTGCGTACATAGTCCACCATAGTCGTTTGCGAAAGTCTTGTTCTAGGGGCGAAAGGCTTCCGGATGGTTCCAAGTGCAGGCCCAGGATGATTCCAGTTCGGATACCGGTGGCTATAACACTATGTGCCGTATTTTGAAAGCCAGCATTGGTGAGCCAACGGATAGACATCAAATGACACTGAAAGGTGCTGATTGAAGGATCCTCGAGTTCCTCCGCGAGGATACTCTGACCTCTGAGGTTCCAAATACGTCCTTGGGTTGCAGCGTCGCCGCTGTTGAAGTCCACTGGAGCGACATCAGCGTCGTCGATCGTAACGGGTGTTGCAGCCCAGCACTGCAAGCCGAGGGCTAGCATCATGTCTACTAATGCGGATGGCTCTCGCGGCAGCTTCGAATGACTCCAAAGCGACTCATACTGAGCACGGAATTCGCTCTTGTCGAGAACTGGGTAGATAGGATGACAAATTTGCCAATAGCGGTCTAGGATTGATTCCTCTTGGGAGCGTGACAGTTCCAAGTTCATTTGGTCGCCGCCAACTTTATGGCTCTTTTCGATGGGCCGTTGCTGTGTACAGCGCATGGGAGCGGAATGTACTCCTGTTGCACGATGCTGCAAGTCGGCGTCTAGATATGTAGTCATCTGGCTGATGAAGTAGAAGGCCGAGGACGGTCCATACACCGAGTTAGAGCTGCTCTTACTTGCGGAGGTGAAATCCCAATTGTAGTACCGTTTGTTCCCACCATGCTGACTCAATGGGTCGAGATTTGTGGGGAGTGACACAACGCGCGTTGTTGTAGGTAGCCTTTCGACAGGGTCTTCGTCTGAACTGCCGCGATCACCTAAGCTTTGTAATTTCTCTTCCAATTCTTTGATACGTTTCTTCAGTCTGTCGATCTCTCTAAGTCAGATTCTGTCAGATTCTGTCAATTGGTCCCAGCCTTCGACTTCGACGTACTTGATGGCATGCGGGAAGGTGCGCACTTCCCCCTTTCCCTTCTCCGCAGTGCATCTACGCCCTTTCGACTGGCAGTTTCTGCATGGATAAGATGCATCACATTTGATTCGGTATGTGCGGCACCACACACATGCTCGTGCTACTTGTTGTCGCTTGTGCCGTAGTCTAGTGTGTACGATTTCGGAGTCGTAGGGCCCTGAAGCATCGTTCGAGCCGGTGGAGAAGGAACTGAACATGGCATGGTAGTTTAGAAACTGGAAAATAATGAATATATTTGAAACCGTTGTCGTGGTTAACAGTATAAGATGGAGGCGACCGGGTATGGCTCGGAGATACCAACAGCTCCGGCGCTAATCTGACTGTCTTGGCTTGTAGGTAGAGTGATCTCTAGACATTGTTAATACATGAGTTTAAGTTTTTCAGTGATATGATAAGTTAGATATCATACAGTACGATGTTGAAGGCACACCTGTCCATGCACACGTCAATACAGCCTCAGGTTCAGTCCCAAGAGTTGCATGACTCCAAATGGAAGCTTGCTCTACATATTGCAACGCATGGGTGTGCTTTCAAGTTCGTGATATTCTGCTCTCGCCAGAAACAAAAATTCGCACATCCCTCAGCTCTTTAGAGCTTTGGTCTCAAGAATAGCACAAACGCGACACCAAAGAGCGCAAAAAATCAGACCAGCCAGCAAAAATTGACCATGCCAGGGGTCGAACCTGGAATCTCTTGATAGGCTTACTGTTGAGTAATCGTAGTCAAGCGCCTTGCCATTGGGCCACATGGCCGGATTGTATTCCGAACTGTGCTGTCGAATTATGAAATATTTTGCCACAATGGAATATATATATAGACAATCATTGTCACATGAGCTCGTAAATGAACAAGTCAACTAGGTATGCGAGGCCACACGCAGGCGAAAAAAAAATTATTCCTTAGCGTCAAGCGATGTGTGGGGACGACCAGCGATGCGAATGCCTGGGTCCGATCGCAATCGTGCGGGTCGTGATGACAAATATTAGTAGGCGAGATCTCTCGCGGAGGTGAGCAGGGCTGCCGTTGCTTGTCATAGGCATCGTAAGACAACATTAAGCAACAGTAGAAGTTTCTACAAGATTGCGCCATAGGACCAGCAGTATAAAGCAGTCTAATCGTTATCTTTCTTTAATCCGCACCAAGAAATCCAACATTCACATACACGACTTACAGCAGCGCTCACAGTTTCCATACCCCTCCATCGACCAGCTCAACTTTACAAAACCCAAATTAACATCTGGTGTCAAGGCACATCGGCCGAGAACTCATCAAGCATCTACCAAGTCAGCAAAACGCCATCCACAACCATGCCAGTCGAAATCACTGCTCCGCTCCACTTCCGGACCCTCCTCACCGGGCACACTTATCTCGTCGCCGACTTCTATGCAACATGGTGCCCGCCGTGCAAAGTGATCGCACCCGTATACGAACAACTCTCAAACGCACACAGCGCGGCTGGCAAAATCGCGTTTGTCAAGGTCAATGTGGATGAGCAGCGGGAGGTGGCGGCGCAGTACGGCATACAGGCTATGCCAACCTTTTTGGTGTTCAAGGATGGCAAGAAGATTGAGGAGATCAAGGGCGCAAATCCGCCGGCGTTGAAGAAGATAGTTGAGAGGATCGCGGCCGAAGTGAAGGCTGAGGCCGGGAAGGCGGGGGTGAAGACGCCAGCGACGGAGGATAAGAAGGTCGAGGACAATGAGGAACAGAAGGGAGAGGAGAAGACTGTTAGTGGCGGTTATGGGATGACTGGGGGAAATAATTGGAAGATGTCCTTGACGTAGACAAGGTAGTATTCTTGGACGTCTTGATGCGACATGGCATGGGAAGAGGTTCATGATGAGATCTGATACCCGGTGGCAATGGCGCTTGTATGATTATTTAGGGCTCTGTGAGCGTTTCCTATTCACGACGTGGCGAATGAAGCAATGCCATTATTTACATACTGCTCTGATCCGACGATCGGAAATGCTGGGACCTGTGTACTACCTGTGTAGCACAAACGATGTAGTGTGAATAACCTCGAATACGTAATCGCAGCCAGATTATCTGAGGGTCTATCGAAAGCTTTCTCTGACTGGCGAGCATGTAACTGCCGCCACAGGCTTACTTGCCGGTTCCTGGGTGGATTATCAATGCCCATCCCCAAACAAAAGGCCACATTGACGTTGCCAAGACATCGCCGCTTGCCCGCATCAAAAGCTCCGCAAGCTCAAGCTCCACAACACATTCAAACCACGCTTCACTTTTGCAGCTGAGGCCTTAATCACCACACCAACTTTATTTGTATAAGTCAAACGTCGCTTGCACCACCATCATGCTTCTCAACCGCCTGCTCCCGGCGGCAATCGCCCTCCTCCCCGCCATTGCGTCCGCCTCCGCAGTCATCGACCTTGATTCCACAAACTTCGACTCGATCATCCTGAAATCCGGCAAGCCCGCACTTGTAGAGTTCTTCGCCCCTTGGTGCGGCCACTGCAAGAATCTCGCCCCCGTATACGAAGAGCTCGGCACAAACTTCCAACACGCTGTTGAAAAGGTCACCATCGCGAAGGTCGATGCGGACAACCACAAAGACCTGGGCAAGAGATTTGGCGTATCGGGTTTCCCGACGCTCAAGTGGTTCGATGGTAAGAGCGACAAGCCTGTCGACTACGATGGTGGGCGGGATCTTGAGAGTTTGGCCCAGTGGGTGACGGAGAAGACGGGCTTAAAGATGAAGTCTAAGGGCAAGCTGCCTAGCCAGATTGTTAATTTGGACAATACGAGCTTCAAGCAGAAGGTGGGCAAGGATCAGGATGTGCTGGTCGCATTCACCGCGCCGTGGTGTGGACGTAAGTCAAGCGCCTCCACCCCATCGCCGTAGAGAGCAGAGTGCTAATCGGGACACCAGACTGCAAGAACCTCGCACCTATCTGGGAAGACCTCGCCAAAGCGTTCAGCACCGAGGAGGGCGTCTTGGTCGCCAAGGTTGACGCGGAAGCCGAGAACAGCAAAGCCATCGCCACCGAACAGGGCGTCCAATCCTACCCCACCATCAAGTGGTTCAAGAAAGGCTCGACCGAACCTGCGCCTTATGACGGGCCCCGTACCATTGGCGACTTGGTCGACTTCATCAACACAAACTCGGGTACCCACCGCACTCCCGCCGGCGGTCTTGATGTTACTGGTGGCACTATCGAAGCGCTCGACACCATCGTTCACAAGTTCAAAGGCGTGTACAGCACTGGTGCGGATGAGTTCAAGAAGGCTTCCGAGGGCCTCCAGGACAAGTACGCGTTTTACTACGCTAAGACGTTCGACAAGGCTAGCAAGAATGAGGGCTGGGTGGAGAAGGAGTTCAAGCGTCTTCAGGGTCTGATCGGTAAGGGCAATTTGGCACCGCAGAAGCTGGACGAATTGACGAGCAAGAGCAACATTTTGAGGAAGTTCCTCGGTACGGACGATGACGAAGAGAAGAGTGAGCTATAGGCTGGCCCGAAAGCTCGTGGATCGGCGAACAGGGGTGTTGTCTAGCATCGATGAGTACCAAGGGCGATGCGTTCTGTACAGCGAATTTGAGATTTGTTGCCCGTAGCGATACTGTTATGATTATATGAGGCATTCGGCTCGCGTCTTCAAAGTAAGAAAGCATGGAGTCCAGTTCAGGACATTATGCACTCACATTTCTCTGGACGAGCTCTGCAGAGCGCTACTGTGTACCCCAGCCTCAGGCTACAGGGGAGACCAAATTCCTAAGTTTGGGTCGTAAAAAGTGTGGCGCACTCAAGACATAAAGGATTCTATTCAGGATGTTGGGCACTGCGAATGAGTCTAGATGAGCTTTGCCAACTTCGTACTCTGACCTTGGGCCATGAAACTTTCATATATCTATTCGATTGTCAACATCTCCTGGTATTCAATGCATGACTGTCTCACACGCGTGTGAAAATCCAATAAACCTTTCGCACTTCTTCCTCGTGATCTTGAAATAGTAAGGCCCGGGGAATGCCAATGCCACCCTACGCTGATCCGACCATCTCTTGAATAACAAATTAGTCCAGTGCTCATTTCGTGACTCCAGCTCCTTTGGCTCCATCGCCACCCTGAATAGTTGCTTCGAGATTATCGAGCCGTTTTGACATGTCATCCACTAGCCTTGTTAGCACATTCTACTCTGTTCGTGATAACATGAATTGTGCACCGAGCATGACTTACTCTTTGAAAGCAATTCGCCGCTGACGGCGCTGAACTTGGTGTTTAGTTGAGTGAGGAGGTCGTCTACCCTTTGGGCGAGTTCGGCTGAGCTGTCCGTGTTGGAGTTGGGTGCTGTCTATGGGTGGGATGTTAGTAATAGTTGAGTTGAAGGGGAAGGAATGGGTGCGTACGCCGGCTTCGCTTGTTGTGCGGTCTTGTGATGGGCGGTTGGTTGTCATAGTGGGTCGGATATGTGGTCGGAAGTGGTGTGAGTGTTAAGTCTTGTGGGTGTGAGTTATCTGGAGGCTGAGCGCTAGGTCTGTGTTCAGTTCCGTGAGTATTGTAGTTAAGTGGAGTAAAAGATTAGAGTGAATGTTTGTATCGACAGCAGCCACGTGACGTCTCGCTGCGGCCCTTTCCCGAACCGTAAGCGGTGAGCCGCTAGCGCCACCCTGAACATTTTCTGCAGCCAAGATTTCGAAACTACGATAATTTTTGGAGCTCTCCCGTCCCGCTTCGCAACTACAAACGCGCGACGAATATCTCCTGTTCTCTCCGACACTTCGATATCTGGCAACATGGCGCGAAGCAAGCTCAAGAGTGCGCTTGACAACGAGAAAGGCCGAAATATCAAGCTCGAGCTGCAGCGCAAGCACGAGAAAGAAGTGCACAAGCGGAAGGAGAAGAACAACCCGGAAGCAGAAGACGACGACTCCGCAGAGGAAGGAGGCGTGCAGCTTGGCGACGCTGCAGAGCCCAAGGTCAATGGGAAGTCGAAGAAGGACAAGGCTAATGGCGTGAAAGCCGCGGCCGCTAAAGACGAGCCTGAGTGGGAGTCGGACGGGAGCGAGGGCGAGGATGCGAGCGATGACGACGACGATATGCCACAGCGACCTGTGCTAGACCTTTCGCACCTGGACGACAGCGAGAGCGACGTCAGCGGCGACGATGAAGAGCCTGAGGCGCTGGGCATACATGCGGATGAGGAAGATGATGAGGACGAGGACCAGGACGAGGACCAGGATGCAGAGGAAGAGGAAGATGACGATGACATCCCGTTCTCCGATATCGAGTCTCTTGCCTCCGATGACAGAGGCGACATCATCCCTCATCAACGCCTCACCATCAACAACACCGTCGCGCTCACAGCGGCAGTCAAACGCATCCAACTTCCCTACTCCAAACTCGCCTTCTCAGAACATATGGCCGTCGTAACCGACGAGCCTGTCGACATTCCCGACGTCGAAGACGATCTTAACCGCGAGCTCGCTTTCTACAAGCAGTCTCTATCCGCTGTCAACGACGCACGCGCAAAGCTGAAGAAAGAGGGCGCACCGTTCTCCCGGCCGGCCGACTACTTCGCGGAGATGGTGAAGAGTGATGAGCATATGGGCAAGATCAAGAAGAAGTTGGTCGATGATGCTGCGGGCAAGAAGGCTTCGGCCGAGGCACGGAAACAGCGCGATTTGAAGAAGTTTGGAAAACAGGTCCAGGTCGCGAAGGCACAGGAGCGCGCAAAGGAGAAGAAGGATACGATTGAAAAAATCAACCTGCTGAAGCGGAGTATGTCTAATCCTTCCCCTACCCAACCACAAATCCAAATGAATCGTACTAACTCCATTGATCAGAACGCTCCGGCGCCGACCTCAAAACTACCACCGAAGAA
>Ga0247803_1000786_pt1 | contig 16777 bp, 6 predicted proteins | sample UWRJL014104B1_FD_180928 | JGI IMG/M metagenome (GOLD analysis project Ga0247803, IMG submission 180928) | Plant litter microbial communities from Arlington Agricultural Research Station in Wisconsin, United States - UWRJ-L014-104B-1 | ecosystem: Environmental > Terrestrial > Plant litter >...
GAAGTCCGTTCTCTCTTGACAGTTTTTCTATCCAAAGGTGTCGTAACGATCTGATTCCCTACCAGATTATGTGTAAATCCTTTCAAGTCACTTATTACTTCTTCCTTTTCATAATTGCTCCCGTCGTAATAAGTTAATGCAACAGAAGCTCTGTCCAGCGCAGATTCCTTAAGGATTTTGATCCGGACCCAACATTCCATAACCATTACAATGCCGCGCCGGTCTTCATAGCGAAAATGTACATTTCCATAGTCATAAAGATAAACGGCATCGACTGTACTGTCTTTTTCATAAGCCGTCATTTCAACGGATTCACGATCAATGACGCCAAGCTTGGGCTTGAAATTTTTTTCCTGAGAAAAGCTGGTAAAAGGATTAAAAGCAAAAAATAGCAGGCAAAGAAATGTAACACGGCATAAGGCTGACAGCCTGCCGAAAGGGTGGGAAGTAATTTTCATCAGTTAGAGTAGAGTGGTAATTTTTATGCATAATTGCAATATTTAGTTTAAATATCAAACTGGTTATTGCAGATTAATCTCCATTCGGTTACATTAAAAAACTTAAAGTTTTGACCTGAATTTAACCTGCCATTTATTAACCACTCTTTTACAAATAGTTAACAAAATATTTTCGCGGGATCCTTGGCTAAAAAGCATCTGTTTTGATGTGATGACGTTGGTTATTTTACCCGAAAAACAGATTAAAATCATTATTTTTGGACTTAACAAAAGTTTTTGTTGTTAAGCCTTTAATATTCCTGATAACCCAAAATCACAAAAAAGCTTAGTTATTATGTCATTTTCAGAAAGTCAAAAGCCTGTCCGTGTACTAGTTGTAGGATGTGGCAATATGGGGGCATCACATGCCACCGCATACCATTTGAACGACGGTTTCGAAATCTGCGGAATCGTATCTACGGGCAAAAGCAAAGAAGTTTTAAATGAAAAACTGGGCGGAGGTTATCCTTTATTCAGCGATTATCAAACTGCGTTAACAGAAACGAAACCTGATGCAGTTTGTATTTCCACATATCCTGATACGCACGAAAACTTTGCCGTTCTTGCCCTGGAAAGCGGAGCGCATGTGTTTATTGAAAAACCATTGGCCGACACAGTTGAGGGTGCGAAAAGAGTAGTCGAGGCAGCGCAAAAAGCTGGAAAACAAGTGGTTGTTGGTTATATTCTTCGCGTGCATCCTTCATGGGAACGTTTTATAGCCGAATCGCATAACCTTGGAAAACCATTGGTCATGCGCATGAACCTGAACCAGCAAAGCCACGGTTATATGTGGGGCGTTCACCGAAACCTGATGAAAAGCCTGAGCCCCATCGTTGATTGCGGTGTACACTATATAGATGTCATGTGTCAGATGACGCGTTCGAAACCGCTTCGTGTGAACGCTATCGGTGCACGTCTGACAGAAGACATCCCTGCGGGCAACTACAATTACGGACAGCTTCAGATCTGGTTTGAAGATGGCTCGGTGGGCTGGTATGAAGCGGGCTGGGGACCCATGATCAGCGAAACCGCGTTTTTTGTAAAAGATGTAATCGGACCGAAAGGGTCTGTTTCCATTGTCGCCAAAGACGCCGGTGCAAGCGGAAAATCATCTTCTGTGGAAGCACATACAAAAACAGAATCTATCCGTGTGCATCATGCGCAGCTGAACGATAAAGATGAATTTTCACAGGAAGACAGCTGGATTAACCTGGAAGACGAGCCTGATCATCAGGAACTTTGCAACCGGGAACAAAGCTTTTTCCTGAATGCAATTGTAAATAACACGGATCTTACGGACCATTTAACCGATGCCGTACAAAGTCTGCAAATCGCTTTCGCCTGTGACGAATCAGTGAAAACAGGCAGAACTGTGGATCTGGTTTAATTTATTTCAATACAATTTAATAAAAAAGCCCTGTGCATTTGTCGGCATTCTGACAATTCACAGGGCTTTTTTATGGGTTAAATTCCAAGCGTATATGGGGATAGTTCAGCTTTATCGCATAACAGGGCTATAATTAATCAAAGCAATACCGGCTTTATAGTACAATTTTTTCATGTATAATTAATAAGTTTTATATTTGGGTAAAGAATAAAGCTGATTTCCTACTTTCTTGTTCAAGTAAAGTAAACGGTGGCATAAAATCGCAAAAACGGATCAAGATTCCTGACTGGCATTTTATAAGCAAAAGAGGAAAGAATGATCTGAGGAACACTTGGAATGTCTCATTTTCACCTAACGCTTCACTCACCTGCCCATGAATTACACCTCAACCTAACAATCTGCACATCATTGTGCCAAGAAATGCTGCATAAAATTTAACGCTAACTAAACTCAAAAATGAAAAAGAAAACTACCAAACCGGGCACAAATCCGGGTGGATTTGTGCAACACGCCCTTTTATCATTGCTGTTGGTTCTCCTCAGTTTGTTTTCTTCAAATGATATTCTGGCAAAAAATATCAAATACTTCGAAAAGACTGTAAAAGGAAAAATTACAGATTCTGAAAACAACTCTCCACTCCCCGGCGTGAATATTATTGTAAAAGGAACAAGTCAGGGAACTTCATCCAATTCGGAAGGGAATTACGAGATCAATGTCGCCAACGACAATGCCATTCTGGTTTTCAGCTTTGTAGGTTATGAGAAACTGGAGATGCCGGTTGGCAATCAAACCGAGCTGAACGTTTCCATGAAAGTGGATAGTAAAAGCATGGACGAAGTGCTGGTCATCGGCTACGGAACCGTCCGTAAAAGTGACCTTACCGGTTCTGTGGGTGCCATTAAGGGTGATAAACTCCTCGACCGGCAAGCGACCAATGTGGCGCAATCTCTGCAGGGAAGAATTCCGGGTGTGGATGTTGCCGTCAATTCATCCGCGCCGGGTTATCAGCCCAGAATCCGTATCCGTGGCGTAGGCTCGATCAATTCCAGTCTTGAACCGCTGTATGTGATTGACGGAATTGTGGGCGTGAGCAATCCAAATCTTTTGAACCCAAATGACATTGAGTCGCTGGAGGTGCTTAAAGATGCTTCTGCCACGGCTATTTACGGAGCTCGCGGAGCGAATGGTGTGATTATTATCACGACCAAACGAGGAAGATCAGGAGCAACCCAAATTTCTTATGATGTCTGGGGATCTTACATCATGCCCGCAAAAAGATTGGGAACGCTTACTTCCGAGGAATTTATGAAGGTTTACAATACGGCATTTGACAACGCCCAGAAATTTGATGAACAGGGGTTTAAGGATGGGAAATACGTCCGTAACCTGCCTGCCAATTTCCCAAACCTGTTCGATGCAAGTGGAAAACCTTTGTATAATACAGATTGGGAAAAGGAAATCTACAAACCAACTTCTGCCCAGAATCATGAATTTGCGGTAAGAGGCGGAACAGAAAAAAGTGCTTACAGTCTTTCTGTTGGATATACCGATCAGGGCGGTCTGATGCGAAATTCTTCGTTGACCAGGTATTCTGCCAAACTTACTCTTGACAACGATGCCACCAAATGGCTCAAAGTGGGTGGAAGTATTTTCCTGAACAAAGCAACGATTTATGAAGTAGACGGCGGTTCGGGAGGGTTGAATGTGCCCCGGATGGTTTTTGAAGCCGTGCCTATTTTACCAATCAAATATCCGGACGGAAGCTGGGGACGAAACAAGGACTGGCCGGGAATGGAAGGCGGAGAAAATCCGGTACGCATCTCAGACCAACGCACGCAGACCAACCCGAGAACCGAAGTTCTGGGACAGATTTATTCAACGATCAAATTTACGCCCGAACTCTCTTTGCGCACAAATTATAGTTTTGAAATGCGCTTTGATAAAAACAATTTTTATTCAGGACGAGATCTAAATGCATTGTCAGCAGATCAGAAAGGATCAGCGAGCATTTTTGCAAATCATGAATTTTACTGGCAGTTTGAAAATTATTTTAACTATAACAAAACCATTGGAACCAACCACAATATTTCCGCACTGGCAGGTCTGTCATGGCAAAAGCGTTCGTGGGAAAATTTTAGTGTAACTGCTCAAAACTTCATTGATGATTATTGGGGCTGGCACAATGTGAATGTGGGAAACACATTGGTAAAGCCAGGTTCGAGTGATCAGGAATGGTCATTGAATTCCTACTTTGGCCGGTTGAACTATAGTTTTAAGGACCGGTATCTGATCACATTTACGGGTCGTTATGATGGTGCCTCGAAGTTTGGGGTAAATAATAAATACGCGTTTTTTCCATCCGCAGCCATTGCCTGGAACGTGAGCCAGGAAGAATTCATGAAAGGAATCAGTGCGATTTCCAACCTGAAATTAAGGGCCAGTTATGGTAAAACGGGTAACCAGGAAATCGGGCAATATGCTTCACAGCAATTCCTCGGCACGGGGGATGTGCTGTTGGGTGGCGCACGGCAAACCGGAATCTGGCGCAGTTCTTTCGGTAATCCGGATCTGAGGTGGGAATATACCAATCAGCTGGATATCGGTGTGGACATCAGCCTGTTTAACAACCGAATTGACCTGACAGCCGATTACTACCACAAAGTAACCAAAGACCTGCTTCTTAACGCGCCCATTCCCTGGTCCACCGGCCTCAGTTCGGTCACCCAGAATATCGGTTCGGTTGAAAACAGAGGAATCGAAATTGGTCTGAATACCCGGAACATTGCCAGTGAAAAATTCTCATGGAGTACCAACTTTGCCTTCTCTGCCAATAAAAATAAAATTCTCAAACTGGGAGCAAACGGAGACGATATTTTCCCCGGCCCCAACTTTTTGGGCAATACCAATATTCTCAGGATTGGACATGCGATCGGAACGCTTTGGGGATATAGACGACTGGGAACTTATGGCACTGATGAAGCTGATGTGGCAGCAACTTACAACCGCCTGCCCGGTGATTTGAAATGGGAAGACATCAATAAAGATGGAAAAATTGATGGCTCTGATGAAACCATTATCGGGCGTTCTTATCCGAAATGGAATTTAAATATTGGCAACACGCTGCAATATGGAAAATTTGATCTCTCGTTTGATATCCGTTTTGTGATTGGCGTAAATACAGTCAACGCTACCAAACATTCCGTGGAAGACCGCCAGGCCATTGCAAGCAGTGCACGTACAGTGCTGAATGCCTGGACTCCCGAAAACCAAAATACATACATCGCTCAGATCCGGCATTACAACGCCGGCTACGATACACACATGGACGACTGGTGGGTGGAAGACGGTTCGTTTATCCGCGGACAAAACATTGTGCTTGGCTATTCGCTTCCAACCAAATTCGGAAAAGTCAATTTTCAGAGGCTCAGAATTTACGCCAGTGCCCAGAATTTCTTCTTGTCTGACAAATATTCAGGTTATGATCCCGAAGCACTTACCGGTTTTGGCGGCCAGCTGAATGCCAATATGGAATTTTTCCAATATCCCCGTCCACGGACATTCAATTTAGGTTTGAACATTGTGTTTTAAGATCATTTGTAAAATAACAAAGTCACGATCATGAAAAAGAATCTCATATATACATGTATTTTACTGGGCCTGGTTTCCTGTGACGATTTTTTAACCGAAGACCCGACCGGATCGCTTACCACCTCATCCACCGTTTCAAGTCCTGAAATTGCGCGTGCTTTTGTAGACGGCGCTTATTCCAACATTGGTACCTTCAACAATGGCGGCGGCGGATGGGGCGGCAACAATGCTTCGCTCACCGAATTTATGACGGGTAAAGCCGATGGAAATTCGCAGACAGAAGCATTTAAATTTTATGATCTGGAATACGATGCCCGTGCATTTTACATCGACAACTGGTGGTCGGGAATGTTTTCGGGCATTGCGCGAGCCAATCTGGCGATTCAGAAAATTACGGAAATAACCACTTTGCCCGCAGCCACGAAAACCAATATGATTGCCGAAGCCAAGACCATGCGGGCCTTATATTATTTTCAGCTTGTACGCATGTTTGGTGATGTACCAAAACTTACGGCGCTGGTAACTTCATTGGACGAAGTGCAAACACCGCGTTCACCTGTGAAGGAAATTTATGACCAGATTATTATTCCTGATTTGCTGGAAGCTGAGAAATCCACTTTGACCTGGCGCGATGTGAATGGACGCGTTTCAATGGGTGCGATCAAGGCATTATTAGCCGATGTTTATCTGACTTACGCAGGTTTTCCTGTGCAGGGCGGCCCGCAGGCTTATTCGGAATCTGCCAAACGTTCCAAGGAAATAATTGATAATGCTACGTATTCTTTGTTTCCTGAATACACCGATATGATCAGGCCGGCAAACCGGAATCTGGTCGAATTTATTTTTCAGATTCAGCATGAAAAAGATATCAGAAACAATGGTTTGACGCCCGTTACGTTGCCTGCATTTCGCGGTATTGCTTCTTATTCAGATGAATACGGCGGACTTCTCCCGCGTAAAGAGTTTGTGGAAAGCTATGAAAAAGGCGATAAACGCGCTCAGGAAAAGCAGTTTTTTTACACATATTACAAAGGGCATCCAAGCGATTATCCTGCGGGCGATGTGCGACGAGACAGTCTGAATCTTGGCGGTTACTACATCTATAAATATTTTGACAAACAAGCCATTGACTCAGATGCGAAAGCAAATATCAACTACACCATTTACCGTTATGCAGAAGTTCTGCTGATGTACGCCGAAGCTTCAAACAGGGCCGAAGGCAAACCAAATGCACAAGCCATAAAAGCGCTGAACGACGTTCGTGCCCGTGCAAAGCTGGCGGCGGTCACGACTGTGAATGTAGAAGAATTTGAAAAAGCGGTCTGGGCTGAACGTTACTTTGAACTATGCTTTGAGGGAAAAATGTGGTTCGATATCATCCGGACCAGAAAAGTAAGAAACGACCTGACCAGGCAATGGGATAATTTTGTAGGGCACAAAACGGTTTACGGAAAAACATTTACAGAGAAAAATCTGCTGTTTCCTATTCCAAAACGTGAAACGGATAACAACAAAAAGCTGGTACAAAATACCGGTTTCTAAAATTAATCCGTGATTTGATCCCACAAAGTGTCGTCCACAGGCTTGTAACCAGCCAAGGACGGCACTTTGTGTCTAATGAAAATAATACGGAGACATTCAGGATCGCCACACCTGATATTATTGTATAATCGACTGATAATGAATATTCTAATAAATAGCCAGATACACGTAAATCTCAATCTGCTACACTTTTTTCGACTAATAATGCAAACGTTTGCACAGATTTAATTCCCATTCCATTCAAATATTATTGTTAAATATTATAATATTGCAATGCATTTTTAAGACTTATTAAGAAATCCGGTTTTTCTTACGTTGTAATCAGGTTTGTATTAACGAAATGAATTAGTACGTTCCAAAAACTATCATCAACAGCCCTCGCGGTATCAGGAAATAGTATTCCTGCTTTTAACATCTGACACCCCATAATTCTTCTCTAGTCTCACTTTTAGCCAGGCATAAGTTCTTGACCTTTAAGTGATTGGATTAATTAAATAATAAATATAATAAAGTATAGTAACCTGTTTTCAAAAAATTAACCCATTAAACTCATCTTATCTATGATCTGAAAATCAACCTGTTAACTGCGATAATTCACTAATAACGATTACCAAGAATTGAATGAGAAACATTTAAAACATCTAACCTAGCAACATGAAACTCACCGATACCAAACGATGGATACCTGTAACCAGGATCATCCGAAACTCTTTATTTTTACTGCCGGCACTCTCGTGCTCCTTTCTGGCAGTTGCCAATACAAAAATCGAAACCGTGGCTTCGGCTGTCATCAATGCAGACAGAACCGTTAAAGGTAAAGTTACCGACAAACAAAGCGGCGAAGGTTTGCCTGGGGTAAACGTGGTTGTAAAAGGAACCAGCACGGGAACAACAACAGACGGAACAGGTGCTTATTCACTGAATGTAGCTGAAACGGGTTCAACACTTGTTTTCAGTTTTGTTGGATATGTAAGTCAGGAAGCAGAAGTGGGCAGCAGAAGTGTGGTAGACATTGCGATTGAATCTGATTCAAAGGCACTTAGCGAAGTGGTCGTGATCGGGTATGGTACTGCTAAAAAGTCGGATTTGACAGGTTCTGTTGGTTCTGTAAAAGAACAGGAGCTCAGGGAGCGGCCGGTTCCTTCTCTTAATCAGGCATTGCAGGGAAAAGTATCCGGGGTTCAGGTGAACATTAACTCAGGCCGCCCTGGCGGACGCTCCAATGTTCGTATCCGTGGTTTCAGCTCCATTAATTCCTCCAACAACCCCTTATATGTTGTGGATGGAGTAATGCTTCCGCAAGGTAACCAAAACCAGTCGAGCCAGGCCATTGACTTTATAAACCCTAACGATATCGTATCCGTTGAGGTTTTGAAAGATGCATCTTCAACAGCGATATATGGTGCACGAGGCGCAAACGGTGTGATCATGGTTACGACCAAAAGAGGAAAATCAGGTGACGGTATCATCACTTATAATTTAGACCTGAGCGTACCAACCGCCGGTCCGAAACGTGCAAAAGTGCTTAATTCCGAGCAGTATCTGGCAGTGGAAGATCTCTCATACAAAAATATGGAGAAGTATGATCCGGCCGGATGGGCATCAGGTAAATACGCAACGCATAATCCTCAGGTTCGTCGTCAGCAATTGCTGGATAAATACCCGGAAATATTTACTGTTTCCACAAATCCTGACGGTACAAAAAAATTCAACCCGAATTATGATACGGACTGGTTCAAAGAAGCTACACAGAACCGAGTTTCACAGAACCATCAGCTTGGTTTCAGCGGAGGTAACAATAAAACAACGTATTCGCTCTCACTGGGTTACCGTGATGACCAGGGTTTGATCAAGACTTCTTATCTGAAGCGTTATTCTTCCCGTTTCAGTATTGATGATCAGGTAAAAAAATGGTTACGCATAGGCGGAACGCTAAGCTACAACAACCAGGCAGAAAATCTTGTGGACATCAATGATGCTGTTCCGCGCCAGATGGTTGAGGACTTTCCGTTTCTTCCGGTGAAATACAAAGATGGTGTTTATGCCAACAACCGCGACTATCCGGGAGCAGAGGGGGCGTTCAGCTCAGTACACCGCCTGATGGGACGTAAATACAACCTGAATACGCAGACGACATTAGGTAGCCTTTATGGAAATGTGAGTTTGGCCAAGGGGCTTGAATTCCGGTCGGTTTTGGGTATCAATGTGATCAATCAGGAAGTAAATCAATCTCAAACCCGTTCCCTGACTCCAAACGAATTAGGAACCGCCAGAAAAGAAAACAGAAAAGAGACTTTCTGGTCATGGGAAAACTATCTGACCTACAATAAAACGTTTGGCATTCATTCTTTTAATGCGCTGGCGGGTATCTCATGGCAGGAAACCAATGTTTCAACCACCGGAGTAGGATCTCAAAACTTCGCCACTGATTATTTCGGTTTTAACAATTTAGGTTCCGGGGCGACGCTCCCTTCGTCAAACCCTTATGTATCAGGAGCATCCCGATTTGCATTTAATTCTTATTTTGGTCGTCTGAACTATACCTTGCTGGAAAAATATCTGTTCACCGTCACTGGTCGCGCAGACGGATCGTCTAAATTCGGAAGGGATCATAAATTTGCATTCTTCCCATCGGCCGCCTTTGCATGGAAGGTATCTGACGAAGAATTCCTGAAAAACAATACGCTGATTTCCAACCTTAAATTTCGTACAAGTTACGGGGTGACAGGTAACTCAGAAATACCACCGTACTCATCTTTACCTCTTTTGAGTTCTACGTATGCTGCCGTATTCAATGAAACAAGAGTAAGCGGTACGGGTATCAGCGTATTGCCAAACCCGGATTTGAGATGGGAGAAAACAGCTCAGACAGATGCTGGTCTTGAAATCAGTTTCTTTAAAGGAAGAATAGGCCTGGAAGCAGATTACTACTACCGGAAAACCACAGACATGCTGCTGGATGCACCCGTAGCACGCACAAGTGGCTATGCAACGATCCGCAAGAACATTGGCTCAATGGAAAATAAAGGTTTTGAATTTGCTATCAACACCGTGAATATTGAAACAGCTAAATTCTCATGGAATACCAATTTCAATATTTCATTTAACCGTAACAAAGTGTTGTCTTTGGCAACTCCGTCGGATATCTTTGGCGTAGGTGGTCCGTCAATTACCAACCAAACCAGTATCATTCGTATAGGAGAGCCTGTTGGTGCATTCTGGGGGCTTACCCGCCTGGGTACATGGTCAGAAGCTGAGCGCGATGAAGCAGCCAAATTCACCAGCTACCGTGGTAACTTGACAATGCTTCCGGGTGATGTTAAATACCTTGACGTAAATAAAGATGGAGCCATTACGGATGCCGACCGTGGAATTATCGGAAATGGTAGTCCAAAAGGCTGGGGATCTTTCACCAACTCTATCCGATACGGAAATTTTGATCTGACGTTTGATGTTCAATTTTCATACGGAAACGACTTGATGGATATGAACCTTCACGCCAGTGAGGACCGTGTTTCTCTTGCCAACAGCTACGCCACAGTGTTAAACGCCTGGACTCCAACCAATCAGAATACGCCGATTGCTGAACTTCGTGATACAAAAGCGGGATACGTAACAAACGTGGATACGCACTGGATCTTCGACGGTTCATTCCTACGCGGCCGCAACCTGCTTCTGGGATACACATTCCCATCTGAAATGGCAAGTAAGCTTAAAATGAGCAAACTAAGACTGTATCTTTCTGCTCAAAACTTCTTCCTGATCAGCAAATACCCGCACGGCGACCCTGAACAAACCCCTATCCGTGGTAATTTTGATACGGAAAACGTATTCTCGCAAGGTATGATCTGGCACGGATATCCACGGCCAACTACTTACACAGCTGGTTTACAGGTTGCATTCTAAATTATACAGGAGTCTTTGTATCATCAAATTGACATTGAAAAATGAAACTATCTAATATAAAAAACATAGCCAAAATGTTACTCTGCGGGGCTATCCTTCTTGGCCCTACGAGCTGCTCCGACTTTCTGGATGAAAGCAACCCATCAGCTTTACAACCAGATGACTTTTTTACACTTCCTGATCATGCACAATCGGTTGTGAATGCCACCTATGCCGGTCTTCGTTTTTATGGCGAAGGAGCAGGTATTTTTTCTGCCAACTGGCAAATGCTTGAAGCAGTAACGGGTACGGCGACGACTCAGACCGGCCAGAACTCAGATCTGAACAACTTGTATTCGCTGACTTACGATGGCAATACAGGCCATATTGTTAACTGGTGGAATGGTCTGTACAGGATCGTTGCCAATGCAAATCTGGGTATCGAAAAAATACCAGGCATTATCTACCCGGCAGCAGATGAACCACAGAAAGCCAGACTTATAGGTGAAATCAGGTTTCTGAGAGCCTGGTCCTACTTTAATATTGTAAGGTTATGGGGAGACGCACCGCTGATCACAAAGCCTCAGGACACAGAGTCAGAAGATTTTAATCCAAGCAGAGCTCCGCAGGAAGAAATCTACAAACTCATAATAGAAGACCTTGTTGCAGCAGAAGCGGCAGGTTTGCCAGCAACGGCCACTACGGGACGCGTTACACAAATGGCGGTAAAATCTCTCCTGGCTAAGGTATATCTCACTATGGCTGGATTCCCGTTAAGCAAAGGAGCTTCGCATTACAAGCTTGCAGCAGACAAAGCACTGGAGGTAATCAATTACGCAAAAGCCAATTCAGCCGCGCTGAACCTGTTCCCGACTTACAGGGAACTACATCAGGAAAGCCTGAAGAACCGGGTTGAACATATATTCCAGATTCAGTACAACACCTCTGTTGCAGGATTTCCTCTTAATGACTACTTTCCTAACTTTCAGCCTGTAACTTACTCTGGTCCTAGCGGAACCGGAAGTACGGTGCCGACAAAGTCTTTCTACGACTCCTTTGATGACAAGGATTTACGTAAGAAAAATCAGGACGGATGGTTTTATACTTCCTATTATACCAACGGAACAGGCGCAGAATTTCAACTGGGAGCCCCATTTGTGTTTAAATACTTCAATATTGCAGCGTTGGGAGGCCCCGGCATCAACCCTACCCGATTGAATAACCTGAATGTAAATGTGATTCGCTATGCAGAGGTATTACTTATGTATGCAGAAGCTCAGAATGAAGTGGGCGGCGTGACCCAGGAAGCTTACGACGCTTTCAAAAGAATCCGTGACCGCGCGCAGCTTACTACACCAGCGATGGGAACATATACTCAAGCCACTTTTAGAGAAGCCGTTTGGAGAGAACGCTGGTACGAATTTGCCTATGAAGGAATTACATGGTTCGACATGGTTCGTTTACGTAAAGTGTTCAATGAAAAAACCAAAGGATTCGACAATTTCATAGGCCACCTTAACCTTAACGTAGGCGCCGGGGTTGCTTTGCAGGAAAAACATCTTTTATTCCCGCTTGGAACCCAGGAAAGAAAAAACAACCCGAATCTGAAACCACAGAATCCGGGATATCCAGAATAACACCCCAACAAACAATGATGAGCCAGCTCACTTAGCAAGACGCTAAGTTGGGCTGGTTTTTCGTTTTAAAAGCGTATCTTAATCCTTTATGCGGTTATAAGAGCATTAAATTATATTCATATGCTTATGTAATACTATCTCTATTGATCATTGCCTTTTATTTTATAAATAGCATCAAGTCGAATTTTAACGTAACTGCGATCGTTATTTCAAAAATATACCCAAATAATGCCCTCACTCCAGTATCTTTGATAAAGAAATCAGCCCACTTACTTCCGGAAGTTACCGAATGACAAAAAGAGTTTCCCTTGAAAGTTACGTTCCGCAACCGGCTTACGCTTATTGCGAATATCTGCTTCAAAACAACAAATTTGATTTTTTTCTGTCACGTCCCCGTCGTACCCGGCTGGGAGATTTTACTATTAAACCCGGCATCACACCCAGAATTACGGTTAATATCAATCTCAATCCTTATAATTTTCTGATCACCTATCTTCACGAGATAGCGCATTTTGTTGTTTATCAGAAATATAAAAGTCCTTTGAGACGGCGTTTGGCCCCGCATGGAAAAGAATGGAAAAAGGAATTTAATACACTCTTACAGCCCGTAATGAATGAGGAAGTTTTTCCTTTGGAAATTCTAAAACCGCTGATGATTTATGCATTGAACCCAAAAGCGTCAACGGGAGCGGATCAACTGCTTTATAATGCTTTAAAAAAATATGATGATCCCACTTTAAGCATAAATAAAACGGCTTTGATACACCTTAACGAAGGCGTTGATTTCGTTTTCCAAAACCGGTTGTTTGTCAGAGGTTCCGTGCGAAGGACGCGCGTGCTTTGTACCGATAAGGTTTCGCAACGTCGCTATACAATTCCAGCCCATGCATTGGTTGAGGCCTGCTAATCTTTATAATTTCTTAATCCGGATGGCTTTTTGCTGTTTCGGTGTGTTGCTCCATTGCTCTGCTTTTAGTCAGGAATCTTCCGTTTTATCGTCCGGAAAATGGTTTAAAATCAGCGTTATCCAAAGCGGCATTCATAAAATTGACGCGGGCCTGCTTAAAAATATGGGTATGGAAATCGCATTGCTCAATCCTGCCCGGATACAGGTTTACGGAAACGGTGGCGGTATTTTACCGCAAAAAAATTCAGTTCCCAGGCCCAAAGATCTTGTTCAGAATGCAATCTGGATCAAAGGTGGGGAAGACGGCAAATTTGATGCGGATGATGCCATTTACTTTTATGCAGAAGGGCCGCACGTGACCGCCTACGATTCTGTAAAAGTGACCATGAATCACCAGACAAATATTTACAGTGACACGAGTTATTACTTCCTGACGGTAGGAAACACAAATGGTTTAAGAGTAAAAAATACAGTTCCGATTTCGGGAACAGGCGCTAAAACTGTCAGTGAATTTTCTGATTACTGGTTTCATGAACAGGAATCAGTTAGTACATTAAAGTCTGGCAGAGAATGGTGGGGCGAATATCTGGGCGGTTCCGCGTTTACGATCCAGGCAGATCTACCCGGCATTGTGCCTTCTTCCCAAATCAAATTCTCCGGTTCTGCTATGGGCTCGGCCCAAACCAGCACAAAGTTTTCCTGGCAACTGAACGGACAGGTTATTGGCGAAAGCAATGTAAACGCAGTCGGCAGCGGCACTTATGATATCAAAGGGCAAAAATCGGATGTGAATTATAATATTTTGGCTGGGAATGCACCGCCTGCCACTCTTTCTCTTTCAGTAAATTATAATAAAAATGGTCAAAGTTCTGCACAGGCTTATTTGAATTACCTTGGACTACAGGTAAACAGGGAACTTCGTGCTTTTGACAAACAACAGGTATACAGTTTTTTTCCTGACACGCGCGACACAATCACTTACCAGATTAAAGGCATCCCGGCAGACTGGCAGCTCTGGAATATCACCAACCCGAATCAGACTTCTTCTTTATTGATCAACACGGCAGGATCATTCACCGGAAGAAATGGAAAAGCGCTGAGACGCTTTATAGGTTTTTCACCCGCACAGGCGTTTGCTCCTGCTTCATGGAAGTCCGTTTCAAACCAAAATATTGTTTCCGCACAAGTACCTGATTTATTAATCATTACACCTCCGTCGTGGGAAAGTGAAGCAAAAAGACTGGCCGAATTCAGAAAAAAAAATGATGGCCTGGAAACATTGGTTGTCACTTCGTCCCAAGTCTACAATGAGTTTGCATCCGGAAAACCCGATCTTTCAGCGATAAGAGATTTCGCAAAATATCTTTATCAAAAAACACCCGGAAAACTGAAATATCTTCTGCTGTTCGGCGATGCTGCTTATGATTATAAGAACAATTTAAAAAACCAGCCGCAATCACAACGTGACAACTGGATTCCGGTTTACGAAAGCAGGGAATCGCTGAATCCGGTTTATACGTATTCTTCCGACGACTATTTTGGCTTTCTGGAAGATCAGGAGGGTGATTGGCAGGAATCTTCGAGCGGCGATCATTCCATGGATATCGGGGTGGGAAGGCTTCCCGTTAAATCTGTTTCTGAGGCAAAGATCGTGGTCGATAAACTGATCAGATACGGCTCATCAAAAAAATCAATGGGCAACTGGCGGAACACGATCAGTTTTGTAGCCGACGACGGCGACGGCAATGTGCATCAGGAACATGCAGACCAATTGTCGAAACTGGTTAACAATGATTTTTTGCCATCCAGAATATTTTTAGACGCATTTCCACAAACCACTACCAGTGAGGGCCAAAAAGTACCTGCTGTTAACACAATTATAAATAATAGTATTGCTAACGGTACACTTATTCTTAATTACACCGGTCATGGAGGCGTAGGCGGCTGGGCAGAAGAGCAGGTATTGACACTGGCAGACATGCTTTCGGCAAGGGGCATTGACAACCTTCCCTTGTTGCTGACTGCCACCTGTGACTTTGGACGTTACGATGATCCGGGGCTTGTTTCGGGTGCTGAAATTATGGTTTTAAGCCCAAAAGGTGCGGCAATCGGAGCCGTGAGTACAACCCGCCCTGTTTATTCCAGTACCAATTTTACTTTAAGCAAAGCATTTTATGAAGCATTGGTTAAATCCGGTCCGGCGACCAGAATTGGAGATATTTTCAAAGACACAAAAAACAATGCTCTGGTAGGTGCACTGAACCGCAATTTTGCCTTACTGGGAGATCCGTCCATGCAACTTGCAAAGGCGGAAAAGGCTGTAAGGTGGACGCAAAAACAGGATACCCTGAGAGCGCTGCAAAAAGTCAGCCTCAAAATGGAAGTCTATGATAAAAACCAGGGAACAGAAGACCGGAATTTTACCGGAACGGCCAGAATTGTAGTTTATGATAAACAGTCGGTTTTCAAAACCCTGGGTAATGGCGGTGATCCGGAAGAATATTCTGAATTTAAAAGTAAATTGTTTGACGGCAATGTATCCGTCGCTAATGGTGCAATGATCTGCGAATTTATCATGCCAAAAGACATTGATTACCGCTCAGGGATTGGCAGAATAAGTGTTTATGCAGTAAGTTCTGATAGCCTGGCCGATGCCAGCGGGCAGCTGGAAGCGATTGTGGGAGGAAGTGCCGCTTTACTTGTGGATAACACGCCTCCGAAAATCAGTGCATATCTGAATAACCCTACTTTCAAAAGCGGTGATATTGTAAATAATCAGCCGGTTCTTTTTGCGAAAATTAGTGACGAAAACGGTATTAATGTGTCCAAAGCAGGAATTGGCCATGATATAACGCTGACCCTGAACGACACTTTGATAATTGTAGCAAATGATTTTTACTCGGCCGACCTGAATGATTATAAATCGGGCACGATCCGTTATCCGTTTGAAAATCTGCCATCAGGGAATTATACAATTCGCATTAAAGTTTGGGACACGTATAATAACTTGTCAGAAACTACGTTCGGATTTCAAGTAGGTTTGTCAAATGGAATAAAACTCACCGATCTGAAGATTTATCCAAATCCTTTTATTCGTGAGCTATCATTTGAACTTAATCATAACAGGATAAATGAAGATGTGGCAGTCACTTTTCATTTACTTCATAATTCAGGACAGCATATTGGTTCCTACAATTGGCAATATTATAATAGTGAATCGGTTATACGGGAATCCATCACCTCTACGCGTTTGGGACAGTTGATGACACCCCTGATTTCTTACATGTACATAATCGAAATTAAGTCATTGAAGGATAATTCTGTTGACAAACAA
>Ga0247803_1000787_pt1 | contig 16773 bp, 12 predicted proteins | sample UWRJL014104B1_FD_180928 | JGI IMG/M metagenome (GOLD analysis project Ga0247803, IMG submission 180928) | Plant litter microbial communities from Arlington Agricultural Research Station in Wisconsin, United States - UWRJ-L014-104B-1 | ecosystem: Environmental > Terrestrial > Plant litter >...
GATTGCAAATTCCAGTCTCCACTAATTTTGGATTTGTAAACATCTCTATAATTGAAAATTATTTCTGTAAAGCCATCGGGAATAATCTTCTCAATCATGGGAACTGAATCATCGCTATACATCATCCAATAACATTCAATAAATTCATTTAAATCAGGATGTGGCGCAATTCTGGTAAAGTCCATTTCAGTAGTTTTGAAATTGTAAGATAGCCAATTTATCTTTAAAGATAAATTGGCTATCTTACATGTTTTTAATGTTCTACAGTGTATAAAAGTGATTCTAAGTAAATTTTCTATATATAACGGATATGTTTACCGATAACTTGCGATCGCTCTTATGCCGCGACCTGAATAAACTCAAAGAAGAGTTAGAACTTTACCAAAACTCCCTTGTTGAATACCAAGATCACGGTAAAATATCTGCCACTTTTTTACCAGACTCGTGTTCTTTGATTGCAGTCACGATCTGGCTTTCTGTAATTATTGACTTTTTCATCTTCCTGTTTAAAGTTATGAATTTTAGCCTATCAAAATGATCTCCCCCCGAAAAACCAGACTGCTGAAAAGTCGAAAAAATCTGGGCATGACCTCCCCAATTTTTAGACAACTGTCAGGATAAAATTGCGATGGCAGAATCGAAACGCTATGCACCTTACAGAATGAGTTATAAAAAATTAATAATGTATTACGAAAGGTCCCTGCAGGAATATATTGAATATCTGTACAAGTTTGCTTGTATAATCACTGCATCAAATTACAGGATTCCATTGGTATTGAAGAGGCAGTTTTTAGAGGAAGAAGCAGTTTCGCTCAGGTTGCTGAATAGTGACGACGATACGGTTGCCCTGTTGATGGAATTAATTATTAGCCTAAGGGTTAATTTGGCAACGTTAAGAGATTTAAATGCAAATAAGAAAAAACTAAGTAATTAGCGTATATTTAGATTAGCCATGTAGAAAACAAAGAAATATGCTGAAATATGCCCTGCTATTGTTATCCGCTTTTATTTTTCAAGAAGCTCTTTCTCAACAATTAGAACTACAGCACAAGAGATTGAATGATACATCCTATATCCACGCAATCAATGCCAACGGTGTTAGAATGGTTAAAATTCGAAATCAAAAATATAAGGTATGGACAAAAAAAGTTGGAACCGGAAAGATCAAATTATTGCTATTGCATGGTGGCCCTGGAACTTCACCTGAATATTTTGATAACTTCCCTTCCGCATTAGGAAAAGACTATACAGTTTTCCTTTATTCTCAACTGGGTACATATTTTTCTGATATCACAATAGATAGCAGTTTATATAGCATAGATAGCTTTGTAAATGATGTAGAAGAGGTGCGTATATCGCTAGGGCTGGATCAGTTTTATATCCTGGGGCATTCATGGGGTAGCCAGCTTGCACAAGCTTATGCGGCAAAATTTCAAAAGCATCTAAGAGGGGTGATTTTATGTAATAACATAAATGAAAAGGATGAGATCATTGACGATTATCAGTCTCTGCTCTATGCTGATATCCTGGATTCTTTACCTGCTTTTAAAAAGTACGCAGATTCACTAAGATTTGGCTTCAACGGAAAATTTACGGATTTCAGTAATGCTGATGCCTTGGGTTTTCAGATCAGGAAACAAGCATGGCCGATAATGACTAATAGACACTACGCACGGATTCCCAGCCCAATGCCAATATCTCTGAAACGTTCAAAAGAACATTCAACTGGTGGCATGATGGCTGATCTTGGATTCATGAAAAAGATCAGTGCTACCGACTTTAATAAATATCTCGTTGAAATAACCATACCTACTCTATTCATTGGAGCAAAATATGACTTTATCCCTCCGTATTATTATGTGAAAATGCGGGATCGGATGACCAAAAATGGTAAGGTTGACATATATATATGTCCGAATGGTAGTCATTTCGCTATGTGGGACGATTCAGAGCTTTTCTTTGCAGCTGTAAATAATTTTATACTTAAAACTGAAAGTACAAAATAGAGGGGAATTGAATCTGTCGTTTCTCAAAAGCTCATGGTGAGTGATGGATGGTTTAATTGTTGACTGGTTTGATCCTAAAAGGCGTTTCCCAAGATGTTCTTGTAACACTTAATCAATTGGTATTCTATCAGTAGATAATTATGAACCCAAAAGACTGAACGACCTATTGAGGTATTAGGTAAGGAAGAAGAATTCCTGCTATTTCAATAAATATTCATGAGCAGGAATGACATGTATGGTCTTTCCGTTTTTTTGGAATTGATCTTTTTGCGATATAGTAATTAAAGTTCCTTCCGGCATATTAAATAATTCTAAAGCTTCAATCATACCATTAATTTCTCTGTCTAGGTTATCTGAATTCAATTCATAACATACCTGAATGGCTTGATGAAATGCTCCATTTTTAAATGCAATAAAGTCACATTCTCCTTTTTCTGAAAAATAATAGATCTCTTTATAAGTTCGGCGAAGATGCAAAAAAATTAGATTTTCGAACTTACGTCCATTGTCTTCAGTAAAAGATCCTGAATTGACGTTGACCAGACCTGTATCAATTGCATATACCTTCCTGGGATTTGCTATTTGTTTTTTTAGAGAATAACTAAACTTGGGGACAAAATGCAATAAATAAGAATATTCCATATGCGATAAATATTCCAACACAGTGCTGGTAGCACCCACTTCAAAAATCTTTTTAAGATTATTACCTGATACAGGCTTTCCCACATTTGAGATTAAATATTGAGCCAAACGCTGTAATGTTCTCACATCTTTGATACTATAACGAACTGCAATGTCACGGATCAATATGTCTTCAAATAGATGATTTAGAATGTCATCGGTTCTTTCTTTGATGTATTCTGGAAAACCTCCTATTGTTAGATAGTTTATCAGTGATTCAACAGAAGGGAGTAGTTTTTGGTGAGAGATGAACTCGTGATAGGAGAATGGGAATAATTCTTTAGTTATATGCCTTCCTGTAAGTTTTGTTCCTAATTCCCTGCTCAAGAGTGAAGCATTTGAGCCAGTAACAACTATCTTAAAGCCTTCGTCCAGTTTTTGCCTTACATACCGTTCCCATTCTGATATAATTTGGATTTCATCAAACATTAACACTGAAAGATTTTGTTCCCGGATCAGCTCATCTAACCTCAGGAAATCCTTGTTCTCAAATTCATATAATCTGGGGTCTTCAAAATTGAGGTATAATGCATCAGGATACTTACTGCTTATTAATTGAAATAATAAAGTGCTTTTTCCACATCTTCTTATACCCGATACAATAAGGGCATGTGAAGCTAGATTCGGTAATAATTTCAACGCATCTCGTTTTAGTCCCTGGTCCTTGTTAGCTATATTTTGGCTTTGTGCCTGAATGATCTGACTGAGAATATTCTGCGGTATCATAAAAAAGTCTTTGATACGAAAATACAATAGTTTTGTTTCATAAACAAAACTATTGTATGCTAAGATAGATCCTTTAGCTTAATTTACCGTTGGCTAGCCAATTTTTAAATAAATCTTAAAATAGCTTTAGTTTACGTTTTTTATCTTAATAGTTTTTAAATTTGTTAATATTCGAAGTTGGTCAAAGAATATGGCCGGTTCGACTCCGGTAAGGGGTACAAACCGGAATCGAACACATCGATTCCGGTTTTTTTATGACTATTCTGAGATTTACGATGCTTCAAACAGTGTTCAAAGTATTTCTGGTGAACCCTATTCTATTTTGACGTTGTAAGCGGGCTATCTTTGAACCAAATTCTTGGATGTTTAGGTCTGCTAATGTCGCAAACCGATTCACTTAAATGATTTTTTATATTCGGAAGGTTTTTTTGTTGCTGCTTCGGCAATAAAATCCAATGGGTTAATTCCGGAACCATCGGTCATATCCAATGCTTCAGGCGTAACATCTGTAGTAGGCCACATCTTAAGTTCATATCCATTTTTGTGTAATAAGGATTTATTGATCTCGATGCTGAATTCGTCCTCAGATTGCTTTGTCCATCCACCAAACATGTAGTTTAGCGATGAGGCAAAAAGATCAGCCAACTGTAGTTGTTTACTGTTTTTGCTGTCGTCAAGTTGCAATGATTCGATCAGCAAGGGATATTTATATTTCCTAGAACCGAAACCAACCTCACCCTCAGGTAAATGCAAGGTCAAAAAGTCAATTAAGTCTCGCCAATAATCAATTTGCTTCGACTGATCAAAGGTAATATCAAATGGTTTTTTATACAATTTCGCCCAGAATTGGCAATGGGCATTAAAGCAACTAAGAGTGGGGTCAAGTGTATATTTTGTAAGAGCAGGAACGATAGTACCTAGATGATGCTCACTCATTAATATAAAATCGAGCAACATCCCGTTTTCCCTAGATAGACTTGATCGAAGTTTATAGACAGACCGGTAAAACGATATACAATTTTCTTTTGTTGGTGCCCTTAAAAATTTTACAAATAGCTCTCCCATTTCTGAATAGCTTTTTTTATCCCAAATCACTGTTCCAGAGATATGCAGTATATTTGCAGTTGAAAGATTTGACCCATACTGGTAAATATCAACACCACCCGCATACAATACGGGTTCCATTAGTTGGTCTACCATTTGAATTGCAATCATAAACTTCTTGTCAGCGACATAATAACAAACCCGATTGGGTTGAATTAGGGGATGATTTAAGCATTTAATGAGTTCCTTGCGATGATTATGATACTTTTTCACTTTACTGAAGTGCAGTTCCTGTGCTTTGGTGACTTCACTAAGAGGTTTAAGTATTTCCTCTGTTTCATCTAAGGAGAAATTGTGTGAAAGTAATAAATATGTAGGCTGATTGTTGTCAAGCAAATTACCTCCGGTATTTCCAGCTTCATCAAAATAGATCATAGTATCATTAAGTTATTAGATTAATATAGTGAAAAGGGCTGGGATATATCTTAGGATGATTTTCGGTCGTGATCAGCAATAGTCAGATTTTCCATGTGTTAAAGTTACTAATCATTGCAGTCGAATTGTTTAGGACTACCATCCCAAAGAAAGTAGAGATTGTGCCTGCCCCAAAATCCGATTTTATTATTTTCATAAGGCATCTTTTGTGCACGGAACACATCTTCTTTATTTTTATGCTGGATGATATGTTCGTTAAGCTCCGGTTGTTCAGTGCCAGTACTATTGTAAGGAGGATCTGAATATTCTCTTATTTTATTTGCAATTTTCATTAATAAAACCACATGATCTGAATCTTTGATTATAAGGCAGAAGTGATTGAGCATCATTCCGTGGTAAGTAGTACAATATACAATTTTACCTTCCAAGCCTTCTTTATTTTCTTGTTTGGAGATCAGGATTCGCAAGTATTCATCACTGATAGAGTAACTTTTATCTCTAACAATCACGTTTTTTGCAAGATCACACCAACGTTGAACATCACTTGAATCGGCCAAAGTGAGTAGCGAATTTTCTCGAACAGCAAACTCCTTTACTCCCGGGAGATAACGGGAAGTGGTTACAAACAACCCTCGATTTGCCCGTTCCTGGTTTACAATACCAGAAAGCGCACTAACAGCTTCCAGTTGAATAGGATTGTTGCTATTATACTTCTTAACTTGCACTAATGTCACTATCTCATCAATTTCATCCTTTTTGAATAGTTTAACATCGATACCTCCATCACCAACTCCGCTGCCAAGCTCTGTGTGGTAGCCTTGGTTTCTAAAGACCTCGCTAATAAGTATTTCAAATTTTCTATGATGCAACTGGTGCATCTTTGAAGGATCTTTCCTGAAATATTCAAATAATTCTTCATAAAGATTGGTGTAGTTGGGTTTGACTAAGTGCTGTATCCATTGCCATTCAAAATATTTTAGGTATTGTTCATTTAGAGTTTCATCCTTACAACAAATGTGAAATGTGGTGTTGTCGTGAACTTCACAATAGAAGCCCATGGCGGATAAAAAATTCTCAAATTTGCTGAGTTCATCATCTAAATCATAGAACCCACTAAACATTCGCCAAATGCCGCCGTCTGAGCACAGCACAGTTATGCACGCAGTAAATTCATCTGGCTCATCATTGTGCTTTTCTAAATAACTAGTGAAACGGCTATCAGTCCAAAGGTCACGTTGTTTTGCCCATTGCTGAATGCCATTTTCCAGATCATGGATTTTGTTTTTGAGTTGGCTGTCTGAGAGGTATATCATTTAGCTAAATTGAAAATTAATTATTTGATTATAATCAAATTTACTGAAATGATAAGTAAGAGGTTGCCTCCCTTCTGTGTTTATTCATGATAAAAGGGAAGGCTCTGTTTTAAGGAAATCTATACCATCTCTTCAACTGGAAATATAAGCACCGGTCATGGTTGAATAGTAATGCCCCGGTTTTTATAGACTTCGGTGATGATTTGTTGTACTGGATAAACATGAGAAAGCAGATAGGTACACCTTTGCTGTACATTAAAGTTGTTAAGAAAAAAGACCTTAGATATACCAAGGTATAGGTTTCATCAATACTATTCATCTTGGTGCTAATCAAGATTAAAGAGACTTATTTTTTTTGATACTGTTTACTTGCCACATCAATATCTTCGTCTCAATCCGCTCTTACCTCATACCCCTATAATACCATTTTCGCTCCTCTTCTGTATGTCGGTCGTATTGAGCGATAGTGTTTGCTAATTCTACCCGATGTTTAGCAAACCGAAAACTACGAGGCAACTCCAATGTCAGTTTCAGTATCTGGCTGAGCTTTGCGGATTTGAACTCAGACCACAATACGCCATTTTGATAACTGTAATGATGGTTGTAAAAATGTAATTTAGCAAACAATTCATAGCTGTCATTTTCGTTCAGCAAATGCTTGATCAGCTCTTCAACCTGCTCAGCAGCGAGGTGATTTCTTGCAATGTCCAATGCAATGTTTAGCATCCTAGTATGTCCACGGTATGTGGTAATGATTCGCGTAAGTAATTGTGCGGCGATCACTTTTGTTTCCTCAGTAATATTGTAGAATAAAAAGGAACACATATGCTCTTTCACGTATTTGCCATCAAGTGAGGAAATTAAAGCAATAGCCTGATGTACCATTTGCTCACCTTCCGGCCATTCCCAGATTTTTGAAAGCATTTTTGAAGAAAGGTGAAAACTGGTCTTTCGGTAATATTGCCGGCAATATTCAAAGAAGAATTTTTTGTCGTGACTAAACAGTATAAAGAGTTCATCTCCATCATGGTCAAATTGTCCTTGAATTCTTTCTTGCTGGTAATAAATCTTTTTGCAGAGTTTGAAGTTGTTTCTTATCAAAAACGGGCTTTCTTTGAAAAAATGGTAGCCAACTTTATATTCATTCTTCTTTTTCCTGCTGTATTTCGACGTTAGGATCTCCATGATCTCAGCAACTGTATTTGGAAAAGCAGTTTCAAAATTTAAAAAATGTTGCGGGTAGAAGTCTGTACGGGAATTTAGTTTACTGTAATAGGCGAGTAGCTGGCTGACAATTTGGGGTGTTATGTATGCCGTAGGCCAGTTTTCAAAGTAGCGCTGCAGCCAGGCGTTCTTATTTTCAAAATCATTTTCTTCTAGGAAATTATAAAACTGTTGAGTTTTCACAAGACCCTGTTCGTAAATCTTCTGAAAAATCCTGATTGGAGGATTGAGCAAAAGTTCATTGTTTTCTTTCAGGCAGTAGCAGATGATTTCATACCCCAGGTCAAAATCGTTGAAAACACTTTCAAGCAAACGGCCTACACCATTTGAGAAGTGTAACCGGTATGAATAAGCAAACCTGTGAAATAGTATCATCTTCTGGTAAATAATCTTGAAAGCTGCCAGATCGTTTATGGGATAACAGTTTCGTATTTCTTCAGTTGCAAGATCAGCAACTTCATGCCAGCTAAGTTCTCTACCTAAAATTTGCTCGTACCGATCTTCGTCAACAGTAAGTACTTGATATAGTTTGAATATATCTGTACGGAACTCTTCTTTAAGCCCTTCCCAGGATGGGTCCAAAACAAATCCCCGCTTTTTCGATGTATTCGCGTATTGATGAACAAAATAGCTCTGAGCGAAGTCCTTTGCTGTAAACAACTTCGATATCAGATGTTGTAGTAACGGAGAATCGAGCTGAACTTCCCATTGGTCCACGTGATACAGTCTGTCAATATGATTGATCAGAATGTCGTAGGCCAGGTGTTGGTCACGGGTAAAGTTCGTTATGATAAAATTCCAAAATCTTACTCTTAGTTCTGTATAGGTATTTTCAAATTTAGTCCTTTCGTTTAAATTTAAGTAGTATGTGTCATGATGCATACCACCTAAAAGCGTATGCTCCATTTGATAGTAAAATACATACTTAATGGTTTGATTGTCCATTTGCTCAGTGAAAATAGACCAAAGGATTTCAATTTTTCTGAACTGGCTTTCAAAATCGCCTATCGAAGGATAAGTTGCTTTCTTAAATATGTCGGTCACCATGTCGGTTGCCTGGGGACGTTTAATAGCGAATTGCACCAGAAGTTCAGCCGCCACTTTAAAATACTCATTTTCTTTTTCAAGGAAGGTCGTGAGCAATGCAATCGTTTCATCGGTGTTCTGTGAATTGCCTTTAAATTTGCGGATGACTGCGGTTTCGGTGGTTTTCTGATCTGGAACGGCCACTATATAACTATAGACAAATTCCAGAACTTGATCAGGCACGAATTCACCTATCAAATTTAGAAAACGGAAATTAAGCACCGGTACCTGCTCAATTTCTTTCCAGTATGAAATCAGAAATGAATAATTGTATTTCAGGAAAATTTCAGGCCCAAAGGTGGAAATCGCTGTGAGCAGCGTGTCTTTAAAACGCCAATGATGTGTCTCTAGATAGAAACGGAACAATGATTCCAGCGCTAATACGCGCTTGACTACAAATGCCTGGTAAAAAAGATAGGCTCCTAAAGTCTGTTCAGTAATCCGGACTACAATCTTTTCATAGATTTCTACAACCTCTATGGCTTCAAGTTCTTCGGCTACCTTTGCAAACTGATCCTCGGTGATTCCGAAATTTTTGAGTATGGTAAGGTCAAAGCCGTTTCCTTTCTCTAAAGTTTGAAAAAACGAAATCAGTCCGAGAACTTTCAAGGCAACCTCGTCCGTGAAAATATGGGCTTCATCGGCAATTGATTCGAAATAGGTGTCGTAAATAACGCTTACATCTCTGAGTAATTCGATATCCTCAGTGTCCATAACTACCTCCGCGGCCATAATCGCCAGCCTGGGATTTCCTTTGCTAACCTCAGCGATCCTGGTGATGATCCGATGGTTGGCTAGTGCCCAGGGAATGCCTGAAACTATTCTACGGATGATTTGGTCTTCCAAAATCCGAAGGGGGTACCTGACATAATCCAGGTCACGGATCAGCGGCTGGACGTCTGCCCGCGCATAATCGCGAACCGTGGCGATGATCTTAATATTGACACCCGGTTCTAACAGGCGGCAGTGAACTGACGAGAGATTTTCGAGCTGTCTGTTCACATCGTCGATAAAAACAAGATAATAGCCTCCGGGTAATATATAGGAGTTCAAATCGTGGGTAATCGCTTCGCCGCTTTTATTGACAATACAATAAGCGGTATACTCAGGTTGGGCTAGTAGGAACTGGTCGATCGCTTCAAGTGCGATTCTTGATTTACCAATGCCAGCTTTGCCAGCGACCAGAACGGTTTGATGCTTCTGCATCAGTGAAACGAGTTCTCCAAGCTCCCGTTCCCTGGCGATCAACGCATTATCAAGGGGCGTTGCTAAACCCCGGCCTTTCCTTGAACGTTCCAGGAAAGCGGTTTTTGTCAGAATCTGACCGGTATCTAGGGGAATAGACAAAAAATCTCGCGCTAATAATCTCCCATTATTTGTCAAAAAATGCACGAGGTCTCCAAGTGTGACAATGATCAATAGTTTGCCTGCATCTTGTGCTAATTTGTCTAGCTTTATCCTGATTTCCGGTTCAACTGAACTGTTACAAATTAAGGCCACATAGTCCACTTTGGATGGATTGATACCTAATTTTTCAAAATTTAAAAGGTCTTTTAAATCCTTTTCCAGTTTCCTGTAAAATTTCCTGCTGTCAGCACTATCCTTAGTCGTAACCTCGGCAAGGAAAAACTGGCCATTTTTCAGTACTAACCAGAGGTCTGGTTTTCCCTTCCTTGGTTTCCCGCTTCCTTCAGTGCTTCCAGTTTGATGGAGTTCCCCGCCATATTCGTGCTTTAAATATCTGCCACTAAGTGTCTGGAAACGTCCTGGCTCCATCAGGTACACTTCTGACTCAATTTGCTGGTCTTTAATCATTGCGGTTTGTTTCTTCTGGCCTCCAGCCAATTTTCCTGATTTGCTCAGGCTTTATCCAATTAAAGATTCCTCTAGCTGTTTTATTAAGCTTTTCTTCAAGTTCTCTCTTGGTCTGAACATCCAGATTCAGCTTATCCAGATCCAGCTTCATTTCTTTGACCAGATCAAATTGTTGTTTTGTCCGTTGCAGTTTAGCCAGGTTATATTCCTGTTTCCAGTGGATAATTTTATTGACGATTTCAATTAGCTGCTCAAAAATCTTACCTATGCCCAGAAAATCGAAATGCCCGGGAGAGGCATACTGCATTTGCAGGATCTGAAGATTGCTGAAATCGCCAAGATCATATTCATTTCCGAACATCACCTGTAGATGCGGACTGTCATAGGTCAGGCGATAGTGCTCTAGAATATGGAGTTCGAGAAACTGACCATAAATGGTGCCCAGCTTCAATAAAAAAGACTGAAGGTCATACATGTCCCATTCGCCATCGATATAGACTCTGGCAATATGCTTCTGTTCTTCTACAAGCAGGTTATAGACGATGGTCTTTTCATCATTGTCAAGTGTTTCCCAATCCCTTAAGCCATTCTGAGGCAGAAAATCATCTTTTACGCTTACAATTTCTTTGATACGATCAAAAAATATTTGTTTTTCGTTTTCACTGAGGCTTGCCGCATTATAAAGATCACCAAATGACCAGTGTAGTTGAAGTGTGCCCTTGGTATGGTAAGAAAGTTCACGTACCCTGGCGATGAGCTGGTCTGAGTCATTTGGCTCAAAGGATTTCAAGATCAACTTGTAGAGTTGCCGGCGGTTGCTTGTTCTGTTCAGCATGGCCTGAATTAGGTCAATAAATTTATCAATGACTATTTCAAGGTTTGGCTGGGATTGGTCTGTTTTGGTTTCGAGCATATTCAACAAAATGTAAAAATAGCCTAAAAATGCTAAAGCAACAATTCTCGCATTTCAGATTTGAATTAGTACTCTTTTATTGGTGCTGAAGCCGATTATATTTTCAAAATCTTTTGAAGTGGACGAAATTTGGAAAGGTACGGTCAATCTTTTCTTCAACAATCACCGGGTCTATTCCCATGAGCAGAAGAAGATGGTATTCGATGACTACCTTCATTTTAACGATATGCTTGCCAAGCAAAATCCTGTTGTTAAGCAGAGAAAGGTCGGTATGTGCTTTGTCCACTTCATGTACCAAATAGTGACGAAGATCAAGGATTTTTCGGACGAAGACTTCCGGATTTTCCACTAACTCGATGAGTTTTGGACTGTGATTGATGATCCTGACAAGCTTGTCCTTGAGATGAAGGTCGCGGTAAGGTTTGGCTAGTTTTGCATTGGTCAGGAATTGCCTGTGCTTGGGCAAAAGCTGGTATTTATCCAGAATTTCCACAAGTGTTGGATTTATTGCCCTAGCATTTTCATCAATATTCCTGAAAGACTTGTTATAGATAGTTTCCATAGCCGAGACAAAAGGTTGGATGTAACCGATATAGTCCGACCGGTCACTGTTCAGGTAAGTCATCAGATGGGACAACGGAAGTCTGAAGTGATCGTAAGAATGGAAAAACCGATCAAGGTAATCGCTAGCAGCTAAAGTTTTCAGGCTCATGATCCGCATATCTGAACCAATAGATGTATAGTTGGTGTTGAAAATATTACGGTCATATTCGTAATGAAAATCAAGACCGATGCCATCCCTTAATGTTATCGGGCCGAGACCGAGATTCACTCCGGTCAGCAAAGTATAGAATTCCCTGAATTTTTGCAGAAAGAGGTACAGTTCTTCGACGGACATTGCCTGATTGAACTGGAAATCAAAGCAAGTTTTTTGTTGGATGTCAAGATGATTGGTGTCAAAGCGATGCTGGCTGGAAATGTAATCGTAGAACAAACAAGTACCACTTTCAAAGGAGAACGAGATGGGATCTGTACGATGAAGTTCATAGATCTCTGAAGGAGTTTTCTTAGCAGGTTTTGTCGATATTGGTTTTTGACGAATGGGATTTGATTTTGTCCATCCCCCAAGAAATTGAGCTGATATAGATACCTTATTAAATTTTTTATCCGCTTCGAATTTTGCCGGGCCTGCTATCAGCTGTCTGAACGAGAGTTTATACTCAGCTTTGAAAGATGATTTCTCGGTATCGTTTCCAAAACTGCCACTGACATACTCTATCCGTAGCCCGATCAGCGTGATATATTTTCTTTCCTTGGTAAAACCGTAGAGGCATGGAATGTCATCATGGAAATTGATATCTAAGTGTTGCCTTTCAAATTCTGGAAAACTACCATATATCGTTATTTGTTGTTTTTTTTCTTTGGTTGAAACGGCGATCTCACCAAAATGTTTGAGGTTTTCATCCTCGGCCGTCCAGAAGTAACCTTTTAAACTTTCTTCCATGGGTTAGTTTTCCTTTTTCTTTGATCTGCTTATTCTGCGTGCTTCTGTTTCCTGAAGATAGGCAAAATAGCTTTCGATCATTTTTTCCTCCAGTATCCTTTGTAAGATCCTTTCCGGACGATCTTTTATGGACAGATTTTCAATAGCTTTTAAGATCAGTTCAAAAAGCCCTTCTTTTACCTCGATTGAAAACTGGAACTCATTTTCATGAGCGTGGTATATTGCTGTGTAAAATGAATTGTCCCTCGGTTTTATCTGTTGAATCCAGGTGTCCCGCTGTTTTGTACCATTAATTAATACCTTTCGGAGTCTCTCAGGCAGCCAACTTGAATCATCACTTAACAGCCAGATCAGACCGTCGAAGGTGCTTCCATTGTACCTATAGTAATTTGTGTCATGACCATTAAAATATCTATAGGCTAATTCTTCATCACTATAATTACCAAAAGTTGGATGGCGTAATGCCATGATGTCTGGGCACAATGGCAATGTACCATCTTCTGTGCTCAGCCAGCTGTATGAATGAAAAAAGCTTCCCTTTTCGGCATCTTGTTGTAGCAAATTGTCGAATTGTTCTTCGAATCCGCTATCAAACCCGGGTATGGTAAGCTGAGGTACATAAAGTGCCAGGATACTTGGGTTAGCAAGTGCTGTCTCATAAAGTCCTGGCCATCTTTTTAAATATTCATGTACAAGATCCGGATGGGTTGTTGGGCCGATGCCCAATTCCACTCCTTCGAAAGACCAGTCCACCTGAAGGGCGGTCGAAGCGATATTCATCCCTCTTTCAAATCCGCGGTCGTCAGGATAGGGCAGGGGAAAAATCCAGGTCTGATTGGCATTCAGGTCAGGGTATTTCAAAAATTCTTTATATTCAACCATATCCAGCCACCACTCATCTGATATTGACGGCGGGTTGAACCCTAATTTATCCAGATACTCGATTGCAACAACGAGTGGACTTTGGTCCGGAGCAATCTTTTCAGTAAGCTCGCGCAACACTGCGTTTATACCTTTATCGGATAATATCGCACGTTTGTCTGCAAGGGGTAGGGAGAAGCTGGCAACTTCCTGGACTGTTACCCGATGCCAAATTGGAAGTATAATGTCCTGCTGTTCTACCATTTCTCTGGTGACAAGCCCTCTGAGTTCTCTTTGCGTCCATGGTTTAGCAAAGAAGTTTTTGCTAAGTACAACGATTCCGAACTTAGATTTGGAAAGACCTTCATCTATTTTGCTGGAAAGACTGTCGCCCACCTTTAGCGAAAACTCATCATACCAAACTGCCAGATGTTGCTGTTCCAACAGCGTCGCCAATGGACGGACAAAATCATCCTTGTCCTCGCTCGCATGGCATATAAAGACATCGTATTCCATAGTAATTAAAAATAATTTCTAAAGTTAGTTTTTAATCACAATTTAAACTGAGGTTTAATATCGATGAAGTAGGTTAAGCTTCTTCTACAGCATTTCTTTAGCGCATTAGGAAACGAAAGACATATCAATGATTTGTTGCACGGTATAAACCGAATTATAATTATATAAACATCCAAATTTTTGGTTCTAAAGTAGCCTGCTCAAGGGGTCTGATTCTATATTTTGGAATAAGATAGTATTGAAAAAGTCCAGTTATCGAATAAATCCTTTCGTTGTTAAATCATCAATAATAGGTTCAATAAGGCTTAAGAAGCGATCTAAGTGTTCAAAGTATTCCCGCTCATGGGTACAAAAGTCTTTCCCATGTGGGAAAGATTTTTAAAACATATGTTAAGACCTTTGGATAATTTTCAGAGGTCTTTTTTAATTCGAAGGCAGGATTATTAGATTCCTTAAACGAATAACTGAGTTCATTAGCGGAAATCAAAACTATTTCCAAATAATTTGAGTGGATTATACAAGTTTTGATACTGTAAGCCTGCTTGAGGTCTTCCGCAATAACGAAGGTATTTGTGTGGGCCGTTATCATTATTTCACCGTGACTGTTGCACAATGGCTATATTTCCCTAACCATCGACCCTTCAGGTTATTTATTCAGCTATTAAGAGACCTGGTACTGGCTACCTGGTTTCGCGAAAATGCAAGTAAGTACTGATCTAGAGTGTTTGTAATGGCTTCAAAGAAGGCTTGGAAAGGCTTTCGACCTCCTTTTTTCAGGTACTTTTTAACATTGAAGGCAATTGCCGCCATCAGCATGACTTTATGAGCACCGGCTTTACCGAGTACGCCTATTCTTCGTAATCCATAGTATTGAGTCAAACTTCCAAAGACAGGTTCTACTGTACTTTGCCGCAGTTTTTTCATTTGCTTGCCTCTTTTACTTTTTTGTCTACTGTAAGCCCTCAAATACTGCTCGTCATAAATCGTTCTGGTGATCTTCCTGCACGATATATTTGGTACACAGGTAGATTTCATGGGGCAAACTTTGCAATCCTTTGATGCTGCATAGTAGTTTTTCAATACAGTACCATCCTTGTTAGTATGAAATCCCGTGAATGGTAAGAGCTTGTTCATTGGACAACTGTATTCATCTTTTTCCTTGTTGTAAGGAAAGCCTTCGATTTCAGGTTTATACATGCCGAATATAGGTATCCATCCCTTAACATTTCTTTGTTCAAGAAACTTGTAGTTAAAGCCATTAGAGTAACCTGCATCTGCTAGCAGGTCCGTCAGTGCAAGTTCGTTTTTCTTTAATCGGTTTTGTACCTGCATAGCCACTGTGGGTAGGTATTGACTGTCCCTACCATCGGCAAAATCAGCCTGAATATGACTAATAACGCCTTCGGCTGTATCCACGGCCATGCTGCAGTGGTAATTTAGCTTTCTTGCTTTGCCTGGCTTTACTGATATGCGGGCATCCGGATCATGCGGGTTGTAATGTGTTTTGTTACTAAGTAGTTGTGCTTTTTCATGTGATGCCCCTGGTGCCCCAACTGGATTATCAAGTAACTTTTGATGATGCTTTTTTACTCGCCTTAACTGATGCTCCGGTGCAGTAATTTGCACTAAAGTAGGTGAATCGTTCTTGTTTTTACCTTCCTGGTTCTCATCCTCTACTTTTTTCAAGTGATTGTCTATGGATGTCGCCGGCACTTTCAGCACGACACTTTCCATAGATGCATTAGCTTTGATCGGTGCAGAATCCACTGCCTGCGTGTGGCCAGATACCATACCACCGTTTACACATAGGGTAAATACTTTGTTGAACAATGTTTCAAACAGGGAGGACGGATAAAGCTGCCTTGTTCTACTGATAGTTGAATGCCATGGTAACTCTTCATCAATATCAAAACCAAGAAAGTACAATACTTCCATCCGCATAGAGCAATGCTCTATAAGTTTGCGGTCAGAGGTTATATTCTCCAGGTAACCAGTTAATAGGAGCTTAAAAAAACTACCGGATCGATCGATGGATTGCCGGTCTTGCCGTAAAATTCTTTTGTGTCTTTGTATAAAAAGCTCAGATTAAGCGTTTCGCGGAGTCTGCGGTACAGGTTTTCCTTGGGAACTTGGCTTGATAGCTGAAAGCTGGTGAACAGCTTTTCGGTATAGTCCTTTCTGCCTTGCATGCCTTAAATTTACGTATTTCCCCACTTTTATAAAAGTGAAAACTATAATTTATTGGAGTTCTGCAACAGCCACCACCGTTATTTGATAATCATTTTGATTAAATTAAATTTAATAGGCCACTCACAGATAGCTAAAAAGCTTCACTCTTTGTCACGGCCTATAGTAAATTATATGTTACTTTATTCCCCCAAAGGCTGCGAAATAAGAATTTTTATGGAGGATTTCGGTAGTAGTAAACCCAACTTTATTTAATAGGGCGAGTTGATAATTTAAAGATCTCGGAGTATCTTCATATTCAATATAATCAAACACCTTCTGACTATATTCTTTACCTCCAAGGGTTTCAAGGTATGCGCCATACTTGTCATGGAAAAGAGAATTGACTAATTCAGAGTCATGAGTGATCAGGTCTGAAATCCATATACTACCACCAGGCTTTAAAGTTTTGTAAACTTTAGT
>Ga0247803_1000788_pt1 | contig 16769 bp, 17 predicted proteins | sample UWRJL014104B1_FD_180928 | JGI IMG/M metagenome (GOLD analysis project Ga0247803, IMG submission 180928) | Plant litter microbial communities from Arlington Agricultural Research Station in Wisconsin, United States - UWRJ-L014-104B-1 | ecosystem: Environmental > Terrestrial > Plant litter >...
TAAACTCCTGTTGCGTTAAAATGGTTTTTCTCTGCCAGTTTAAAGTTGTAATTCAAAATATTACTAAACTGATATTCTACATTGTCTTTGAAAAGAATACTGCCGCTTCCTTGTCCTGAATTTGCGATTCCTGAAAGTGATCTCGAAGAATTAAAATTCATTGCTTTGTAATTCCACGATCTTCGGCTGGCATTCAATTTATAGGTAAAACCTTTTAAAATGTTGATTTCCAAAAACACATTCATAATGTCGTTTCTGTTTAACTCATTTGTATTGGTTTCATAAATATCAATAAGCGGATTAGGTGTTTCCTGAATTCCTCCCGGAAGATGACGGAACGAACCATCATCATTGTAAATTTTACCCAGCGGTGATGTATTAATGGCATTATTTAGAATATTACCCACATTTGGACGATTTGACTCCGAAAACTGAAGCGAAAGATTCATTCCCACTTTAAGCCAGTCGCTAATTCTTTGGTCAACATTAATTCTCATGGCCACTTTTTCGAAGTCGGTATTAGGTACAACTCCCGAAGTATTGATGTAGTTTAAACTCGTAAAAATGCTTGTTTTATCTGTTCCTGATGAAACACTCAAACTGTGGTTGTTGGTAACGCCGGTTCTTAAAGCGTATTTTTCCCAATCGATATATTTTCCTGATTGAACCGATTCTAATTCAAGCGGAGAAAAAACCTGATTATCCGGTCTGTAAACACCATTATTACTTGTTCGATAGGCTTCTCTTTTTAATTGGGCAAACTCTTCACCGCTATAGATATCAAAATTTCGGTTGATGGTCTGTACTCCGGAGAAACCATTATAGGCAATTTTTGCTTTTCCTGTTTTTCCTCTTTTAGTTGTAATTAAAATAACCCCATTTGATGCTCTTGCTCCATAAATAGATTGCGCGGCGGCATCTTTTAAAATTTCTAAGGAAGCAATATCATTGGCATTAATATCATTAATACTTCCTATAACTATACCATCTGCAATTACAATAGGTTCGTTACTTCCGTTGATTGATTTTTTTCCTCTAATTTGTATAGAAGAAGAACTTCCCGGTCCGCCATCGGCCAATGAAACCTGAACTCCCGCTGCTTTACCTCGCAACATTTCTGCCACATCAGAAGTCGCTACTTTTGTCATGTCACCGGGTTTTACCGATGCAACAGAACTAATTACGTCACTTTTCTTTTTTGTTCCGTATCCTACAACTATAATTTCATCCAGCGCTTGGGAGCTTGCTTTCATAACTACTTTTAGATTCTTTTTATTTTCGGTTGGAACCGAAACTTCATCCATTCCTATAAATGAAAATACCAATACGCTGTTGGCCGGAACATTGATACTGAAGTTACCATCAAAATCGGTCTGAACTCCTTTTGATGTTCCTTTTGCAAGTACATTTACTCCCGGTAAAGGCAGGCCTTGATTATCGACTACTTTTCCGGTGATTGAAGTTTCCTGTGCATTCGTTGTGGTAGCGAGCATACACACAAAAAGCAGTAAAATTAGTTTTAGATAATTTCCTTCAAGAAAAAACATCTTTTCATGTTTGTTTTTTTTCATAAGTTATTTTTTGGTTAGTTAGTGTAAAATCAGTCATGATTTCATTGCAAATGTGACCAATAAATGATGGTTTTAGGGGAGGAAGATATTCGTTTTTAGGGGGATTAATGTGTTTGTTTGCGGTTTTAAGCTTAAAAAAAACGGTATTCGTAATAAAAAACTTAAATTTCTGAAATTCGATTAATTTTCATGTTTTAAATTTAGTTTAACCGCAAAGCACGCAAAGAATAAAAACGCAAAGTCCGCAAAGCTTAAATTAAACTTTGCGGACTTTGCGTAAATCGTAGCGAACCTTGCGGTTAAACCTTAGCTGTTAATTTTTCGACCCTTTATATTCAGTAGGCGATAAATTATAAAACTTTTTAAACTCTTTGCTAAAATGTTTTCTATCATTAAAACCCACCATATATGTCACTTCAGACACTGAATAACTGGTATTTGTCAACAAACTCGCCGCTTTCTTTAATCGCATATTTTTTATCAAACCAGCAACGGATTGGTTGGTAAGCGTTTGTACTTTTTTATAAAGAACGGTTCTGCTCATTCCTATTTCCTTAACCAAATCATTGACATCAAAATTGGTATTATCGATATTTAATTCAATGATATGCATTAGTCTTTTTACAAATAAACCTTCGGGCGTGTTGACATTTTCCTGTTCAGCATCTGTAATAAATCCTTCCCCGTACTTCTGACGCATTATCTCTTTGGCTGATAATAAATTTGCAATCGTAAGTTTCAATTCCTCAATACTAAAAGGTTTCGAAATATACGCATCTGCTCCCGTCGAAAGTCCTTCGATCCTGTTTAAAGTAGACGATTTTGCGGTTAAGAGAATAACGGGAATATGATTGGTATTGAGATTGGTTTTTAAAATTTTACACAATTCAAAACCGTCCATTTCAGGCATCATAACATCGCTTAAAATAAGATCCGGAATTTCTTTTTCCATGTATTCCAGTGCTTTTATTCCGTCTGTAAATTTCAGGACTTTGTACTCGTGATATAAAATATCATATACAAAGGACAATACTTCTTCGTTGTCTTCTATAACGAGAATTGTTTTTTTTGCACTGTTTTCCGGTTCCTCATGATCTTCTGCTTCATAGGTTTCAATTTCGGTTTTCACATCCGAAATTGGACTTGCGTTCTCTTCTATTTTTATGGTATTTTCAACGATCTGCGATTTTTTAAAATGATCTTTTCCTTTCTTTAAAGTAATGGTAAATATCGTATTAAAGTTGGCATCGGCTTCTGTTTGTACTTTAATTTCTCCGTGATGCAGTTCTACAATACTTTTGCTTAAAGCAAGACCAATTCCGCTTCCCAAATTCGCGCTTCCACGATCGTCTAATTGAAAAAAGTTTTTAAAAATTTTCTTTTTTCTGTTATCAGGAATACCAATTCCGTTGTCTTTTACTTTTATTTCTATAGAATCTGAATCTTCTTTTTGTTCTACAGCCAAAGTGATTCGGCCGTTTTTACTGGTAAATTTAAAGGCATTCGAAAGCAGATTATAGATGACTTTCTCCATCTGATTCTTATCAAAATAAATCAAAGCGGTATTGATATTGAGCACAAATTTGTAATCGATTTTTTTCTCGACTGCAAATCCGCGGAACGATTCGTAAATATCAAAACAGAAGGAAACGATGTCTTGTTGTTCGCAATAAATTTTCATACTGCCTTTTTCGGCTTTTCTAAAATCCATTAATTCATTGACTAATTTTAATAATCGGTCAGAATTATTTTTGATGACTTTGAGTTTGTGTTCGAGATTCGAATTTTTCTCGGCACTATTTAAAAGTTCTTCAACCGGCCCGCTTATCAGTGTTAATGGCGTTCTGATTTCATGCGAAACATTGGTAAAGAAGTCCAGTTTCATTTTATACAACTCTTCTTGTCTTTCTTTTTCAACCTGTTCGAGATAAAATGCCTGTTTTAATAATTCCCTATTTCTAAAAAATCGGAATAATAAAACAGAACCGGCAAACAATAATCCGAAATAGAAAATATATGCCCACCAGGTTTTCCACCACGGCGGCAGCATGATAATTTTTAAGGTTTTTACGGCTGGATTCCATTTTCCGCCGCCATCTGAAGTTTTAATTTTTAAAAGGTACGTTCCTGAATTTAGATTGGTTAGATTGATATAATGCTGTGAACCAATAGTATGCCAGTCATCTTTATTAAAAGAACTTTCTAATTTATAGGCATATTCATTTTTCTCTGGCGTTACAAAGTTCATCGCACTAAATTCAAGACCTACATAACCCTGATCATGACTCAAAGTAATTTCCTGAGTTTCACTGATATCTTCTTTTAAATCTACCTCTTTATTTCCTGGTCTGATTTCCTCATTGTTGACAATCAGTTTTGTTAGAACAATCTCGGCATTATCCGGAGTCTTGATGAGTTTGAACGGATTAAAAACGATCAATCCGTTTGAAGATCCGAAGATCAACTCATTATCATTTAATCTTAAGCTGCTGTTGTTTGAAAACTGTTTTACCTTTAAACCATCTTTTGAGGAATAAGATGTAATTTCAAAATCTGAAATATTGGGAATCGTTTTAAACTTCTTTGTTCTTATTTTATACAATAAATTATTATCGCTGACCCAGATATTTCCTTCTCCATCTTCTGAAATGCTTTTTATGGTTTCGTCTGTAAAACCCATTGCGCGGTTGATTTCGAAAAAATGTCCGGATTTTTCATTCAACAAATTGATACCCCCGCTTTCAGCTCCTACCCAAAATCTTTTCTTCGAATCGGTAAACATTACGGTAAGACTGTTATTGGGCAATCCGCTGGCTTTACCTGATTTATAGATTTTGGTAACTCTTTTCAGTTTTTTGTCGAAAAAATTCAGACCGTATTGTGTGGCGATCCATAAACCATTTTCGCGATTTGCGATATCTGTAATAAAATTATCGCTGAGTGCATTTGAAGTCCCGTCGGCCATGTAACTTTCGATAGTACCGTCCGGAAGTATTTTTTTTAATCCGTTTCCGTTAGTTCCCACCCACAAATCTCCGTTATCAATCAATAATGAAGTTATGGGTCTGTTTCGTTCTTTTGGATTTGGAGAAAGTACTATTTTACTGAATGTTTTGTTGCTTTTATTGAATTTAAAAAGTCCGTTAAAAGTTCCGCAGAATAAATTCTCATTTTGATTTACCAAAGCAGTAATCATGTTTACGCTTTTATCAAAATCATTAGTATCAATTAAATAAGCAGTAGTGCTGTTGCTCCTGAAATCCAGAAAGTTCAAACCTCCGCCATTTGTTGCTACCCAGACAGCATTATTATTTTCTTTGGAAATGGCATTTACGAGTGCACTGTTTAATCCGAAATTAGGTTTTATAACCTCTCTTACATTTGCAAAATTGGTATTGGTTTTCTGGAAAAAGTTCACACCTCCGCCATTGGTTCCAATCCAGATATCATCGTGGCGGTCTTTTAGGAAACATTTTACATCATCATCAGATAAACTGTAACTTGCCAGCGGATTGTGCTGGTATTTTGTGAATTCATTTTTATCCTTTTTAAAAACACACAAACCGTTTTTTGTGGCAAACCAAATGGTATTGGCATCTATAGCCACAATATCGTTGACCCAATTTGAAGATAAACTTTTCCCGTTACCAGAATTCTGAAGATAGTTTTTTACGGAATTTGCAGCCGCATTATAATGAAAAACTCCGTTTGCTTCTGTCGCAAACCATAAGTCGTTGTTTTTTTCCTTTATTATCTTCCAAATCTTTGATTTTAGTAATGCTTCATTTTCTTTTAAAGCTTTAGGAAGTTCTTTTTTTGATCCATTTTTGGGATCAAAGCATTCCAATCCTTTTGCTGTACCCACTAAAACGCCGTAATTACGATCGTAAAAGAGTGATAAAACCCTGCTTTTTCTAAAAGGAGAATTATGATCGTTGGAGATTTCTTCTAATAAATATTGTTTTTTATTAAGGCGTTTGACACCACCAAAAGTTCCAATCCAGATGCGGTTTTGATCGTCCTGAATGATCGATGAAATGTAGTTTCTCCCGCCTTTTACTTTTTGAACATCGACTCTTAAAAAATCACGTTCTTTTTTCTTAAAAAGGTTTAAGCCATTATTGGTCCCTATCCAGAGTTGTCTTTCGTTATCTTCTAAAACAACATTGATGTGATTGTTGCTGATAGTATTTAAAATGTCTTTATTGTAGGCATATCGTAAAAAACTGTAACCGTCGTAGCTAATTAATCCGTTTGCAGTTCCTATCCAGATAAACCCTTTTTTGGTTTGATGAATACTTGAGATCATACTCTGCGAAAAACTCACATCATAATCGATATGATCAAAATACAAATCTGAACTCTGAGCAAGAGAACTCAACGAAATGGAGTACAATAAAATACAACTTAAAAGATACTTCTTAATGCTTTTCATATATAGAATAAAATAAGAGCTCAACAATAAATTTTGAATGGATCTGATACAAAAGAGGTGTCAAACGTCCTGCAAGGTAAATCTAATACAAAAATCAGCAGTCTCTATATTTTCTTTTTAAGGGGTGTATTTGTACTTATTGTCAAAAACAGCAAACAAGCATTAAAACTAAAAAAACCTCTAAATCAACAATTTAAAGGTTTTTAGTTTTTATAATTCCAGAATAGCAGAAGCTTTACATCATGGTATTAATACGGATACTTGCTTTTATTAATGCCAATGCAGAAATTTTTGAAATATGAATATCTTTTGGCTGATGATGTGAATTTTGACTGACTAATTTAACAAAATCAGATCCTTGATCTGATTTCTGAACATACTTTACGGTAATATATTCTTCCCAGTCATTTAGCTTCACACTTAAAAGATACATCTCACCAAAAAAGATATTTTCAAATTCGGTTTCTTTATATAGAACAATATCTCCTGATTTTAAAAGTGGATACATACTGTCTCCAGTTACAGAAATAGCTCCGTCACATTTAGGCAGATTAGGAATTTTTATCGTATCCAGAACTCTTTGGGGTTTTCCGCTGTTAAATAATTCTCGTAAACCTGCCACAGCTTCTAAGTCATATAAAGGTATTTCCTGACTCACCTGTAGTGAATCTATTGTTTTTCGATCATTATTCATAATTATAATATTAGCATTATCCTCTTTTACCATGGGTCCGTTTCCGGTTAAAAGCCACTCGGAATTAATCTCCGGATAGTGGTGTAAAATTTTACACGCTTTATCTGTTCCCATGTTACTGCTGTTGTCTAAAAACTTATTAGAAAAGCCTAAATCATTACAGAACTTATATTTAGTAATCCCTTTATAATCAAGGTATTCTCTCATTCTTTCCGTTGACCCCATAAAAAGATGTATTTTTTTACGTTAAAAATTTGTTTTGATGTATTATTTTACATTATATTTGCAAAGTAAAGAAAAATAAATATTAAAAACAAGATAATCACCTACAAATTTATGCAACACTGGAATTTCAACCATAACAAAACAATCAGTTAAACAATTGAATATAAATTATTTGAAATAAATTTAAGATATTAAAAAACAAAAAAAAACAGCACTACGCCAAATAAGAATAAAACTACGAATAAGCAGTAATATTAATCACTAACTATAAAAATTTATTCATTATTACTTAAAACTATAAAAAATGGAAACACATCAAATCAAGGAAAAAATTCAGGAACTCGAAAATTGGCTGATTGAAAATCCAAACAGTCCTGAGAGAAATTTAATCGAATCTGATATCAATCAATTAAGAACCTTAATCACTAAAAATCATGAATAGAAATCAAATTGAACAACGTATTGCTTTATTATATCTGGCATTACAATATTGCTCAGAAAGAACAAAAACTTTCACAGCCGGAGAAAGAATCTGCATTAATCAGGAACGTTTTCAATGGATGCATATCCTGGATGACGAAACGGCCTCATCGCGACCAGTTTCACCGCAAATTGAAGACAAAATAAAAGAGGTTTTGAAACTTGCTCACTTCTATAATTTCAAACCTTATTACGGTGATCCTTTTAAAGAAGAAATTTTATTACATAACTAAATGCCAATATATTATGAATACTCCCTTAACAAACACAATCAACCCAAATATGGATTTATCTCAGTTTTCTGCACAACAATTAAAAGAGGCTCTAAATCGAATTGAAAATAAAAAAAATGAAGAAAGAGATGCTTATAAAAAACTGGTAGCCGAAACGATTCCCAAAGCACTTTTCGAGACTGCATGAAACGTCTGAAATAATGAGAAACGCTAAAACAGAAACTTTTAGATTATTTGAAACTATTCTGGATTTAAAAAATCAGGTTTATGGTTTTAAAGAAAAACAAATGTCGCATACTTTCTCTAATGATAAAGAAGAAATTACGATTGGATACCGCATTAATGAAGGTTGGGACGATACTGTAACCATTGGAATTGAAAAAGTACAAAACTATATTTCGTCTCTTTCTACAAGTAAAGAAACTGCATCGCTGGTAAAAATTGTTTTCAATTTACTAAAGAAAGATGCTAAAGGTAATTTAAAAGGTTCACGAGTTCTGGAACTTCAAAAACTAACGAAAGAATTTAATAATGAAGAATTTACAGATGGAGTTGAAATTATTGCTTCGTCATTTAAACCTATTCGCTCAAGCTGGTTTATCGAGGCCAACAGAATTGATGAAAATGGCGTGAAAATCAATATTCCGTTGTCTATGTCGTCTGTAGATTTTTTACAGGGTTATGCTTTTAATTTTTTTAATCAGCAAAACGAGCAAAGTCATGCAGCCTAATAATGATCTTTACGCCTCTGCTCTCTTAGCGTTACTGCTTATTGCAACCAACTTAAAACCAATACTTTTATTTCGTGAATGGTTTTATTTCAGAATCAAAATAATTTTCAAACAATACTTAAATGAGCGTAAAAATAAAACCAATTACAGACCACGAAATTTACAAGGTTAACGAACATACAATCTTTAAAGACGGACTTGGAAACTGGAACTGCAAAAATGATCTTTCGAATAAAGAACGCCAGGCTTTTAACCAATATGAAAGCATCGTAATCAAAAATCCAAGATTCAAAAAACATACAACAGCCACTTATAAAGGCTGAAAAAATCCCTCACTATCTGCATAAAAAAAACTTAGCAGACATAAAAAATGGTTCCTGTTTATCACTTTTTTTTTGAAGGAAAACAGGAACCGAAGATGGGCTCTTTTTACCCAAAAAAGCAGCCAAAAACCATTCTTTCTTTAGAGTTCCCAGTCTTAAGAGCTGCGGAACGAGATCATAATAGGAAGAGTAATGACCTCAATTGTTAAAAAAATCTTTAACAAATATTACCTCAGAACGAGGTTCTAAACAAAATGGCATTTGAAGGAGAAAACCATTACTTAAAAAATTAAATGGTTTGGCTGCTGTATATCTTATGTCATCACTTTATTATTCAAATAATTTTTAATCATGATTAAATCTTCATTCTAATACTTCTTTCTCTTTTCAAAATCTTTCTTCATTTTCTCTCACTCCATAAATATTATTATCATGCCTATATCCTCCAACAGAAGCCTCGGAATTCAAAAAAATAAATTACTGCGTTACAAACTAGTTAAAGAGTTGTATCAAAAACATAAAACAGAAGATATTCCTACTACCGTAGTATGGCGTAAATATGTGTATCCTGTTTATCCTATTTCAAGAACTACCTTGTATGAAATTCTTTGTACACCTATTACTTCAGAATTGAAAAAAATAGAAGAACTTATGAGTACTCAGAAAAAATCTTCTTAATTATTATAAAAGAAAATCAAATCTTTTAATTGTAAAAAAAACTTGTTTTTACAATGCAAAGATGACTCATTTACCTCTGTAAAAATGAGTTCTGTCCGCTTCCTTTACAACTATGTAAAGCCCTAGAATACAAATGTTCGCAGACCTTGCATTCGTTTTTTTTAGGGCTTTTTTTACCCAATCTTTGCAATCTCAAAAGGAAAGAACCCAACACAATCTCACTGTAATTTACAAGATTGTAAATCCCAAAAAACAACATCCTGCTGTTGTTTCTCAAAAAACATATTTAACCTAACATTCAACATTAACATTCGATGGAGCAATTTCTATACCCCTCACTAACCGCATTTTTTGCCGCCTTTATTACCTGGTTTTTTTCAATGCGAAAATCATTGGCTCAGGACAGAGCCGCAGAACTTGACAATGCCGTAAGTGCCGTAAAATATTACCGTGATCTTCTGGATGACCTTACTGCACGACTTACGGCAGCTACCGATACCATAAAAAAAATGGAAATACAACACAAAGAACTCATGCTTATCAACCAGCAATTGGTTGATGAATTACAAAAATTCAAACAACTAAACGGAAAAAATTCATGACACTAATTCAAAAAACCTTAGAAATCGCTACGGCACAAATTGGTGTCGAAGAAATTCCCAGAAACAGCAATTCCGGCCCTGAAGTCGAGATTTATTTAAGAAGTGTAGGACTTTCAAAAGGATATGCCTGGTGCATGGCTTTTGTTTACTGGTGCACCCAAAATGCGGCATTGCAGATTAACGCAAAAAATCCTTTAAAGAAAACAGCAGGAGTTCTGGATCAATACAATTCGAGACCGCTTTTGGTAAAAAAAATTCCGCAGCCTGGAGATGTTTTTATTCTGGATTTAAAAAATGGTTTAGGCCATACCGGATTTGTAGAAAAAGTAGCCGGAACCATGATTTACACCATCGAAGGAAATACAAATGATACAGGCGGCCGTGAAGGTTATAAAGTAGCCCGAAGAAAACGAGATATAAAAAGTATAAAGGGCTTTTTGCGCCTGCAAAACTAAATTAAAAACCAACTATAATGACGACTAAAAAACTAAAATGCTTTGTTCTCTCCCTATTTATTATCCTGATTGTGATTTCATGCCGAAGTCCTAAACCGTTACAAAACGAAAACAAAGTTCAAACTATCACTATTACAGAAACTTTGCATGATACTGTTTTTAAAATTGCAAAAGACAGTAGTTCCTATAACGCTTTACTGGACTGTATTAACGGAAAAGTAGTTCTTAAAAATGTTATTCAGGCCGAACCAGGGCGTACATTAAAAAGCCCAAGGGTTCGACTTGATAACAATAAACTCAGCGTAGACTGCGACCTGAAAGAACAAGAACTCTACGCTTTCTGGAAATCGAAACAAGTAAAGGATATTCAGGAAAAAACAATCACGATTACCAAGTTTGTCAATCATTTAACTTTTTGGCAAAAGGTGCAAATCTGGATGGGAAGACTGCTTCTGCTTGTAGTGCTCTTTCTAATTGGGAGATTCGTGTACAAATTCTATAAGCCTTTATGGTTTAAATAAATCAATTTTTAAATAATACATTAAATAAATATGTCTGCACAATCTCATTTTTTCGTGGAGTCAGGAGGCCTTACGCAAAGTAAGGAACAAGCTTTTGGTCCCGTCTCGAGCACTCAGTTTAACCTCACCTCCAAATTCAATTTAGATACTGCTAAAAAAGCCTATTCTATCTGTAAAGGAGTTGTTTTAATACAGCCTCAAACGGACAATCCTAACAAAGTAAATCTAATTCTTAGACCTTATAAACAGCCTTTTCCGGGATTAAACATCAAGTACTTTATCTATAGAGGATTAAGAAAGAGTGACTTTTTTACAAACGATTCTGAGCCACTAGTTATTAAAAATGAAGGGGAATATTCAGATTTTATCGATAAGATAAATAAAGATTTTAAAGCCTTTCATGAAGGGCGTAAAGTCAAAAACGGTGAAACGGTGACAGAAATTCCTGTTCCTCCGTTTACTGCCGCTTATATTGGCTATGATATCTTAACTCCCGACAGTACTTTACTTTCAAATCTCTTTTTTAAAGAATCTGAATTTGAAGACAAAAACGGCACGCTTAAAGAAAACGATCCTTTTGAACTGCCTATGATTGATATGGGAAAATCTTTAGGGAATTTTGCTGAAGGCGAATGCGGAATTGATGTTGTCTTAAATTACGGCGACTATAAAAACAACCCGACCAATGGCGAATTTGTTTTTGATTTAGGATATGCACGTAAAGCCGATGCAAAGATTATTGCAGATGGTTCTACAGATTGTAAGAAAAAACTGCAACGTGAGCAAAGTACACAATTTATTGATATCGCTGCCTTTTATGGCTTATTTGTCCCGGAATATGCTGTAGATGTAGTTTCTGCCGGAAGTAAAACAACTAAAAAAGGTACAGAAATTTACAACAGTATTATCAATAGCTTTTATACAAAAAACAATTGGTATGTCTACATTCAAAGTGATCGCACGCGCAGTTATGATTTCTACGGAAATTATAAATTAGGCGAAGGGCCGGAAAACTTAAAAACAGGATTATTAGAAGATCCTGCTACTAAAGTCGTCCCAATGACTGCTGCTGTTTATGGCACTTTTGGATGGCCGGTTTTAGTGAATACTCAGAAACAGGCAACTTCTGTTACAACAAACAATTTGTATTTACAGTTCGCAACCGACAATAATAACAATACTGCTTTTTACGGACAAATCGCAAAAGTAGCCAATGCCCAAAAAGATAATTTCATTAATGCCGACGGTTTACGATTACCCCCGGATGAAACAGGAAACTATAGTAATCTAACTTCAATCATTCAGCTTACAACTCCTGCTGTTCAAGGTAAAAATATTGCTGCGATTAACATTTTGCTTTATCAGGGTAAAATAAATCAATATACAGCAGGAACAACATTAGATGAAAACGGAGATCTTGTTATTTTATATGGCAAAGCCAACTTTTTTGATAACGTATTCAGCTTAATAGACGCAAAACCTTTGTTAAAACTTAGCTCCGATGAAAGTTATTCCAGAATGACTTCTCAAAAACTGAATCTTATCAATGAGTTTTACGATAAAAAACAGCAGGGAATCTCAATAGTACAAACTCTAACTGTTAATGATGTTATCGAAACCGAAGTTGAAGAACCTACATCCGTTAAACGTGTAACCTACCTTACAGAGCCAATAGATGTTATGAACAATGCTGTCTCTGCTACAGGAAGCACCACGCCTGATACCAAAACAACAGCTTCTGCGAGCGGTGCCGTAACCAAAAGTAAAACTTACGAATTACCGGAACCTTATTACTATAACCTGAAAATGTTTACAGACAGTACCCAAACCATTACTGGACTGGAATTAAAAACATTAGATGGTTCTACTCCAACTAAAATTATTTTAGGATTAACTCAAACTGAAAATGATGTTATAAAAGCATTAATCAAAGATGACACAAAAAATCCCCGCTTGTTTTTGATTGATTTATTTGAAGATGAAAACGAGCTTATTTCTCCTGAAAATATCAAATACCAGAAATACAAGGTTGCAATTGTAGCCGAGAATGCCGGGGGTGAGAATGTATTATCTCAACCTGAAGAAGCTCTTTTTGTGTATTCGCTTGATAGGAGATATCATTTTAGTAAGGGATATAGTGAGTATATAACACCCCCTGATAAACATTTTAAACAAATTATTGACCTAACCCTTTAGAATACATGAAAGATTTAGTAGTACTAGCTAATGGGGATATTGTTTACTTATCAAGTATAAGTGAAGATAAATTTTTTGATCCCTTAAACAATGATTTACTTTTTTTTCCGAATGGACGAGTAAGAAGATTTAAAAAAAATGGCATTGCATATATGGCTATTTTTGAAGAAGATTTCCCGGATGAATTTAACAGCTATAGGCCGGAAATAAATTTTTGGAACAATAACAAACCTAATAAAAATAAAACAGATACAGTTGCAAATTATGAAGCACTAGGAGGTAGATTTAATATACTAGATATAATACCAAGAAATATTGATTTACAAGACAATGTTGTTCTTGCCCACAAAATTATATATCGTAATGGTCTAAATTTGCAAATAAAAACATTCTATAGAGCTATACCCTACGAAAAAGCATATCCTTTAAGAAAAATAATCAACTTAGATATTATTCATCCTAATCTAAATGAGTCACAAATTTTAGATATTGGAACAAAAGAAATTATAGAACCTTTGACTCCTTTTTTCAAGTTCATTCTAGACAAAAAATTCTTAGGAGCAAATGGTCAATTAATAGACGTTTTTGAACGTGAAGAAAATATTTTAACTGACGTAATTCAAGTTCTAGATTGGATTTTTACTCAAACTGAATTTTTGACTCTTCTAATTGCGTTGAAACTAGTTGAACCATTTAATCAGATACTTAACTTACCTAATCGATATAATCATGATTATGGAATTATTGATCCAAAATATCATACATTATATAATGATGAATATTTTGCGAGATTAAGATTAGGGCTAATTGAATTCAAATATTGGTTAATTCAATACTCTAATGATTATTCAAAAATTAATGTAAATAATTTAATTGTTTACATAGTTAACTTATTTGATCCTGTCGAATTAAGCTATTTATCCTATGAAACAAAAATTAATCTTTTAAATGAAATATTAAAAGACAACTTTTGGATAATTGGAAATTGGGGATTCAATAAATTAAATGAAGAAGAAGCAATAATAAAAATCTTGAGAAGTATTGCTAGAGAAGATTCACAAGGAAATCTTAATTATGTAGAGATTGATAAATTTATGGATTTTCTAAATAAAATTTATTATTCTCAATATAATTACAACCCAACTCTATACGAAGTCCTATATAGTAAAATAAATGACTCCACTTTTTTTAATGATGACGGTAAAGGTAATAAAGGTTTATTTGTAAAGGAAGTTTACAAATTATGGAATGAAAGCAAATTTAATCCTCAGCATCACGTCAATTCGATTGCTCAAAATGCTTTGAATAATTTTAGATATACCCCCTATAATGCTCGCTGGCAATTTGATGATCCTACAATACAATTTCCTTACCAGGAAAATGATGCATCGCCAATGATTATTAATTATGAGTCTGAGAAAATTCTAGCTTGGTACATTGATAATTTTGATTTTAGATTCTATCAAAACAAAATCCTTGCTAAAATAAAAGTTGAAGATCATGGCTATCAGCCATATGGGCTTTACAACATATTTCAGCCTATTGCAGTGAAAGTAACAAATGCAGACGACACGATTATTAGAATGCCTGCTAAAGGTATTACTGAAGGTGCTAACATTAATGATTTTATTGAAAATTGCTTTCCTGTATTTTACTTACAATATATTGATGATCTTGGAGACAAAAGCGATACTAAAGAAACTATAGCTACTCTCGCAGATGTTATACTAACTTTTACAGGCGTAGGAAATATCTCAAAATTAAGACATGTAAAAGATTTATCCCTTTTGAGGAAACTTTTTATAGCTGGTGAATTAACTACTATAGAAAAAGTAGCATTAACTAGAGCATTAAGTGGATTAGCATCTGGTGCTCAAGCTATACTTGGAGTAGCAAGTTTAGTTCATCGTTTTGCAACAGCTGGTTGTACTATTTATTATAATAATGAACAAAACCTGCCAAATCCTAATGATCCAGAGTATCAAAAATACAAATTGTGCCAATCTATTGATTTATGGCTTTTTGCTCTGGAAATGCTTTCATTATCAGGAGATTTATTGGCTAGAAGAGCTTTTAGAAGAGCAACTAAAAAATTACAACAAAGTATTCCTTCTGGCAATGAGTACAATGAGCTCAGAACAGCCGTAAACTCTTTAGATGAACTTGATAGTATTTTAAATAACTGGCTAAGTTCAATTAAAACTTCACACCGTAATGTTTATGATAAATTAATTACTTTTACTGATGAAGAGAAGAAGTTTGCTTTTATGTTTGACTTTAAGGGAAGGCCTAGTGCTTTAGATGAGTTAAATGGAAATATAAGTCTAATTGATGATTGGACAGAAATTAAATATTTAGCTGTCCAAAGGAGTTCTATTTATTTTTTAAAATGTTACAATTATATTAAACAAGACGAAAATTTACTACATCATATTTTTAAAGGACATGTATATAGTAATGGTAAATCATATGGTGTTCATTCAATAATAGCTCAAAATAATGGAGATGCAATAATTACCGCAATTGATTTGCCTAACTCTCTTGGTTATTATGAAGCATATGTCTCCGTAAAAGACAATGCTGGAAATTTTATTGCAAAAATGAATAGAAGAGGTACTGCACTTGGAACATCAACTTTGTTTAAAGATGCTTGGGACAAACAAAGAGTTATAGAAGAAATTTCTTTAGCATATGTAACTAAAGTAAGAGTTCCTGGAACACAAAATCAATGGAGAGGAATTATGAGTGATGGAAATACATGTGCAATGGGCATTGATGGAAATACAACTATATTTGATCACACAACAATAATACGAACAGCTTTTCCAATAAAATAATTATTATGAACTCCGCAATTTTAAAACAATACAAAATAGAATTTCAAAAGGTAAAATTTATGGGAGATTTCATTAAAATAATGAATTCTCCACATTTAATTCTTAATCAGTTCGCAATAGATACAATCTCTGAGTATGATCTGAATGATACAATTGATGCTTTAGACTCTGTCTTAACTGGTAAAGAAATATCCCTAACTTTCTCAACTGATTCTTTAGTAACCGTAAAAATTACTAGTAGTCAGACTGAATTTTATTCTCATCCTGAATTTAATACAACTTCTCCAGTTCTTTTTACAATTCCAACTAATAGCTTTAAAGAAATTATAATTAGTTGGAAAGAATATTTAAAAGCTTAAAAAAATCAGGAACCCGACCCGATCGCGCAGATTTATCTCAGCAACGATAGCGCGGATTTGCAATCTGTGCACGTAAAGATTGTTTTGTTTTCTTTGAAAATCTAAAAATGCGCATTAATTTGTGTGACTTTTGTTTTAATGATTTGTTTTGTGTCTTACTGTTGCGGGCACGGATTGCAAATCCGCGCTATCGGGACAACATCAGATATATACTATTTAATTACCTTGAATAATATAACATTTACTTTGGTCTTGGAACCTAATGATTTCAATTTAACAGAAAGTCAATACGTTGCTCAATTAAAAAGTGAATTTTAACCCCACCGCTGGCGCGAGCGCAATGTCATTAAGTTAAAGAATGTCTTATTCTAAAATAGATTGACAAAAATAAAAACAACTCAAAGAAAAAAATCTTTGAGTTGTTTTTAA
>Ga0247803_1000794_pt1 | contig 16706 bp, 17 predicted proteins | sample UWRJL014104B1_FD_180928 | JGI IMG/M metagenome (GOLD analysis project Ga0247803, IMG submission 180928) | Plant litter microbial communities from Arlington Agricultural Research Station in Wisconsin, United States - UWRJ-L014-104B-1 | ecosystem: Environmental > Terrestrial > Plant litter >...
CCCTGTCGTGCCTTTCAAGCCCCTTAAAGCCATTTTTTACCCGTGTGGCAAGTACAAGGCTGCGGTTTATATTCTCTTCCTGCCCCAGCCTTAGCAGCAATGTTGTTTCCGGCCTGTTAGGGTCAAAGCCACCATAATTTTTTTCATGGCCTTTTTCTTTAAATATAACGCTGTTTTCCTGTTTTGCCACGTCGAGGTTCATGTCGCTGCGGTTTAGCCCCATAACAAAGGTCTCCGTACCGTAGGCTGCTGCGTTATTTACGCCATTGCAATGCACCGATACAAACAGGTCTGCACGCTCACGGTTGGCATGGTTAGCACGTTCCCGAAGTTCTACAAAAACATCGGTCTTCCTGGTGTATATTACTTCTAAACCCGGCTCGCTTTCCAGTATCTTCCCTATCTTAAGTACGGTGCTCAGTACTATTTCTTTTTCTTTGTAACCATTATGGTGCGTACCGGAGTCATCGCCACCATGGCCGGCATCCAGCACTACCTTAAAATTTTGGCAAAAGCCCGAAGCCGTAACCAAAAGCATACTGTATAGCAACGCATATTTTTTTAACGTGTTCATCTTATCGGTCATTAGTTAGGCTGGTTTTTATTTTAGCGCGTCCTGCAACAGTATTTTTTTACCGTCCCGAAACGCTACCACGTAGGCACCTGTGTAGCCTTTTTCTTTTGCGGTTACTAATAGTTCTTTAGCTTCGGCATAAGTACTTACCGCGCCATAAAAATATTTTATTACCGCTGTAGACGCGTCTTTACTGATATTAGTAAGGCCTTTAAAATTATACGGTTCCAGTGCCATATCGGTACCGCTTGCAGCTATCTGTACTTTAAATACCACAGGGCCAGCGGGTGTTTCAGCCGGTGCTTTTGCCTGCGTAGCCGTTGTTGCAGTTATGGCCACCGGCTTCGCCGGAGCTGTTGCGGGAGGTGTAACAACTGTACCTGCACCTGAAGCCGATGCTGTAAAATATTCTTTTTTGTAGGCAAGTACGGCGGCAGCAAGCGCCTTAGCCATTTCGTCCTGGCCGGCCTCGCTGTTAAGGTAGGCACCTTCTTCGGCATTAGATATAAAACCCAGTTCTATAAATATACCGGGCATGGCTGCCTTGTTCAGAACCCATAGCGGTGCCTGCTTTACGCCCCTGTTTTTTCTTTTCGCGGTGTTTACAAAACCCTCCTGTACTCTACTGGCAAGGTCGATGCTCTTGCTCAGCAATGGCTCCTGGGTAGCGAGTGCGCCTGCTATAACCTCCGGCGATGCGGTATTATAGCCTTCGTATTTAACTTTATAGTCTTTTTCGACGCTCATTACTACGTTTTCCTTTTTGGCCACATCTATATTGCTGGCATTTTTTGTAGTGCCTATAACATAGGTTTCCGAGCCAAAGGCAGCCTTGGTATTTTCACTATTGCAATGTACCGATATAAAAATATCGCCGCTGCTGCGGTTTGCCAGCCCCGGCCTTTCGGTAAGCTCTGTAAAAACATCGGCTTTACGGGTGTAAAGCACCTCTGTTCCGTTATCGCCTTCCAGTATTTTTCCGGCTTTTAAAACAACATTAAGGGATATGTTTTTTTCCACAAAACCATTATATACCGCCCCAAAATCTTTACCGCCATGCCCCGCATCCAGTATTACCTTAAATTTTTGGCCGCCCTGCGCATGTATAGCGCCGCAGCACATAATAAAAAGTAAAAAAAGCTGTTTTAGTCTCGTGTCCTTCATCATTGCAAATGGGTTATTATGCTGCTATTGTTATACTTACATTTAATGGCAGGATTGCCAAAAATATTGTATGTTTGACACTCCAAAAAATGAGCCATACTGTTACAAAATTAGTATTAAAAGCATTGCGCACAAACTTATTTCATATCGTTTTATCAGTAATTTTCCTGACAGTGGGCCTTACGGACTGCCATTCACAGGAGTTACCCCAAAAAAGGCGCGGCATCTTAAAGCCAAAAACAGAGCAGCCTAAACCCACCATTACCGATACCACTACAGTTGGCCTGCCCCAGGCTGCCGAAACTAACGCCGCAGTTACACCACAGGACAGTAGTAAAACCGACTCAGTTAAAAAAAATAAAAACGCCCTTGACGCCATTGTAAAGCGCAGTGCAGACGATTATGAAAAGCTGGACCAGCGCAAAAAGGAACTTACCTTATATAATAACGCGCAGCTTGATTATAAAGATATAGAACTCAAAGCGGGCGTAATTATTATGAAATATGACAAAGATGAAATCTTTGCGGGGCGTTTTAAGGATTCTACCGGTTACTCACAATACCCCTATTTTAAGCAGGGCAGCAATATTGTAGAGGCAGACTCTATACATGCCAACACCAAAACGAAAAAAATAAGGGTATGGAACTCCCGCAGCGACCAGGGCGAGTTCAGGATAAAAGGCGAGGTTACTAAAAAAGAGAACGACTCGGTATATTTTATTAAGAATGCACGCTTTACCACCTCAACAAATATAGACGACCCTGAGTATTATTTCCTGGCCTACAGGGCGAAGCTGGTTCCGGGCCAAAAAGTTGTAGTAGGCCCCACTAATATGTGGATAGCTAATGTGCCTACCCCGCTGGGTATACCGTTTGCATTTTTCCCTACTACAAGCGAGGCCGAGTCGGGCTTTATAATGCCCAGCTACGGCGACAGCAACAACCGGGGTTACTTTTTGCAAAACGGCGGATATTACTTTTCTATGGGCGAACGCTTAGACCTTGCCCTTACAGGAGATTATTATACAAACGGCAGCTATGGGCTAAGGGCTACCAGCAGCTACGCAAGCCGCTACAAATTTGCAGGAAATGTAAATATACGATATGAAAACCAGGTAACCAGCGAGCGTGGCTTTACTGATTATGCCCGGGCTACAAACTATAATATACAATGGTCGCACAGCCAGGACAGTAAGGCTAACCCCACCTCACGCTTTTCGGCCAGTGTTAACCTGGGGTCCAGCCAATACTTTAGGCAGTCGCTCAATACGGTTAATGTGGGGGCGGCGCTTAATAACCAGTTACAGAGTACAGTATCTTACTCAAAAACCTTCCAGACGGTGCCGCAGGCTAACTTTACCGTGAGTGCCACCCACCAGCAAAACAGTAATACGGGCGATATAAACATGACGCTGCCTACCTTTCAGGGTAATATAGACCGCATATTTTTATTTGCCAAAGAAGACGAAGCAAAAAAAGGCCTCATTAAAAACGTAAACCTGCAATATAGCGTAAGGGGTGAAAACCGCTTTGCTACAAACGATTCGGTTTTCTTTAAACCCGAAATGTGGCGCGATGCCCGCAGCGGCGTTCAGCACAGCATACCGCTTAGTACTAACTTTAAGGTGTTTAAATTCTTTAGCGTTTCGGCAAGTACCGCCTACCAGGAAAACTGGGTGTTTAATACCATAAGCAGGGATTATAATGAAACTACAAACCGTGTTGAAACTAAAGACCTAAATGGTTTTGACAGTTTCCGTACCTACAACTTTTCATCAAGCGTGGGTACTACCGTATACGGTACCTTTAACTTTGGCGACGATAAAAAGCTACAGGCCATAAGGCATACCATACGCCCATCGGTATCGTATGGTTACACGCCTTCTTTTGATAAATATTATGATACCTACCAGCTTGATGCTTCGGGTACTAAATTTGATGATTACTCACGGTTTGAAGGTGGGCTTTACGGGGCACCCGGCCAAAGCTATAGTAATAACGTGGGCATATCGGTAAACAATACCATCGAAGCAAAAGTTAAGGATAAAGATGAGAAAGCCACAGAGCCTAAAAAAGTGATGCTTATTAATAACCTTAACTTTACCACCAGCTACAATTTAGCCGCCGATTCGCTGGCGTGGTCTCCTGTTAGGGTTACCGCAGGTACCGTATTGTTTAAGAACAAAATGAATGTAAACGTAGGCACAACGCTCGACCCGTATGCCATAGACAATTCCGGGCGCAGGATAGACATATATAATATTGATAATGGCGGGAGCCTTTTCAGGCTTACAAGTGCTAACGTTACGCTAAACTATGCGATAGCCAGCAGTGATGCCGAAGGCGACAGAAAAGATGAAGACGGCCAAACGGCGCGGAACGGCGGACGTACCGACGACCTTTTTGGCGCATCTACTGATATGACCGACCAAAATAAGAGTATGTTTGACGATGATGCAGATACCGACAAAAAGAAAAAGCCCGGCAAAAGCAAATTTTATGCGGCTGAACTGCCATGGGATTTAAGGTTGGCCTACTCGCTTACTTACGGCAATAATAACCGGGAAAGGAAGATAATGGGCAACTCTATTATGCTATCGGGCAACTTAGACCTTACACCACGCTGGAAAATGGGCTTTTCATCAGGGTACGATTTTGTGCAAAAGGGAGTTACCTTTACACAGCTGCGCTTTGAGCGCGACCTCCTTAGCTGGCGTATGAACTTTAACTGGGTACCCTTTGGAGACAACACCTACTGGGGCTTTTTTATCGGCATAAAATCATCGGTGCTTAGTGATATTAAGTGGGATAAGCGCCAGGTGCCGGACAGAAGGCTTACTAATTAAAATACTTACAGGGGATAACAATTGTTGTCCCTTTTTAATACACAAATTTTAAACGGATTACAATATGAAAAAAATAATTTTTACAGACAAAGCCCCCGCGCCCATAGGGCCGTACAGCCAGGCAATACTTACAGGAAACACCATATATACGTCTGGCCAGATACCGCTAACAGCAACAGGCGAACTTATAAACAGCACTATTGAGGCGGAAACAAAGCAGGTTATGGAGAACCTTAAAGCAGTGCTTGAAGCCGGTGGAGCAACGTTTGAGCATGTAGTAAAAACATCGATATTTATAAGCAATATGGACGATTTTGCAAAGATAAATACCGTATATGGCAGCTATATAAATGAGGATACCGCACCTGCCCGCGAAACCGTTCAGGTGGCAAGGCTGCCAAAAGATGTAAACGTAGAAATTTCTATGATTGCAGTGCTGTAAAAAACTCCATTGGTAAGTAGTTATATGCAAAGCAAAGTTCAGTTAAAAAAGAAAAACTCCCGGTTAGGGAGTTTCATTTAATATCGTAGTTGTAATATTACGGTTGCAACCTGCCCTCAAGGCTGTTATCATCTATACTGCTGCCTACCACTGCACCCAGCGCCCATTTTATCATAGACACCATCTTGCCGCTTTTAGTATCCCAGTAATAAGCATCTAACGGCTCTACTTTTATCACGGTAGCATCAGGGTCATTTTTTCCTTCATCAAACCATGTTTTGGCTATGGGTGTCCATACATCTTCCACATGGCTCCTGTCGGTGTATATAATGGCCTTGCCAAAAACAGACAGGAAGTGCGCGTCGGCATTTTTTGCAAAAATAAGCTGCACTTCATCATCGTGCTGTATCTCGAAGTTCTTATTGCTTTGTTTAGAACTCAGGAACCAGAGGTTGCCCTGGTCATCCACTTCCAGTACGCTCATGGGCCTTGTAGGCACCGGCCTTACCGAAAGTTCTGTGCAAAACATACACATTTTTATATCTTCGGCCATTTCTTTTATCTTGGCAATGGCATCTTTACTAAAAAGGTCTTTATGATTTCCCATTTTATTAGTTTTAGTGATTAAACATCAGTACGTTCGCTAACCCAGTCTACCGCGTGGGCATAATCTGCTTTTGGGAAGCCCCTGAACTCGCCCGGCATTATTTTGCTAAAGCCATCTGTAAAGGCCTGCACACCTTCTATATCGGTTATAATAGCCGCGCGATTCCACTTGGTTATGTTTTCCAGCCCCAGCAGCGCGTCCTGAAGCCAGGCGCCAATAGTAAAATCTTTAGGGGAAGTTTCAAGGTACAGTAGGTAATTTAACTTTCCGGTACGTTCTACAAGGCTGTCTACCTCTTTTCTTACAATAACAAAATCGTCTTTCGTTACTTCGCCATCGGCACGGAAAGCGACAATGTTATTAGGTACATCGTTTATTTGAGTAATCATAGTTACAGGTATTTTAATTGTTTGCAACCAAAGTTACCCCGTAAATATTTAAACGTATGTTAGCGACTTGCCAATAGATAGCTAATGAAATGGTAAAGTTAGCTGCCTCTTACCACACCCCAGCCCTATTTAAAGCCCTAATCTTCATAGCCGCAAAGTGTCCTGCCGCTGCTTTTGGCATCCTCAAGAGCTACTTTTTTTATCTCCGCTTTACAGTTAGATAAACCGGTGCAGGCTTTATCAAGGTGGTAACGTTTAGCCCCTTTGCTGTAGCAGATGTAAACTTCATAGGTAGCTGAATAAGACGTTAACGCAAAAGCCACCACGGCAAGTAATACATATTTTGTCATAGCGTAAGCTGGTTTTTTGATTCAAATCAAATATAACAACTTTATTTCTATAATGTTAGCAACAGTATAATGTAATAAAGTTAATGCCGCAGAGTTTATCATATTAAATCTTATTTTTGTAAAAAACAGTTTGCTATGAAAACACTATATCTACTATTCTTCGCACTGCTTATAACAGCCTGCGGATCTAAACAAACCACACCTGTACCTGCAACGCTTGCCCCATCGCCGGAAAAAGGCCTTGCTATAGGCACCATTACTTTTGAAGGCGATATACCGCTAAATGATATTTACCGCTTTTTTTATGAGGCAACATCGGGAGATAAAAAATTTAAGAAGGCCAATGCCGGCAAAATTATAATTAGCGGGCGAACGGATGGCAAAAGCATGTTTAACGGCGATTTTAATAACAAGAAAAGCTACCTTTTTATAATAGAGCGCGAGCCGGGCACTTATGCCTTTAACAAATATGCCTACCTTGACCACCTGGGGCCAAGCGGCAGCGTAAGCAGCAGTAAGGAGTTTGCCATACCCTTTGAAATTAAAAAAGGGGAAATTACCTACATGGGCGAGATGGACTATGTAGACCTTATTAAAAAAGGAGATATAAGGATATTTGTGGCCGATTATTATAACAGGGACCTGCCCGAGTTTAAGAAAAAATACCCGGAAACGGACTGGGATAGGGCTATAAACCGTACCCCCGCTACCGGCAATACAGCAGACGGACTTATCGATTTCAGGAATTAAACCATGGGGTTTGCTGCCGGTTTTGTGATACATTTTTAATGAAACGCGCATTGTCATTGCCCTAAATAATGTATTGCTATGCCTTTTTATAGGAAATAAGCTTCAAAAAATATGGGAAGCCATAATGAAGCGGCTAATAATTAGGTGCTTAGTAAAAGATTATCGCTATTTTTTAGCATTATATCATTTTTCAAAAAAATAACGCAATGCCAATTAAATTTATTAAATATTCTATAATCAAAATATAGATTAAGACTGTTCTACTGTCAAAACCGCATTTTTTTAAGAATTGTTTATTTGTAAATATGTTGCATTTTAACAAGATTATTTGTGTTTTAATTGTTAAAACACAAACATGCTGTTAAATTAATAAAATTTAACATTTTTAACAATCATTTATTCAGTCAAATCTTTATTTTTACTTAACCTAAAATCTAAAGTATATATGGAGAAAATTACTTATGACGCGATGCGTAATTACATTATTGATAATGAACTTACAGACAGCGTAGCTATTTCGCTGCATCCTGACAGTTTTGACACGCTGGTTATGGATTATCTAGATGCTAATGGCCTGTTGCTGCAACGCCCTTTTGAAATATTGGGCATTGAAATACTACAGGACAATTCTGGTACTGTTGCTAAAGACACAGTACACGTACTTGATACTGTAGAATAATTTCAGTTCATTTTACTTAAAGCATTAACCCGTCCTTAATTTAAGGCGGGTTTTTTAGTTTTATTTTGTAGTTTTATGCAAACACTCGATAAAATAACAGAATAATACTGGATAACAGCACACAACATCCCCCGCATTTCATCCGGGCTAATGCACGCGACCCCTTCAGGGTCGTGGAAAGTATGGCAGGTATGGCATTATCATAAAGTATCATATCAATAAATTTATTATTTTACGCAACAAACCAATACAACATGGCCCACTCATTAGCCTACAATTATATACACCTTGTTTTTAGCACCAAGCACCGTAATGAATGGATAACACCCGTTGTTGAACCGCAATTGTATGCCCACATTGCGGGTATTTGCAGCCGGTTAGACAGCCACGCATTGGCTATTGGCGGGATGCCAGACCACATCCATATATTACTATCCCTTTCAAAAAAGTATGCGCTTGTAACGCTGGTACAAGAAATTAAAAAGGTATCATCGAGATGGATGAAAGAGCAACCAGACATCTAACCCGATTTTTACTGGCAGAACGGATATGGCGCTTTCTCGGTTAGCCCCAGGCATGTTGATAGAGTCAAAGGCTACATTGTCTATCAGAAACGGCACCATAAAGACACAACTTTTAAAGAAGAATACATTGGTTTTTTGAAAGATTACAAAGCCGATTTTGACGAACGCTATATTTGGGAATAGTACACACCCCGACCCTGAAAGGGTCGCGTGTATTAGCCCAAGGCAACGCCTTGGGGAAACAAGAACCCAATAAATACCCCTGGATTTCATCCGTGGCTAGTGTACGCGACCCATTCAGGGTCGTGGGGACACCACTAATCTTACAATTTTTTAATCTTTAAATCCTTCAATTTTTAAATCTTAAATTCCTTTTCCTATTTTTGCACCATGGCAAAACAAGACGATCAATTTAAGAATGTTATTTCGCACGCTAAGGAGTATGGCTTTATATTCCAGTCAAGCGAAATTTATGATGGGTTAAGCGCGGTATACGACTACGGGCAAAACGGTGCCGAGTTAAAAAAGAACATCCGCGAGTACTGGTGGAAAAGCATGGTGCAGATGCACGAAAACATTGTGGGCATAGATGCCGCAATATTTATGCACCCTACCACCTGGAAGGCCAGCGGCCACGTAGATGCTTTTAACGACCCGCTTATAGACAACAAAGACAGCAAAAAACGCTTTAGGGCCGACGTACTTATTGAAGACCACGCCGAAAAAATATTCCAGAAAGCGCAAAAAGAAATAGAAAAGGCGCGTGCCAAATATGGCGATGCCTTTAACGAAGAAGAATTTAAAGCGACTAATGGGCGCGTAAAAGAATACCTGGCAAAAAACAGGGAGATACTGGAGCGCATGGCCCGCAGCCTTGAAACCGAAAACCTGGCCGACGTTAAAGCCCTTATTGAGGAGCTTGAGATAGCCGACCCCGATACCGGCTCGCGCAACTGGACCGAAGTGCGCCAGTTTAACCTGATGTTTGGCACCAAGCTGGGCGCTGAGGCGGCTAACGCAATGGATCTGTACCTACGCCCGGAAACGGCACAGGGTATATTCGTGAACTTCCTTAACGTGCAAAAATCAGGCAGGATGAAGGTGCCGTTTGGTATCGCGCAAACGGGTAAGGCATTCCGTAATGAGATTGTGGCGCGCCAGTTCATCTTCCGTATGCGGGAGTTTGAACAGATGGAGATGCAGTTTTTTGTACGCCCCGGCGAAGAGATGAAATACTACGAGTACTGGAAGGAAACCAGGCTTAAATGGCACCTGTCGCTGGGCCTTGGCGAAAAAAACTACCGCTTCCATGACCACGAAAAGCTGGCGCATTATGCTAATGCCGCTGCCGATATAGAGTTTAACTTTCCGTTTGGCTTTAAGGAACTTGAGGGTATACACTCGCGCACTGATTTCGACCTTAAGGCGCACGAGCAGTTTAGCGGTAAGAAACTACAGTATTTTGACCCTGAACTTAACGAGAACTACACCCCTTATGTGGTAGAGACTTCGGTAGGTTTAGACAGGATGTTCCTTGCTGTGTTCTCAACGGCGCTTAAGGAAGAAACGCTTGAGGATGGTTCGGTACGTACCGTGCTAAGCCTGCCGAGTGTGCTGGCGCCTGTTAAGGCTGCCGTGCTTCCGCTGGTTAAAAAAGACGGCCTGCCGGACATAGCCCGCGAAATTATAGAAGAGCTTAAGTGGGACTTTAACGTAGCATATGACGAAAAGGATGCCGTAGGCCGCCGTTACCGCAGGCAGGATGCCCTGGGTACGCCGTTCTGTATTACCGTAGACCACCAGACCCTGGAAGACCAAACGGTAACCATCCGCCACCGCGATACCATGGCGCAGGACAGGGTTAAGATAGCTGACCTTCGCGGTATTGTTAACGAGGAGGTTTCGGTTAGGAACTGGTTGTTGAAAATGAAATAAGATTTTGTTTATTTATAAATAAGGGAGGCTGTTGAGAATTAATTTCTTAACAGCTTTTTTGTTTAGAATTTAGTAAGATAGAGTTTTACTTTCATTTAGTTCATATATTTGAAATAAAATAATTCTATAAATAGAATCTATGTCAGGAAATTCAAAGTTATGGTGGGAAATAATTTTAGAAAACTGGGCGCAAACCGCTGTCATACTTGGCTTCATTAGCTATATCATTAAAACGATTATTGAATGGAAATTAAACAAATACAAAATATCATTTTCAAAAATTCAAGAAAATAAAATAATAGAAGTTAAAGCTTTTTATAAGAGTTATCAAACTTTTACATTATCTCTGAAGTCATTTCTTGACCAAACTGAATTTGGAGAGCATAAACCTGAGATATTTGATAAGCTCAGAAGAGATATTAGAGAAAGTTATATTGATTTCGAATATAATTGTATGACTGTAAAACTTTTTATAGAGACTCAAGAAATTAAAACGATTGAAAATATATCGAAAATTTGCACTAATATTAGGATTGATATAGAGAGATGGCATATTTATAGAACCTCAATGAGTCCGCCTAATGATTGGGATAAGCTAAATGAAGTTAGAAATCAGTTTGATAATACACTTCCTACCCTAGTAAAAAAAATTGAAAATAGTTTACGGAAAAGTTACAATGTTAAATAGTTATTTTAAGATTGCCACACTCCGCAAGCTGCGTTCGCAATGACGGCGACGGGTAGAGTATATAACATCTTGTTCCCATTTTCTTCACACGCCGTCATTGCGAGGAGGAACGACGAAGCAATCTAATAAGGCTTTCTGCATCAATAACCATATAAGATTGCCGCACTCCGCAAGCTCCGTTCGCAATGACGGCGACGGGTACAGTATTGTAACAGTAGCGTAGTTGCTTACCACTTCTTTCTTCACGCACCATCATTGGAACGAAGCAATTCATAAGGCTGCTATCAGTAACCCTATAAGATTACTTCATCAGTTAAGCCTCTACCCCATAGCATATATCTTTTAAACAAAAACTCCGGCCATGGCCGGAGTTTTTTATATCTTGAAAGTAACTTTGGTTACTTAATAAATTCTATTTTTTGTGTAGCCTCAAGGTTGACGCTGTCAAAAAAGCCCTGCTCGTTCATCCAGTCATCGCTAAATACTTTGCTCATGTAACGCGAACCGTGATCGGGGAAAATCATTACAACGTTGCTGTTTTCGTCAAACTCGCCGGCCTCGTCATACTGCCTAGCAGCCTGTAGTGTGGCGCCGCTCGTGTAGCCCACAAACAGGCCTTCGGTCTTGGCGATGTAGCGTGCCGCATGGGCGCTCTCTTCGTCAGAAACTTTTATAAATTTATCAATAATGTCAAAGTCGGTAGCCGTAGGGATAAGGTTTTTACCCAGCCCCTCTATACGGTACGGGTAAATTTCCTCGCTGTCAAACTCCCTTGTTTCATGGTACTTTTTAAGCACAGAACCAAAAGCATCTACACCCAGTATCCTTATGTCTGGGTTTTGTTCTTTTAAAAAACGTGCTGTACCGCTTATAGTACCGCCGGTGCCGCTGCATGCTAAAAGGTGGGTAATTTTTCCGCCGGTTTGCTCCCATATTTCAGGGCCGGTGGTTTTATAGTGGGCATCTACATTAAGGTCGTTAAAATACTGGTTAATGTATACCGAGCCCTTAGTTTCTTCGTGCAGCCTCTTGGCCACGCTGTAGTAAGAACGGGAGTCATCTGCACTAACATTAGCCGGGCATACATATACCTTTGCACCCATGGCGCGCAGCATATCTATTTTATCCTTAGACGATTTAGAGCTAACTGCCAGAACACATTCATATCCTTTAATAATGCTTACCATAGCGATACTAAAGCCTGTATTGCCCGAAGTAGTTTCGATAATGGTGTCTCCCGGTTTCAGGATACCCCTTTTCTCAGCCTCTTCTATAATATAAAGTGCAATCCTGTCTTTTGTAGAGTGGCCCGGATTAAAAGCTTCTACCTTAGCATAAAAATTTCCTTTTAACCCTTCAGTAACTTTATTGATCTTGATAAGCGGTGTATTGCCTATCAATTCCAAAACATTATTATAGGCGTTTATTTCTTCTTTCATAAAAAAAATAAGTTAGCAAGGTAAACTGTGTATTGTTTAGCAACCTCAAAACCCTGCAAATCTAACAAAAAAAAATTAATTAGTTTTTAATTCCTTCCAAATCTAACAAAAAACTGTATTCCTTGGCAACTTCCTTAAGGGCTTCAAACCGCCCCGAAGCGCCGCCATGGCCAGCTTTCATATTGGTATCCAGGTACAAGAGCTTATTTCCTGTAGCGGTAGCCCTTAGTTTTGCAACCCATTTTGCGGGTTCCCAATATTGCACCTGGCTGTCGTGCAGCCCTGTTGTAACAAGCAAATTAGGATAAACCTGTGCTGTTACGTTGTCATAAGGCGAATACGATTTCATATAATCATAGTATTCCTTGTCGTTAGGGTTGCCCCACTCGTCATATTCTCCTGTGGTAAGCGGTATGGTATCGTCAAGCATGGTAGTAATTACATCTACAAACGGCACCTGAGCTATAACCCCGTTATAGAGGTGCGGAGCCATATTAACAACAGCACCCATAAGCAGCCCCCCTGCAGAACCGCCCTCGGCATACAAATGCTGTGGCGAGGTATAGCCCTGTTCAATTACATATTCAGAACAGTCTATAAAATCGGTAAACGTGTTTTTCTTTTTAAGCAGCTTGCCGTCTTCATACCAGCTACGCCCTAAATCTTCGCCGCCGCGAATGTGGGCGATTGCAAAGATAAATCCACGGTCAAGCAGGCTGAGCCTTATCGATGAGAAATACGGGTCCATAGAGGCTCCATACGAGCCGTAGGCGTACAACAGGAACGGATTCTTGCCGTCTTTAACAATACCCTTGCGGTACACTACCGAAATGGGCACTTTAGTACCGTCTTTGGCAGTAGCCCAGATACGCTCCTCAATATAGTTATTTTTATTGAATTTACCGCCTAAAACCTCCTGTTCTTTAAGTACGGTTTTCTCCTTGGTCTTCATATTAAAATCGATAACCGATGAAGGCGTGGCCATACTCTGGTAGCTGTAACGCAAAATGTGCGTATCAAAATCAGGGTTGGTTGCAGTGCTTGCGGTATAAGTTTCAATACCAAAAGGCAGGTAGTACTCCTCCCCTTTCCATGGGCGTATACGTATGGTGTTAAGGCCGTTGCTGCGCTCACTTATTACCAGATACTCCTTAAAAATATCGATATCTTCAAGCAATACATCGGTGCGGTGCGGTATCAGGTCTTTCCAGTTTTCTTTGTCGGTTTTGCCTTCGGGCGTTACCATCAGCTTAAAGTTGGTCGCCTTATCTTTATTGGTAACAATATACCAGGTATCATTGTAGTGGCTAATGCCATACTCCAAGCCGCGGGTACGCTTCTGGAATATTTTAAACTCACCATCCGGCTTTTTGGCATCCAGTATACGGTATTCAGATGTTAGCGTACTGCCGCTGCCTATAACCAGGTATTTTTTAGATTTTTCCTTATAAATGAACGTGTTGTAGGTATCGTCTTTTTCGTGGTAAATAAGCGCGTCATCCTTAACATCGGCGCCAAGCCTGTGCTTATAAATTTTATCCGAACGCAATGTTACTTCATCCTTTCGGGTATAAAAAAGCGTTTTATTATCGCCGGCCCAGGTAGAGCCACCGGTAGTATTTTCTATTTTTAACGGAAGTATCTCGCCGGTTTTCAGGTTTTTAACCTGTATGGTATACTGCCTGCGTGAAACGGTATCTACGCCAAAGGCCGCCCACACGTTATCTTCGCTTATGCTAAGGCCACTCAGGTTAAAGTAGGTATGACCCTCTGCCATTTTGTTGCAGTCAAAGAGTATTTCCTCCGGTGCTTCAAGGGTTTCTTTTTTGCGGGAATATACGGGGTAATCCTTGCCTTTTTCAAAACGGGTAATGTACCAGTAACCGTTGTATTTATAGGGTACTGAGGCATCATCCTCTTTAATACGGGCCTTCATTTCCAGGAACAGGTCGTCCCTGAACTTGGCTGTATGCGCGGTAGACTCCCTGTAAAATTCGTTTTCTTTAGTAAGATAGGCTATAACTTCGGGGTTTTCCCGGTCGTTTAGCCAGTAGTAGTTATCAGTACGCACGTCGCCGTGCTTTTCCAGCTTGTGCGGCTTTATGGCAGCCGCAGGCGGGTTAATTGTTTCGGTCATTTTATTTTTGCTTGTTTGAGCATTTCCTGCAAAAGTAAGGCAAACACAAATTATACCTATGTGTTTTTTCATTCTTTTATTAATTGGGAATAATTTTAAGCCAATTTAATACATTTGCAAATATAAATAATATAAAATTTTTAACAATGTTTGGAGATTTAATGGGCATGATGGGTAAACTGCAGGAAACCCAGCAAAAAATTGAGGAAACTAAGAAGAGGCTTGATACGGTACTTGTTGATGAACAGAGTAGTGACGGCCTGCTTAAGATAACAATAACGGCAAACCGCACGGTAAAATCGATTGCGATAGACAACTCATTATTAGAGGATAAAGACCAGCTGGAAGACTACCTGATACTGGTTATGAACAAGGCCATTGCCAAAGCCACCGCCATAAACGAGGCTGAACTTGCCGCCGTGGCCAAATTAGACATGCCAAACCTGCCGGGGCTGGATTTGTTTAAGTAGTTTTTTGTTACAGGTTTCAGGTTTTTTCGGAAGTAGAATTTTTACGGAAAATTACAGGATTAAAAATGGGCAAATTTCACCTCATTTTTTTTGTGCGTAAATTCTGTAGATAAAGTTATCAACATAGCTTATACGGCATTTTACTTTACATATAATATATTTTTTGAAGTTTATTTCATCCTGTTTTTGCAGGAGAAACGGAGCGCGGCAATCTCATAAATATAGAAAAAAATACAAAATTTGAACACGCTCCGTTTTGGAGCGTTTTTTGTACAGTAAATTTTGCAAAATATATTATGCAGGGGGTATTTTATTGGGGTATCTGTAATTTTACTATTTTTTGAGGGAAAATTAACGGAACTTGTTTTTATATAATTTACATTTGTACCTGTAATAAAGCTGGATTGCAATTTGCACTAACTGTTCATTTTTATTTTTATTTAAATTGAAAAACACCACTGTTTTTATAGCGACCGTAATTGGGGACCTTGCTTACATCAGCAACCTTAATGCCTTCCTGAGCCCCATGCGCTTCAGGCCGTAATGGTCTGCAATTTTTTTGGGCCGGTCCGCACGGCTCGTTTCCACGACACTACACCCTATTTTATTTATTGAATTTTTTTACCATTTATTTCTGTTACCTGAAATGAATATATCCATAGTAATAGCCGGCGAAGAGCACTATAAGTTTGCACAGCAAATTGTAGACACCATGTATGAGAGCGCCATACAGCGCGGTACCGGCATTGCCAAGCGTACGCCCGAATATATAGTTGCTAAAATGGAGCATAAAGATGCCGTTATTGCCATTGCCGACGGTAAGTTTGCAGGCTTTTGCTATATAGAAAGCTGGAGCCATGGCAAGTTTGTGGCTAATTCCGGCCTTATTGTGCATCCTGACTACCGCCAGCACGGCCTCGCCAAAAAAATAAAAGAACGCGTATTTAACTACTCGCAGGAAAAATATCCCGGTGCCAAGATATTTGGAATTACCACAGGTTTGGCAGTTATGAAAATCAATTCTGACCTTGGCTACAAACCCGTGCCTTTTAGCGAACTGACTGACGACCCATCCTTCTGGAAAGGCTGCAGTGGCTGTAATAATTATGACATACTACAGCGCAAAGACTATAAGATGTGCCTGTGTACCGGTATGCTGTATGACCCCGCCGAAAAGAAAAACGAGAAGGAAGAAGACCAGTATGACTTTAACCAAAAGGTGCTGTCGCGCCTAAAAAGCATTAAACAGGCACTTTTCCTTAAAAAAGACGAAACTCCGACAAAAAAGGATGGCGATAAAAACGTGTTTCTGTTTATAAATTTTTTCAAAAGCTTTTTATAACACACAAATAAACAACACAATGAGTAAAAAAGTGGTTTTAGCATACAGCGGGGGGCTCGATACTTCTTACTGCCTTAAGCACCTAAAGAACGAACTGGGGTATGAAGTACATACCATACTAATTAACACCGGTGGCTTTGGCGAAGAAGAATTAAAAGCCATAGAAAAGCGCGCCTACGAACTGGGCAGTGCTAACCACCTTAACCTCGATATTATAGATAAGTACTACGAATTGGCTATTAAGTATTTGGTGTATGGCAACGTATTAAAAAACAATACCTACCCCCTTTCGGTAAGTGCCGAGCGTGTGTTCCAGGCTTTGGAAACCGTGCGTTACGCCAAGAAGGTGGGCGCTGAGGCCATATCCCAC
>Ga0247803_1000795_pt1 | contig 16687 bp, 16 predicted proteins | sample UWRJL014104B1_FD_180928 | JGI IMG/M metagenome (GOLD analysis project Ga0247803, IMG submission 180928) | Plant litter microbial communities from Arlington Agricultural Research Station in Wisconsin, United States - UWRJ-L014-104B-1 | ecosystem: Environmental > Terrestrial > Plant litter >...
CAGGCATTCACAAGCGCTCCCTTATAAAGCCCGTATACATATGCGTCGCGCTTGCTTTCGTCAATGCTGTTTTTGATTACAAACCGGATTGTTCTTTCTTTTTTGTTCTGTGCCTTGTCCATCACATAAAATGTGATATTGAATGCCAGGGTATCAAAGGGATCTTTCACAAATTCATAACCAGGCTCCCAGATAAACTCGTAACTCGTCGGCGCATTCTTTATCAATGCTTCCTTTGGAACATTTTTGTTTTCCGAAATAAAATTAAAGGTTGAAATATCTTCTTCGCCATTAGGATCAGATAATGAAAATCTCAGGTTGATACGATTGTTCTCCGGGCTTCTAATTACCGAATTCTGTGGAATTACAGTGAAGTCAGGAGCCAGATCCATTTGTGTAATATCAATTTTCAACCGGCCTTTGGTACGTGTTTTCGAAGGCTGATCCTCTACATAGAATTCTATATATCGGGGACCTTTTTTCAATGTAGCGAATTGTAAACTGGACGGATCCCAGGTAATTTCCCCTGCGGAAGTGAGCTTCATCGCTTCTGGCATTTCGTCCAGTATGGGAATAAATACCACCGGGTCTCCATCCGGATCCCTTACAGAATTCATGTCAATCTGATAAATATTCTGGGACTTGTATTGAACATAAAATGGTTTCAATTCATCGACTATGGGAGCTCGATTGATGTGATTCACTTTAAATACCACTTCACGGGATGCGCTTTCACCGGATTTGGTTTGTGCTTCAAAAACAACGGGAAAAGACTTGGTTGTATTGATACGATCCGCTGCATCAAAACCAGGTGTCCATACAAAATGACCGGTCGAATCAAACTTCATATCCTTTGTCAGGCCACTCGTAACGCTGTATCGAATGGTTGTATCCACTTTTACACCTTTTACCTGCAAATGAAAATTGATCTCTTTTCCTTCATCCAAAACATTCCACTCTGATTCTCTTGGAAAAATAATTTGTAATGGACTGGCAGTAGGGGTTTTGGAATTATCCTGCCCCTGCACTGTTTGAAATCCCAAAATGACCGTCAGAACTAGTAATATTTTTTGGATATTTTTTAAAACCATAACGTCGAAAATATAATTAATTCTATGGGTTAAATAACACATTGAACAAAACGCAAAATTAGGAAATACTGTATAGATAAACGCAGAGAAAGCTTCTTAAATTGAAATCCTACCCCATTAACATCCATTTCAACATCGCATTTTGTATTTTTTCAACATGACTGCTTCGCTAATATAGAATGCAAAGATATGCTATAAACGTTCACCGAAGTCGTAATATTAATGAAAATACCGGAGAGTAGCCTGTTTCAGACTTCTCTCCGGTATTTAAATTTCTATTCTAAAAACTACTTTTTATTTTTTCTTAGGCGTAGTTGCCGGTGCAGTAGTTGCTGGTTTTGCAGGTGTTGTAGCGGCAGGTGTAGCAGCTGCTCCTGTTTTAGCAGGAGTTACAGGTTCTACTTTGTCAGGATCAACTCCCATTTTCTTAAGAATAAGATTTGTTACCGCATATTCTTCAGAACCAGCATACAAAATGATTGGAGTCGTATTGGCTCCTGCATCCATATTCAGAATGTAAAGGAAATTATTTTCCTTGCCTACTTCCTGAATCGCCGTGTTAACTTTCGTCAAAATAGGCTCAAGCAATTGTTGTTGTTTGTTCTGCAAAGAAGTTTGAGCGCTGGTCTGCATTTCCTGAATACGGGTTTGCAATCCTTGCAATTCTTTTTCTTTATCAGCACGAATTACATCAGTCATGTTCGGGCCGTTTTTCTGATAGTTTTCGTATTTTTCCTGAGCCTCTTTGTACATTTCACCCAGACTTTTGTCCAACTGAGCTTTTGTTACTTCAAGCTCATTCTGCATTTTTTTGCTTTCGGGAAGTTTACCAATAATGTAATCAACATTGGTATATCCGATTTTTGTAAGACCGCTTGCAGGGGTTGTTGTTTGCGCAAAAAGAGGGGTACTGATCATGGCCATTACGACCAAAAAAGCTATTAATTTTTGTTTCATTGCGTTGCTTCTTATTTAAGTTTATTGGTTGTACTCTTTTGTTTTGGTGAGCTCTCTGTCGGTACTGCCGGGGCAGGTTCTTCTTTACCCATTTTATCTTTACTAACTGTCTTCGCCGACTTCAGATCAATTCCCAGCTCTTCCATAATGTAATCCGAATAGTCGTGCTTGGGATTGGTATATAACAAACCTGCGTCACTCGACTTGTCAATCAATAAATCAATTCTGCGCTGGCTGCAAACTTTGGTCACCGCTCTCTGGACCTTCTCCATCACGGGTTTCATCAGCTCCTTCTTCTTTTGAAACAGCAAACCCTCCATTCCAAAAATCTTGCTGTTATATTCTCTTGCTTCCAGTTCCTTTTCCTTAATCTCAATCTGTCTCTTGCGTTTCAGATCGTCCGTCAGCAAAATTTCTTCTGCCATGTAGGCACGCTGCATTTTATCAATATCCGCATATTTGTCCTGAATATCCTTTGCCCACTTTTCAGAAAATTTCTTCATTTCTGTTTGAGCCAACTGGTATTCAGGCATTTTGCTCGTAATAAATTCCATATCTGTGTAGCCAAGCTTTTGTGCCCAACCGTCCGATATTGAAATAATTGACAAAACTAGTAAAATAAAAACCTTCTTCATGCCATACTACCAATAAATTGCAACTCTTCTAACGAAAACTGCTTATTTATATTATCTGATCTGCTGTCCGATTGTAAAGTGGAACTGAGGACCACTGGTTTTACCCTGAATTTTATCAAACCCATATCCCCAGTCAATTCCCAGAAGACCAAACGCCGGCATGAAAATACGTGCACCAACCCCGGCAGATCTTTTAAGATCAAAAGGATTAAATTCCTTGTAAGTTCCCCAGTTATTTCCGCCTTCAGCAAATGTCAGGATGAATATGGTTGCCTGAGGATTTAACGAAACAGGATAACGCAGTTCCATCACATATTTGTTGTACACAATACCACCACCGGAAGCAGGGTAACCATTTGCTGCCAAAGGACCCACTTTCTGATCCTGGTAACCACGAAGTCCGACAATATCCTGATCAGCCAAAGAGAATGATCCCTGACCCGCCAGACCAGATCCACCCAGAATAAACCTTCCAAAAGGACTATATCCGATCGTCTTGTCATAAGCGCCAAGATACCCCATGTGCGTTCTTGCACTCAGGACCAGTTTGCCGGTAATTGTCGCATAATAACTTGCATCAAACATCCACTTGTGATACTCAACCCAGCGGTAGGTATCTGTTTTATCCGTAAACTCTTTCTTCCGGAAAGCAGAATAAGGAGGCGTGAAAGTTGCGCTTAAAGAAATGTTACTACCACTTCTTGGAAACTGAAAATCACTCAGTGTGTTTCTGGAAATCGTGGTATTAAATGATATATTGTTGGAAATACCTTTACTATAACCAATCCGGAATATATCAAGACTATCCAGGCGGTAACGTTGGTAAGACAAAGCATGTGTCATCACCAGATTTCTGTCCGGTTCTTTCAGACGACGGCCCAACGAAACAGTAATACCATTGTTGTAATATCCGCCTTTGTAGCTGATGGAACCGGAAGTGTTACCATAAATCGAACTATAATCCGTCATACGGTAAACGGTGCGTTGCAGAGAAACACCAAAATTGATTGGTTTTTTCCCGCCTAACCATGGTTCACTGAAAGACATGGAATAGGTCTGGTATTGTTTACCATTTGCCTGAAAACGCAACGACAATTTCTGTCCGTCACCTGAAGGAAGCGGTTTCCATGTTTCGCGGTTTGGAATGTTTTTCAACGAAAAGTTATTGAAAACCAAACCAAGTGTACCTACAAAGCCAATGTAGCCACCCCATCCACCGGAAAGCTCGATCTGATCCGACGGTTTTTCTTCTACTGTATATTCAATGTCCACAGTTCCATCCTGCTGATTAGGAATTGGATTGATCTGAATTTTTTCAGGATCAAAGTAACCCATTTGAGACAACTGACGCTGTGTGTTGATAATTTCAGTTTTGCTGAATTTCTGTCCTGGCAAAGTGAAAAGTTCGCGAAGTACAACGCGGTCACTGGTTTTTGTATTACCATTCAAAAGTATGCGGTTGATGGTTGCCTGTTTACCTTCAAACATGCGCAGTTCCACATCAATTGAATCTCCTTCAACGGCTTTTTCAGTGGGTTCAATTCTGAAATAAAGATAACCGTCATCCATGTAAATAGAGCTGATGTCACCACCAGGGATTCCGTTTATTTTCTTGTCCAGTTCTTCCGGATTGTAAACGTCTCCCTTTTTTACACCAAGGCGATCACTCAGAAATCCAGATTTATAAAGATAGTTACCCGACCATGAAATATTACGGTAGTAATACTTGGTCCCTTCGTCCACTTTCAGATCAATGCTGATCGTTTCGCCATTGTTTATAATGGTATCGAATTCAATGGTTGCATCACGATACCCGTTTTTCCGGTAGTAAGCAATTACCTTTTCCTTGTCTTCACTATATTTTTTGGGGATAAATTTGGAAGGATTGAAAAGTCGTCCCAACATCTTCTGTTTGGTACCCTTCATTTTACGTTTCAAAATCTTGTCAGATACCGCCGTATTCCCCTGAATATCGATTTTCTCAATTTTGACTTTCTTCCCTTTTGTAATCGTGAAGTTCAGTGTAGCCTGTCCACGCGTTGAATCCGGTATTTGTAACACTTTTACCTTCGTGTTATAAAAACCTTTATCCATATAATATTTTTTGATAACAAGCTGGGTGTTCTTAATTACAGTAGGTGTAATCACACGGCCTTTGATCAGCTTCACTTTGTCATTAAGAGTTTCCTTTTCTCCCTTACGAATACCGGAAAACGATACTTTATAAAGCCTGGGACGCTCTTTGATGTGAATGTTAAGCCATACTTTATCTCCTTCCACCTTTGTTCCCAGAATTTCGACATGATCCAGCGTACCAAAATCCATCATTCTCCTTATTGACGAAGGGATCGCCGGACCCGGAATACGCACTTTATCCCCAGGCTTCAAACCCGAAATTGAAATCATTGAATTGGGGTCCAGAAACTGGGTTCCGGATACTGTAACTTCGGCTATTGTATATTCTTTGGGATCGGCCGGGTCAAACATCGTTGCAGAAGTTGACGGTTTGGGTGCAGCACCTCCCAAACCTACCCGTTGCGCGCTCGCCTGGAAACACCAGCAAAGCATCACAATTACCAAAATACCATTACGATGAGCTAATGATCTAATCAAATTTTTCCCAGGGTTCATACTTGTTTTACTTAGCACTATTCGCTTTTATTTGTTCACCTGTTTTACCGAAACGCCTCTCCGTTTTCTGATATGCTATTATAGCCTGATAAAGATGTTCTCTCCTGAAATCGGGCCAAAACAGATCTTCATAAAAATACAATTCTGCGTAGGCCAGCTGCCATAGCAGGAAATTGCTGATTCTGTGATCTCCTCCCGTTCTCAGCATCAGATCCACCTCTGGCCTGCCTTCTGTTGCAAGATTTACTGCCAGTGATTCCTCATTAATTTCTTCAGGATTCAATGCACCCTTTTGAACCTCAGCAGCCAATTTTTTTACAGCTTGCAGGATATCCCATTTCCCGCTGTATCCCAATGCAAGAACCAGGTTGAGTCCTGTATTTTCTTTGGTTGCATCAATCGCTTCGGCCAACTGATTTTGACAGCTGCGTGGTAAACTAAGGGTATCGCCAATGGTATCCAACCGCACATTATTCTTCATCATCGTTGGCAACTCGTTGCGAATGGACTGCACCAATAACTCCATTAATGCCCGGACTTCAAACTCGGGACGTGCCCAGTTTTCCGTTGAAAAAGCATAAAGGGTGAGATAAGCAACGCCCAACTCCGCACACCCTTCGGTGACCTCCCTTACTGCCTTGATTGCATTGCGATGCCCAAATATCCGTGCTGCTCCCTGATTCTGCGCCCATCTTCCATTTCCGTCCATGATAACGGCGATGTGCTTCGGCAGATTGTCTGCATCAATGAGTTCCTTCATTGTTTCCTGAACCCTTTAACCTTTTTTAACAAAACAATTAAAACCAGATCTGAATAAAAATAAATTAAGAGCGTTTTTTTTAGTTTCCAGTCTTTCGGGCATAAGGTTTGTCCTGAACATGTACGCAGATATTGGCATTTTTGTGTCGAATTGTAATAGAATTCAACTACCAAAGTACTAAAATACGCGGTAAATATTCTGATAAACAGCCGGTTAACTACAAAAAATTAAACGCATATTTCTAACAGGGGCGCAATTTAGGAATAAGTATGCCGTCTTCAAAATCTATATTCGCGGCGGACCGGGATATGGTGATCTGATTAATTATCAAGAAGATGGCGTATTACTTCGCCGTAAGTACTTCCGCTGGAAAGCTGGGACGCTTTCCGGTCACGCATTGTGATGACAAACTTTGCGCTAAAATGCTTCTGTATCTCTTTTATATGGTGGGAATTGACAATGGCCGCTCTGCTGATTCTCAGGTAGTGCTGAGGCAGCTTTTCCTCCAAAGCTGTTAAAGTGAAATTTAAAAGATATTTTTGCCCGTCCAGTGTATTCAGGAACACGTATTTTTCTTCGGCCTCGAAATGGGTTATTTCTGTCAAAGGAATGAGCAGAATCCGATCTCCCGATTTTACCGACAAAGAAAAGATTTCCTTTTTGGGTTTCATCTCTTCAAGTAATTTTATCAAATTCTCTGAATATGGATTATGCCCTGCATGAGATCCCGATTGGGTAATGTTACGAATTTTCTCAATGGTCTTCTGGAGCCGGTCGTTTTCCACCGGTTTTAACAGATAATCAACAGAATTTTCCTCAAATGCCCGGATTGCATATTGATCGTAAGCGGTAGAAAACACCACAAGAGGCATGGTGGTTAGCTTGGCCAGCATTTCAAATCCGTTCAATAAGGGCATTTCAATGTCCAGAAAAATCACATCGGGCCGGTGTTTATCAATTTCTAACAATCCCTCGGCACCATTCTGTGCTTCCGAGACGATCTGGAAAACATCAGAATGTTTTGAAAGCAATCTTCTTAACCGGCTCAATGCCAGTGCTTCATCGTCGATCAGGATCGTTTTTAGTGGGAAATTCATCATCTATTTTGGGTGTTGATCAATGGCTGTTTTCCGGATAGCGATGTTGACGGCTTTATGCGGTACATTACTAAGTTCTACGCGGGCGTCATCTCCGTAAAGCAATTTCAATTTGTCCTGAATACTCCTGATTCCATAACCGGCGCCCATCGACTCAGAAAACATGGGGCCGCTGTCATGCACACACAAATGAAGCCAGCCTTCCTTTTCATAAATTCTGACTATTATTTTACCAAGGTCAGCGACTTTAGAAATCCCGTGCTTGATCGCATTCTCGACGATTGGCTGAAGAATGAACTTGGGAACCTGTAAATTATTTAAAGCCGGATCCAATACCTCAACCTCAAATTGAAGCCGTTCACCAAAACGTACTTTCTCAACCTGGAGGTAAGTCTGGACCATTTCCAATTCGTTTTTAATGGTATCAAAGTAATCCTCCGTGGTCCGGCTGGTCGTATACCTGAACAATTTGGAAAGCAATAAGGTCATTTCCTCCGCCTTTGCCGGATCCTCATGCACCAAACTTGCAATGCTGTTGAGTGCATTGTACAGAAAATGGGGATTGATTCTGGCCTGGAGTGCGTCCAGCTCTGCCCTCGTTTTTAATTTTTCAAGATTGAGCAGCTGATATTCCTGATCTGATATCTTTCGGGAAATCTGTTTTCCCTGTCTGCTCAAAAAGTAAAATGCATTGGCAATCAAAATGGGGCCCCACATATACCAATACCAGGGCGCATTCTGTGCAGCTTCGCCGGGATATAAATCTTTATACTTTTCCACAATTCCGACGCCGAACAAAAAGTAAATACCGATACTAAGCAAATTGTTCATAATCAATACCACAGCGGACAAAAACAGGTACCTTAATGCTGCTTTTTTGATGATAATGTCAAGCCATCCCGATAATGATTGCGTCATCAGAATTGTAAAAATCCCTGCTGCAACATTTTGCAAAATCAAAAACTGATAAAGTCTCACACGTATCGGCTCCGAGGTGTAAACGATTTCCGCCGTGAAATAGACAATCGCATTTATTCCATACAAGATGATGGCACCCAATGTCATTGCCACCATTGTACCAATCCAGCCCTGATTTTGTATCAATCCGATCAGACTGAAATCCTGCCAGTTAAAAGAACGATCCTGAGAAGTGAAACTTAAATTAGCTCCCTCAACCTGTGCTCCGGTCAGGTCCACGTCCTTCAGACTGCTAAAACTTAAATCAGCATTCCTAAGATCTGTATTTTTAAAAGTTGTCCGGTCAAGAGATGAAAAGCGTAATTTGGCATTGCGAAGATTGGCTCCATCGAAATTGGTATCTTTTAGACTGGAAAAACTAAAATCAGCATTCTCCAGGTTCATATTGCTAAAATCCCTTCCATCCAGTGACGAAGCCGTCATACGTAACGGTTTCGTTTTTTGCTCTTCCATATACTTTAAAATATTTTAAAATTACTGATTCCCCTGGTCAGGTATCGATTCGGCCTTGGTTATTAACCAAAGGAAATAGCGTCGTACTCTGGTTGAAGTTATGAAATTTTTGCGTTGCTTTTTCAAGAGCGGGCTTCGCCGTGATTTTTCTTCGGATATATTTCTTCCAGATAAAATACCATGGCAACTGCCCATACAATCACAACAAAAAGGCTGAAAAAACAAAAGACTTCATGGCTGACAGATTCGTGTTATTCATGACACAAACCTAACAACCATGAAGCCTTTTTATAACTGAATTCCGACGAACTACAAAGTTCTTTCGGTTGAATCCTTATAAATCAGGAGTGAAAATCACTGACAAGACTATAATTCTTCAAGCAGCAAATCTTTCCAACGTACTTTAATTCCGCCGCCATCGTGAATCTGCAATGCAATAGAACCATTGGCCGCGCCAATTTTGGCATCATCAAAATCAACCATGGCATTGCCATTCAACCAGGTTTGTACTTTGTCCCCTACAACGCGAATCCGTAAAGTATTCCATTCTCCCATTTTAAGAAAACCTTCTTTTTCCTCAGGGATCTGCACGAGCCAGTTTCTTCCGTAAGATTCGTAAACACCCCCGGTATCGTGATTTGGCGGTGCAACTTCAACCTGCCATCCGGCAACCTTTGTTCCGGTTACAGTCGATCTGAAAAATACGCCGCTATTTCCGTTAGACTCCTGTTTGAATTTAAGAGAAAGATCAAAATTCTTGTAAAATTTGTCGGTAGTCAGATATCCGTATTGTTTATCTGGTCCGCTTTCACAAATCAATTCCCCTTTTTCAACATACCATTTTTCGGTTCCATTGATTTTCCATCCGGTCAAATCTTTACCGTTAAACAATTTAACCGGCTTTTTTTTCGTATTCATTATCGGGCCGTCAATGGCAAGAAATGCTGAATTCAAAAAAAGTATCGCAGCGCATACAACGAACAAATGCTTCAATTTTAACATCATTACATGGGGATTAGGATTAAAAAAAATCATTTTAAAATTCTTCAAACTACATTTTCCATTAGTTTTACAAAAATTAACCAATGCGAAAGCTATGAAAAAAAATAACTTTGTAGTCCGTTACAGGACATTTTTTTTGATTGCTGTACTATTTTCAGGAGTTCTGATTTCTTGTACAGAGAAAGATGAGGATCTTGTAAAGCCGAAAACCATCACCGACATTATATTACAGAACGATCAATTCAGTATACTCAGGGAAATAATCAAAAGCGTTGAGATGCAGGATGCGCTGAGAGCCGGTGAAGTGACACTTTTTGCTCCAAGTGACGCGGCCTTCAGAAAATCAGGAATTACAGCCAGCACCATTATTTCGCAAAGGGACTCGGCTATTTCCTTTGTCAATAATCATATCGTAAAGGATTATAAACAGTTCTCTGATTTAAAAACAGAAAATCTAAAGGCTGTAAACAACCAAATTTTAACAGTTAAAAAAACGGCCGATAGCACTGTTACTGTCAACGGAGCATTAATCACTACCAAGAACATCAAAGCTGACAATGGGGTAATCCATGTGGTCGACGCTGTTCTGAAAAAATAGGCGTAAAAAAAGGGAATGGTATCGGATGATCTCCGCCGCCCTTCCCTTTTTTAAGGTTTATTAAAACTTCTCAATCTGTCCAAAGAAGAAACTGCCTTCTATTTCTGCATTCTGGTCGGAATCTGATCCGTGAATGGCGTTTGCTTCTATTGATTTGGCAAATAATTTGCGAATCGTGCCTTCGTCTGCATTTGCAGGATTGGTTGCACCGATTAAAGTACGGAAGTCAGCGACAGCATTTTCCTTTTCCAAAATGATTGGTATAATCGGTCCCGAAGACATATAAGTGCAAAGATCTGCATAAAACGGGCGCTCTTTGTGAACCTCATAAAACTCCCCGGCACGTTCAGGAGTCAGTTGTGTTTTTTTCAAGGCTACAATCCGGAATCCGGCTTCTTCGATCATTTTAATAATTGCACCCGAATTACCGTCTTGTACGGCATCAGGTTTAATCATCGTGAAAGTTTTATTCGTAGGCATACTATTAGCTGATTTTATTTGGTGCAAACTTACTATTTTTCAATTATAACATTTACAATTCCTGCAGGAACCTTTCCAAACCCAAAAAATTGCCCAAAAATAAGCCTTTAGTAATCAAGATTGAACAAATCCCAACAGTTTTATTAATTTTGTGGCTTCAATTAACCTTGGCAGTTCCTTCTTTTGAATCAAATCACTGTGAATCAAACTATTGAAGAGCTAAATGCTTTTCTTTCCAATCCTCAAAAAATCATCGTCACGATGCATAGGGATCCCGACGCTGACGCACTGGGATCTTCGCTGGGATGGGCAAGTTATTTGATCAAAAAAGGACACGAAGTTACAGTCATCAGTCCGACAGAATACGCTGCCAATCTTACCTGGTTGCCTGGAATGGAAGATGTTCTGGTTTATGAGAAAGCTTCGGAGCAACGTATTTGTAAAAGAAAAATCGAGGAAGCTACCATGATCTGCTGTCTGGATTTCTCAACATTGTCCCGTTTAAAAGATCTTGGAAAAATTGTCCTGGAGGCAAAAGCAGTAAAAATGATGATCGACCATCATCTGGAACCTGAGTACTTTGCAAAGTGGATGATTTGGGATACTTACGCAGCTGCAACTGCCCAACTGGTGTATTCTTTAATAAAAAAAATGGAACCTGAGCGGCAGACAACAGCGCTTTTTGATAGACCAATGGCCGAGTGTTTGTATGCAGGAATCATGACTGACACAGGGTCTTTTCGTCATGCAAATGTCACACCGGAAGTTCATTTGGCCGTTGCGGACCTTATGCTTACTGGTTTTGACACGAGCAGGGTACACAGATTGATATACGATAATGCGCCTCTGTCGCGTCTGCAATTTCTCGGTTACGTCCTTTCCCAAAAATTAACTGTCATTCCTGAATATCGTACAGCCTATATGGTGCTTACGGATGCTGAACTTACACAGTTTAATTCCAATACGGGTGAAACGGAAGGAATCGTAAACTATGGCTTACAAGTTGAAAACGTGGTGATGTGCGCTCTTTTTATAGAAAGAAGAGGTGAAGTAAAAATTTCGTTTCGTTCAGTTGGCTCATTTTCCGTTCGTGATCTGGCAAACAGTCATTTTAGCGGTGGAGGCCATAAGAATGCATCTGGTGGAAAATCGGATCAATCCGTTAAAGAAACACTTGATAAATTTTTATCTGTTTTGCCCTTGTATAAAGAATCGCTTTTAAGCGTGGACTAATATTTTAACAACTTAACATTCAAATAAATATTTTTTTAATTAATCAATCCAATGAATCTTAAAACAATCGGTTATGCGGTAGGCATAACTATTCTCGCAACCGCTTGCAACAAATATCGTACGCAGGTTACCGAAAGTGGTCTTAAATACCAGGTTTTTGATCACAAAGACGATGCAAGAAAAGCGAAGCTCGGAGACATCATGTCATTCCACTTGGTTCTGAAAAATGGTTCAGACTCTACATTGCGTGATACATATAAAGAAGGTACTCCTCAGAAAATGGTTCTTCAGGCTCCTCAGTACAAGGGTAGCTTCGAAGAAGGTCTGGCACTTTTGTCTGTTGGTGACAGCGCAAAATTCATGATCAATGCAGATACTTTGTTTGCAAAAATTATGCAGCCAATGCCTCCAATGATCAAAAAAGGATCAGAACTATCCTTTACAGTTAAAGTTTTGAGCGTTCTGACATCAGAAGAATTCCAGAAACAACAGTCAGAAGCTGGTTCGAAACAAAAAGCAGTTGATGCAAAAATTATTGAAGATTATCTGGCAAAAAACAATTTGAAAGGTAAAGCTCAGAAAACGGCATCCGGATTGTACTATGTTCCGGAAGTGGAAGGAACAGGCCCAAGCCCAACGCAGGGGGATAATGTGAAAGCGTTTTACACCGGTAAATTTTTGGACGGAAAAGAATTCGACAGCAATAAGGGCAAAGAACCTTTGCAGCTGACAATCGGAGCCGGCATGGTAATTCCAGGTTGGGAAGAAGGTTTGATGCTGATGAAAAAAGGTGGAAAGGGTATACTTCTGATTCCTTCGGGCTTGGCATATGGTCCGGAAACATACGGCCCGATTCCAGGAAATTCGGTTTTGAAATTTGAAATGGAGCTAATCGATTTCGGTAAAGCTCCTGCACAGCCAGGTGCTCCGACTGGCCCTCCAACGAGATAATTTGGCAGGAAAGACGAAATAAAAAACGGCTATCTCCCAGAGGTAGTCGTTTTTTTGTTAAACTGCACTTTTTAAAACAATGGAATAACAGTTATGAAACTTTGTTTTGCGACCAACAATAAACACAAGCTGGAAGAAATTCAGGCGTTGCTTGGAGATCAGTTTTCTCTTGTCACATTAACTGAAATAGGATGTGATGAAGACATTCCCGAAACGCGTGACACGATCGAAGAAAATTCAATGCAAAAAGCCGAGTACGTCTGGAATAACTATCATATTGATTGTTTTGCGGATGACACGGGCTTGGAAGTGGAGGCTTTGAACGGTCAGCCTGGCGTACGCTCCGCACGTTATGCAGGGCCGCAACGGAGTTCTGATGATAATATTAACCTGCTTCTTAAAAATCTATCCCATCATATCAATCACCGGGCAAGATTTAAGACCGTCATTACGCTGGTAAAAAATGGGGAATATTTTCAATTTGAAGGTACGGTTGACGGTTCGATCATTTTTGACAAACGCGGGACCAATGGTTTTGGCTATGATCCTGTATTTGTTCCAAATGGGTATGAAGTTACTTTTGCAGAAATGACTATGGAAGACAAAGGCAGACTCAGCCATCGTTCGATCGCCTTTAATAAGCTGGTAAGCTTTCTGCAACAACTCTGATTCCGATATTTCAATTATATTTATTCATTTACAACAAACTAAAAAACCAGATATGTCAAAATTTGATCCCGATCAGTTTCGTGTGGACGGCACGCAAAAATTTGAAATTAAAAAGGCAAAAACCCATTTTAAAGACATTTATGCGGATGACGATGAATACGAAACAATGCAGGCAGATACTGCGAAAGAACTGGATGAACTCCAAAGCAAAATGTATGCGCACAACAGGTACGGACTTCTGGTAATTTTTCAGGCCATGGATGCAGCCGGAAAAGACGGCACAATTAAGCATGTACTTTCAGGCGTAAACCCCGTTGGTGTGAAAATTCATTCCTTCAAAAGACCTACCGAGGCTGAGCTGGGACATGATTTCCTATGGAGAACAAATAGTGTGTTACCTCAGCGCGGCACAATCACTATTTTTAACCGGAGCTATTACGAAGAAGTTTTGGTCGTTAAGGTTGATCCGACAATTTTGACAAATGCACAGCGTATCCCTGTCGAACTGACGGCCGATCTGGATAAGGTGTGGAAACATCGCTATTCTGACATCAAAAATCTCGAAAAATATTTGTACAGAAATGGCATTCGTGTAATCAAATTTTTCCTGAACGTATCCAAAGAAGAACAGGCCAGAAGATTGATCGAAAGGATCGAAGACCCTTCTAAAAACTGGAAATTTGAAGAACAGGATGTAAAAGTAAGGGATCAGTGGGATGATTACATGGCCGCTTATGAAGATTGCATCAATGCCTCTGCCTCGAAGAAAGCGCCCTGGTTTGTAATTCCGGCTGATGACAAAAAAAATATGCGTTTAACTGTCGGCAACATAATTGCAGCAGAATTAAAGAAAATGAATATGAATTATCCCGATTCCAGCCCGGAAAGATCCGAGGAGCTTCATCATTTCATTGATATCATTAACGCTCAAAATACCAAATAACTGCATTAAAAAAGGCGACCGAAATTCGGTCGCCTGGACAATTATATAGTGCAAATAGTGTAAGAAAACCCGTCTTGCCGATTACTTGATAGTGAAGTTTGTTCCTCCTATTTTGTAACCTTCGGCGTAAAGTTCCACGTTGTATTTACCAGGGCTGAACTGTTTTGCATTATCATACATCAATTCAACTTTTTGATTATTATTCTGATAAGCAACTGATTCGCGGGCTGTAAATTTAGATGGAGCACCGTTGATGTCAAATTCACCAGATCCGGTTGCATCGTCTGCTATTACTGCTCCGTTTGGATCAAGAACTCTTACAAATATGTCCTTAGGTTCTTGTGCAGTTAAAGCATTTTCAGGAAGTGTAAAAGTCAGTTTAAGCTTATCAACTCTCTTCGCTTTGTATTCTTCCTTATCCTTTACTTTACCTCTTGAATTTACTGCCAATACTTTAATATTTTGTGCTTTCAATGAAGCAGCAAGACTTACTTTTTCTGCCAGTTCTTTATTTGCTGCTGTGAAGGTAACCACGGAGTCAGTTAATTCTGCCTGACGTTGAACAAGCTTCTCACGTTCGCTGGTAAGTGATCCAACGTGTGTACTCAAAGAATCGTTAGAGGCAACCAGGTGTTCGTTTTCTGCACGAAGTTGAGCGATAAGTTCATCCTTTTCAACAAGGAATTGCTCGTACTCTTTAATTTTAGACAGATATTTTCCTGTTTCAACTTTCTTACTTCTGCTGAATGCAAGCTTGTCAGCTTCCAGTCTTTCTTTAACTTTTGTAAGCTCCGTAATGTCTCCACCAAGTCTTTCAATTTCCGCTATTTTGGTATCAAGTACCGTTGAGATCGAATCCAGCTTGGTTTTAGTGATAGCCAACTCATGCGCTTTTTCCACAACCATTGATTCCTGTTGTGTCAACTCGTTTTTCTGAGTTGTGAACAGATAGCCAAACATGGCTGTTGCTAGACCCAGGACAACTACCATTGCCCATGCTATGCTTTGCTTATTTTTTTGTTCTTGCTGCATTGATAAAAGGATTTATGATTATTTGATTTAGTTATAAAAACATCATGAACGGATATTGAAAGTCTTGTTCATCATGCTCTTCTTCGGTTAGACTTCGATTAATTAATCACCAATTCTGTGCCGAACGTGGTCGCTAAATCAACCAATATAAATTATTGATATATAAATAATACCAAAAAATGCCAAATTTGCCAATGCAGCGGTTTTTTTTGAAACCGATAAGATATTTTGATATTACTTAATTTCAGGAAAGCTATTAAACTTTAAAAATGAATTTGGGTAATGTTTACCCAAATTATGGTGAGAAAGAACAACTTCGAATAGTACAAGTAATGTTAAAAATGAACCTCTCCGGTAACTTTAAATGGCTTTGCTTTCATGGCAATAAGTTTTTGAAAACCTGATACTTCATATGAAACAATTCTGGATGTCCCATTTTGAACCGCGCATGAAAGAGCAATCTTTTTCTCTGACTTGTAAAGCTTGTTTTCAGCTTTCAGCAAAGCTTCAATACGTACCGGAATTCCTGATGGCTGATTTAATATAATTTTTAAATAATGCACGGGAAGGTAGGTACCCGGCTTTACTGTATATTGATATGTCATAGAATCAGGGCGACTTACCTCGTAGCTCTGCCTGTATGCCGGTTTATTGATATCGGCCTGAACAAATAATTCCAGCTCCTTCTTCCAGTCAATGTCTTTTGATGAAAGCTGACTATGCTCTTCACCAATAACCATGTTTTTCGACACGAGAGGTTTCTCTGAATCAAGTTCTGTGATCTTACCCTCAATAAATCCTTTCACATCGAAAAATGTTTTTCTCTCATCCCTGTCCATTTTTTCGTCTCCACATGAGAAAGCCAAAATGGAAAGTACAATGACCATATAAGATTTCATCGATTTAAAAAAGATTGTTTGACAAAAAAGTATAATTGATTTCTGGGGCATCATATAACAGGTCTGCTAGTGGGCGTCACGTCCCGAATAAAAAACAGAGAGCCTGAAAGGACTCTCTGACACTATTTGATTTTAAAAACGAAATTATAAAATACTTACCCCGGTCATTTCTGCGGGTTTCGGTATTCCCATCAATTCAAGGATTGTCGGTGCCATATCCGCGAGTTTACCGTCATTAATTGGTTTTTTATAATCATTGTCAACCAAAATGCAGGGCA
>Ga0247803_1000796_pt1 | contig 16684 bp, 19 predicted proteins | sample UWRJL014104B1_FD_180928 | JGI IMG/M metagenome (GOLD analysis project Ga0247803, IMG submission 180928) | Plant litter microbial communities from Arlington Agricultural Research Station in Wisconsin, United States - UWRJ-L014-104B-1 | ecosystem: Environmental > Terrestrial > Plant litter >...
TGTGCACGCTGGAGCGCTGGGGAAGCAGAGGAGGCGACTCGAGGGTGAAGTACGGTATGTTGGGGTTGGAGAGCGGAGGCGACTTCAAGGTGTAGTATGGAATATCCGGGTTGGAGCCCATCGGAAGGACTGTCCGCTTGGTGAGAGGCGTAGGCGTCTTCTCAGGAAACTCATAGTCCCGCTCATCTCCATTCAACGTACTCGTCCTCGAATGACTATCATCATCAAGCTCGATATCATCTCTAAGAGGTTGTTGAGTCCTCAACGGCATCACTGTAACCGGCGCGCCCTTGGTGGCAAACCTTTGGCTCAACCTGCTCACTGCGGACCCAGATTCCTGGCGCTGATGGTTCCACATAGGCGGCATCGCGTTGGCGTTACGTGGAGCTCCGAGTTTCTGGGGATAGTTTCCGTAGTCTTCTTCAGCGGCCGTGTCGGAGGACTGGTCGGACTCGTAGCCTGTGTTGCGGGAGGACTGGCGGGATAGCGGGGGAGGAGCAGGAGAGGATGAGGCTATCGCGGAGGTGGGACGGGAGATGGAGGCGACGCTGTGGACGGAACCGGTGCGTGAGGGTCGAGTGGGAGCGCGGCTTGCTGTCCACATTTCCTGGAAGGAGGGTGAGGTAGGTAAATGGATGTCGAATTAGGTGATCCTTTTCAACGAAGTGGGAACCGAAGCTAGGATAGTCGGCGTGTATAGTGGGTATCGTGTTCGTGCCTGAAATGTCGCAGATCCGATCGGCCTCAATGCGATGCGGTGATAATGAATGCAAATAACTGAAATCTAAGAAGGAGATAAATAAGGAATTAGGTGCTGCAGAGCGGGTCAACCCGGGCTCTGGCTCGGCTTCGGAAAGGAAAGGAAAGAAGACACGTAGGTTTTGCTGGTCCTAAGGTAAAAGGTTTCTAGAACGGCGAGCGCATCACGGGCTTTTGATGGTTGTGGTAGTGAGGTTTCGAGGGGCGGGATGGAGATTTCGCGGAGGTGTGGATGAAACGATGCTGAGGCACAGGGGGTCCTTGTCTGGTTTGCGACGGCGGACATTATGACAGGTGGCCACGACGCTGGGTTCGTACGGCTATCGGAATTGTGAATGTGGGTACGGGAAATGCGATGGCAGTCTGCGTATATCGAGAGGGCATCGTTCGTGGTGTGGAACATGCCACCGTGGTAGATGGAGGTTCTTTCCGAAGCGCCTCGGAACCTCGGGACCACCACCACGAGACCACCGTACCTCCACCGCAATACACAACCGCCGCGCCACATCACATCACTTTCACAAAACAATCACCAGGCACTATCTTCAGGAACGGTCCTCCCAACAAAATTTCAGGTCCTAACTACGCCGTCCAAAAAGTGAGGTGGCAGCACCGCGCAAACGCATTCGAAACACCGAGAGCCTCACAACGCGCATCGGGCCGGATGCCTGAGAGCCTTCTCGAACATCCAAGGCACTGCATGCCTCAGCCGCAAGGCCTTGGCCGTGTCAAAGAGCCGAAGCGCTGCGTCAGATTGGCCAGATGCGTGCCGATGGTTCCCGATTGGGGGACTTCCGCGGAGGGATTTGCGGTGGAGATTCGTACCTGAATCTGTTTGTCTGTGCTCAATGTTGACGATCTGGTGTTGCGAGGAACGTTCGGCGAGGTGTGCAACGGAAGAGGAAGAAAGGAAAGGATTGACGACAACAAGGATATGATAATATCAGTCTGGTTGAGGGGAGCTTGCTTCCATCCCATCGGCTTGAGGCGCGACGAGATCTGATGTTGAGACACTGTCTTCTTCAATTTTCGCCTTTCGTACCATTCTTTCCTCAAACGTCATACCGGTCGCTCTCATGTTTGACCGGCTTATACTTGAAGTAATCAAACTTCGCCCTCGTCTCCTGCCCATCAATATCACTACACGCCATCCCTACAAACGCGCCCGTAAAACTTCCATGCGCCTGGTGTCCACCGCACTCGTCACACAGCAGACTAGCATCATGCACCTTTCCAATCGGCTTCAGCTCGCCGAATCCACCCCCGCCTTCAGCAAGCGCGTAGTAGAACTGCAGACTCCTCCCACGAATGGTAAGCGCGAGCTTTACCTTGCCTTCATTCGGGATGACCTCGGACGTGATGGGGAACGAGAGGCGACCTTCCGGGTAACTTGCTTCGGAGGCGAAGATCATAACTTCGCGCTGACCGTCGGCATCGGCGGTGACGTTGACGTAGAAGAAGTTGAAGCGACAGTAGTATGCCGTCAAGCCTGCGAATTGTCGCTCGTCCATGGGGCTGAAATCAACCACGGTCTCCGCATCGTATGAGAAATGCGTTTGTCGCCGTGCAACGAGCGCCTGCTCGAACCAACTACCAATCGCATCGCGACCGATGAGCTCGAGCTTGTTGTCCGCGATGGTGAAGATGCGCTCAGGCTCTGGTGTACGCAGCCATTGGAAGTCCTTGTGGAGACCATTGGCGGTATCGAACGTGTAGTGCTGCTCAGACCAGTACGCGGTGTCGTCGCGGGCAGCAGGAAGCTCCACATAGAGAGAGGGGACGGGGCCGTTCTTAACGTACAGCCAGTCGTCCTTGTCCCAGTACGCTTCCTGGATGGCGCATTCGCGACCTAGGACGCAACGCCGGAACTGAGTTGTTGGACGGCCTGCGAGATGAACGATGTATGTCTTGCCATCTGGTGTGTCAACGATATCACCGTGACCGGCTCTTTGTAGTGCGGTGAGGGGGTGGTCTTTGGCTGTGACAATGTACTTCTGCGGATGCAGTTCGTAGGGGCCCCAGATGTCACGAGAACGAGCGAGTGTGCATGCGTGTTCGTAGGCGGTACCGCCCTCCGCCGTGAGCAGATAGTAGTAGCCATTCCGCTTGTATAGATGCGGCCCTTCAACGAGGCTAAGCTCAGTGCCTGTGAAGATGGTCTTCATGGGCCCAACGAGCTTCTCTTCCTTGGGATCCCATTGTTGCATCCTGATACCGGCAAAGGGGCGTGGTCTGCGTCGGTGATCTTGCAACATGTTGATGAACCACTTCTTTCCGTCATCGTCGTGGAACAGCGACGGGTCAAAACCAGAGGAGTTGATGTAGATTGGATCCGACCATGGGCCTTCTATCTTGGACGCATGAACGATGTAGTTGTGTGAATCCTTGAACGAACCGTCTTTGCGCTTGACGTCTGTATAGACAAGCCAGAACTTCTCTCCGTCGTGAGTCAGGCATGGCGCCCAGACACCGCAACTATCGGGGTTTCCTCGCATGTCCAGCTGGCTCTTACGGCTCAAAGGTCTTATGAGGAGGTCCCAGTTCGCCAAATCCTTGGAATGGTGAATCTGGACCCCTGGATACCATTCGAAGGTCGATGTGGCGATGTAGTAGTCATCTCCAACACGCAGGATTGACGGGTCCGCATTGAAACCAGGCAGAATGGGATTCCGTACCTGAGGCATGGCAAATCAGGTAATCAGTTTATCTTGGAAATGCTTTGGCGCTCAAAACGTGGTAAGAAATAATTTCAACTGTTGAAGCGGGGTGTCTTCTTGAAGTGGGATGTAGGTGGCCCACAATTCTTGTTAATTTATCCGTAGGTTGCCAATGTTCACCTTATTAACCACCGCATATTACTTGACACCCCACCATACCTAAATATTCCGCTGCCACGGGGTGAACATATCCCATTTGGTGGTATTGCCAATAATTGTGGCTTTGCGATCCAACGATAAGTCATTGATTGTCCTTCACTACTGTGACCTACCATGCTTACTAAGGGCCACTCGTGCGAGGGTGGAACGCTCGTCTTCCCATACAATCGTATAGGAGCTGAAATATGCGCTTCGCTAACACCAAGGAAGCATCGCGTCATGTCGACCAAGACGCGCAACGTCTTCAAAGCCCTCGCAGTCTCCGCCTGTTGTTTGGACATGCAAGTGTGTAGTGTTGCCGATCGCCATTGCGGGCGCAGTCGTGTCTAGTCGCTTGGCGTGGCTACGACAACAAACGGTGCGCCTCGTGGACTGTGCCACATACAAGAGAAGGTTTCGACAACGAACGAACAGTTGAGCATGCCTACTGTGCCGGGGCTGAGGGCCACTTCAACATACGTATATAAGGGGGACTGCAACACCTCCAGTGTAGAGAGTATGGAGACCAAATGAATTCACTTTATATGCATTGAACCTTCCCCCCGCCCCAACCAACAGCTGCGAGTTACAAAGTTCCCACTTCCTTCCCCAACCGGCACACTACCACTAGGGTAGAAGCCATCTCCTAGGATTGAATCACGACCTTCGATTGTGCGTTCGTGCTCATCCGGACGAGACGTCGTGAGGGGCCGGACCAATTCCGGCTTTTGTCCGTAATCCTCCCAGTCTATCCTTTCGGTGTTGGAAAAGACAATCCAAGTCTCGTTATAAAATGCTGCGCACTTAACCTCAGCATTCCGCATTCGGTGCTCCATCTTCGTCAAAGACTCTTTTGTCTGCCACTCTGTCCCTCTCGTATTAGCCCACCATGGCTCCCAGCATTCCACCAACAATGAAAGCATGGACTTACTCGCAAGCTGGCTCCCCTCGTCAAGTCCTCTCCCAAGCAACAGTTCCATCGCCGAAAGCTCCAAGAGGTGACCAGATCGTGGTCAAAGTCGAATATTGCGCCCTCCAATTTGGGGACATCAAGATTATGAGATTGATCCCATCAATGTTCCGGCCAAAGGACTCGATACCCGCGCCAGAATACAGCGGAACGATTGTCGCCATAGGGTCTTCGGTCCCTACCCATCTCACAGTGGATACGCGTGTGTTCGGCGTGATTGACACCAAGGCACTCCTCACTGGTGCTGGGGCGTTGTGCGAATACATCTGCCTTTCGACGACGACGGATGTGATCATGCCGGTACCCGAGAATTGCACGATGGAGGAGGCGGGAGGCATATCGGTTGGCGGGATCATGGCGTATCTGATCTGCAAGAATGGAGGCATCAGTGAGAACTGCGACATGCGCATGTTGGTTAATGGCGCGAGTGGAGGCTGTGGGACGATTTTCTTACAGGTTGCCAAAGCCATGGGACCCAAACAGATCGTGGCAACGTGTTCGACCCCGAACTTTGAGCTGGTGAAGAGTCTGGGAGCGGACAAAGCATTCGACTATCGGGATGAGAAGTTGTTGCACCAACGCCTGGCCCAAGAGTTCGGGGACCGTAAGTTTGATATCGTAGTCGACCTCGTCGGCGCTCAGGAGCTCTATAACAAGAGCCCGTCGTTCCTAAAAGAGGCCGGCGTCTACGTGAACATTGGTGACTTCACCCACGGGTTGTGGATCACGATGTTCTACTGGATCATGAACTGCCTTCGACCAGTATGGCTCGGTGGCACTCCGCGCAAATGGATCATGTTTGGTCCCGCCGCAGGACCAGAGGCAGGGGTATGGGTGCAAAATCTGGTAGCTGAGGGCAAGGTAAAGGCTGTGATTGACAGGTCCGTTGCGTTCGACCAAGTGTTGGAGGTGGGTTCAAATCTTGAAAAGTCGGATAGTTCGAGCTGACCGATGCGCAGGCCTACGATTATACTGCGACGAAGCGGACAAGGGGAAGGACCATCGTCAAGGTGGCCGACGAATGAACCCAGTGCAGACCATCAGGAAATGTCCATGGGGTTTAAGGATGATGTTGCAGTGCAAAGCTCGTCCGGAAACGGTGCGGATTGTGTATACTGGACCTCGTACCGTTTCTCACTAGCCCCAATATTGAGCCTGTCAATCAACGCAACGGACCGCTTAGCCATCTATATGTTGCCACTGCGCTCATGGTCATGGCGCAACCCGTCGCAATATATCTCCATCTGTTGCGCTGCGCCCACACTTGTGCAATATCTTTCATCGTCACACTATCCGCCCATTTCTTCGCTTCAGGCGTCGCGGTGTGAACGTGGGGCGAAGGAAATAGCTCTTTTTGCATTGGCATATTGTAGCCGTCGTCTTGCAGGAGCTTTTGGACCTTCCATTTCCCTGAGCCATTGATGCGCGGTTCGAAGACGAACAGCGTCCAAGGTATGATGCAGAAGACGAGAGTTGCTGCCGAGCTATACAGCAGCCGTGTACCGAGGGTGTGCGCACTGTATGCAAGGTATGCATTGGATAGCGTCCCCGAGATGATGAGGGGCGGTACGAAGGTTGGGCCTTGTTGGTAGGCCTGCAGCCACTGCTTCGCCAGCAGCTTCTCGGGGGCGTGCGCGACGATAGGGGGAACGACCATGTGGCTGTATGCGAACGTCAAGCCTGCATTGTCAGTAAAGAGCTCGAAAAGCGGCAAGCAACAGCGCTCACTTGTGTATATGGCAGGCGCGGTGATGCCCACGATTTGCGCCAGGCAGATGGACCTGGGCATCCCCACTGCAGCTGCAGACCCAGTCATGGCTACAGTAGTAGTTGGGATATCGTGTGATGTGAGGTGTTGGTGTTGAGGCTTGAGCGAGAGCTGCCATCAATGATGCGCTTGACGTGGTACGACGCGCTAGTGACGTCGCTGTCGCGTATCATCGAGAACGCGCCCGTGTCCAGATGCTCACAACATCCATCTGGGAGGGTCTGCCTGTGATGTGCACGACACCACAGCCTGTCAATAAAGGGAAGACATGGTCCCAGGACGGTGCTCTTGGGACTTGACGCCACCGCTGTTCGCTACTGCTGGTTCGCCGTTCCACCGCCGTTCGCTGCTGCTGCCAGGACGTCGCACACATCTCGTCGCATGGCCACCGCAGGCGGCGACAACCGGAGGTCTGGAGCGGCTAGATGCGCTGAACAGAGGCGGACTTCGTGAATATAGAGTGCTTTATTTGACAACTCGCCTTCCAGCCCCAATGCACTCATATACGCCCTTACTAGCTTCAACTCTTCTCATTCCAACCCCCAACCCTCCTGATAAGCTCGGAGTTCATCCACGACTTGCTCTGCTCTTTCATACCTCTCCTCCCAACACTTCTGAACGATACCACCGCATGCAATGTTGCTTACATTAGGAAATTCGTCGCGAGTAAACCGAATCTCTACCTCTCCGTCATCCAGCTCAGAGAACGGCTTCTTCCATGCCATAATCTCGTAGATAGAACTGCCTAGTGCGAAAAGATCTCGCTTCTTATATGGTCTTTCCTCCCATTCTCCTCTTTCACGAAGCGGTAGGTCGTATCGGCACTCTTCAACTCCCTCAGATTCATTTCCGTCTAACCCGGCACCCCCAAAGTCACCTATCTTGACAACGTCGTGGTCTGTTAAGAACACATTGCGACAACTAAAGTCGCAGTGATACACGCTTTTGGAGTGTATATATGCTTGACCTGCCGCTAGGTCTACAGCCCAGGTAATTCGTAGGGACATTCCAACTGGGCGAGATGTCTCGATAAAAGAACGAAGGCTGCCTTTCGATGCATACTCTAAACGGAGGGAACGTGCGTGTTCTTGCACCTGGACCCAACCATAACAACGCAATATGTTTTGGTGCAGCCCTAGCCTCTCATAGACTTGGTGTTCCAGTTCCAAAGAGCGCTTTCGTGATTCCACCTCTTCAAAACGATTGGTTACTCGGCCATCAAGCACAACAACGTAACCCTTCAGTACAGTGGTGTTATCGTATAAATACACCATGGCAGTGCCTCCAAAGCCGATAATCCGCTTATCCCAGCCCTCTGGAATAGACTGATGAACGCTCATAGCTGATTGAGTTCGTAGATGCGTCGATAGCTTTGACTTCTGCGGCGATATTGGTACGAAAATAACGCAGAGTTTGTTGTTATGGGAAGGTGCGATTGGCGTAATTATGTATGTTGCGAAGTTTTCTTGGGCGCTGTTGACCGTGTAATGTTGGATGAAAAGCGGTGATTGATATGCTAAGTATAAACAGAAGGGGAGGAGCCACCTGGCCTCATCAACTTGGGCGCACAGATCACACTAGCCTCACTGTGTCACAGTTCGCATCCCCTCCCACATAAATCACCATACAAAGCTAAATTGTAGTTGGTCTTTCGTCAGATTTGATTGATATTGAGCATGAAGCTTTGAGATACACGAAAGAGTTATTGCGACACCTGTTGGCCTTGCTGATGTTGTGTCATGGGTCGGCACTGCAAAGTCCCTTGGAATTACCAAACTGATGGTTTGATTGAAAAGACTGGCAAGCTATCTTTGACCAACTTCGCTACATTGTCTTGCAATACAGCCTTCTTAATTCCTTGGAAATGTATTCGCCTGGCACTGACTTATGTCTGAAGCATGCGGAGAGAGAGATCTCTCATACTTCCTAAGAGCTAGGTCCATTAGTAATATAGCAACTTTGCGAGATCATGAGAACGTACCATTTGGGACATAGACCCTTCTTAGGAGATGATCCAAATGCATCTTGCGTGCGGGTAGAGTTTGAGCAATGGTCTACTGTGGCCGGCTTGTCATTGCAAGTGGTCCATTCTTTTTCTTCGACCACATGCTTGGGTTGTTTCTTGCAGCCCTGATAGGTTCTTGGGAATATAGTATAAGTGCACATTTTCGGGAACAGAGAAGTAGCAAAGAGTTTTTTGTCAGATAGTAGAGGTGGATGATTGTATAGAGGAGTGATTTGGACAGCAGAGGGTGAAGCCTTTATACTTATCTCTTTACGCCTTTGCTGCGCTCTATTGGTGAACCATCGAGCACGCGAACCAACATCGATCTTCCCACTGTTGCGAAAAACCGTAGACCGAACGCACTCTTGTTCGACGCCGCCACTGCGCGGGGTAAGCAGGCGCAGGTAAATTGCAGGCGACTGGAAGTGCGTTGCATCGCAAGGATGGATGCAGCAACTAGGACGGTGTTCGCAGAAAGCTGCAGCTGCAACTCATGACCCTCTACGGTGTGAACGATGGATAGGTTAGCACGTTATACCCGTTACGCCGGCCTGCATATGCAGGCGACTAGAAAGACCTGCGCTGATCGTGTTTCCTTCAACGGGCAAGAAATTTGTGGACGGGTGGCGTTTGAAGCCTGGGAGGGACGAAGGGATGGGTTCTGGGAAGGCTTCATGGGGCGGATGCAGTCTCGTTGCAAAGGTTGATCAAGGATGTAGTGCTTCGAGGTAACAAAGTTGCGTACACTAGCTTGCTTACAGGCATGCCTTCGATGGCTGTAATGCGAACCGATCAATTCGGCGCGGATAGCGTAAGAAGGCGCAAAGTGAGCATACGCCATGGCCAGTTCGTATCTTCTGGCATTGGAGACCTATCATCATCCTCCATGCAGTGTAGGTAGATGCATGAAGTCGCTCACAACGACGCAGCATGCATTGCATTGCATGTTGTGCATGCTGCCAGCTGCGTGAAGAATCGAAGGATGACGGCTTTTTGAACGCATGTACGAAAGAGCTCGTATTTATTGAGCTAACGCACTAAGGCTTGAATGGGCGTAGCGTGTTAACTCAATAAAACGAGCTCCTTCGTAGCTGCTCAAAAGCCAGCAGTTCAAACATCCGTTCGTTGCACGTCGTTTAGTCCCAATGCACACAGTCCTTTGCGTCATAGCGACGCCTTGCCTATTTGGGTGGAGCCGTGCACGTGGCGCAGAAATCTGCTCCGGCGGGGCATCGCCGTAGCTCCGAGTATCAGCAGCCTGAGATGGTTTTGAGCGACCTCGGTCGGGCATCGTTACACTTCAAGCTTCCGCTACTACAAGTCAACGATCCTGCCCATCCAAAAACTGCGAAGTTATAACTAGTCCTCCACGGTGAGCTCATACCGGCCAAGTGTCCTGAACGGTGGCTAAAGTGTTCCTCTCCTGTAGACAGCTGGAGCTATAATCACTACGCTTTTCGCAATCGGCCGATAGCGCCTATCTCTATCAAGGTAAGCATCCTGCAGTTTAGCTTGTTGGTATTCGTCGTTTCTACATGTACATTAACACGTTTCGCAGTATCGCGCCCTCCGCAACCGAAGTTGAACACTCTGAACGTAAACATCCTTCGAGACGCACATTACTTCCACTGGCTAGACTCTAGCTTTCCACTTCGATGCCCGACGCTGGAGATGTACAAACCAAGGACGGAACCTATGAAGACATATACTATTTTGTTTTTGAAGGGGTTGATTACCCTAGAACCATGTCTTGGGAGGCATCAAATGGGAGCATAGGCATAGGTGATAACCCAAAACCTCAAGACACAAACAAGGCAGCGAAAGGAATAACCCTTGAAGCGGGGAAGAGTTTGGTTGTATGGAACACAAAACTGAAACTGGTCTAAGCGTATACTGCTTTCCATGCCGCGACGCCAATGTAGAATTCCATGTCCACTGTCAACGTGCAAACCTCGCTACCATCTTGAAAAGACACTCTGACAGCACTAGTACATGCTAGCTTTCCCCCTTCTGCTGTTCTCCTACAGCTGTCTTCCATAGCACCAAAAAGCCCGCTACCAAGCATGCGTTTCAACTCCTCAACTGATCTCTCATTTGCTTTGTAAATCTCTTTTCCCTGCCATGCAGGCAGATCAATCTCTAACTCAACATCCGCAGGTCCCACAAACGGAAGTCCCAAGCGTACATGGTCAGTATGGCTCGCTTCTTCGTATCTCGTCGCACTTAGACCTCCCATAATCCACTGGCTTACGAACAACCGCAGCACAGCTATCTTAGCTATCTTTGCGAAAATCTTGGGCGGCGTTAGTGGTGGTATCAGAGCATCAACATTCAGCTGAGAGGCTGGCGAGATATAGGCGTCGTCTTGACTTGCAGACATGGGTAGGCTGTAGTTTGAATAGTGGGCTAACACAGCGTCAGTATAATGATCACACACAATTCACTTGGTACACACGATGGTCATCCAAAAGTGTTGGCACGATGATGGAGTTCGTGGTTGAGTGGATTTCGCCAGCATCGTTGGCTCCACTGGCTTCTTCGGCGTCGTTGGCTCCAATGGCTTCGTCGGCATCGTTGGTTCCACTGGCTCCACTGGCTTCGCCGGCGTTGGCTCGTAACCAGGTCAGACTATCACGACACAAAGAGCTCCATTCATCTCGTTTGTCTGTTGGGAGAGAATCTGCTGCAATATGCACAGCACCCTCTACAAGAAATCAGAACTGGACACAGTAGATGAGAAGTGCATACCATATACCGCTACCGCAAGATTGCTGGACCCTTCAACGGCGTGGATGTACCATAGATACTCATGAAGGAAGCTCTCCTTTACCTGCTCGCCTATCGCCCTAAGGATCTCCTGGGTGCTGTACTGTTGTAAGTCCCTAGGTGTCGCATAAATTCCGAGACGGACGAGATCCTTCGCTGAAATTTTGGCGTAGTCGTCTACTAGCCAACGTCGTGCGATGTACTGGCAGCCTCGTTCGAAATGTTTTCGCTTGACTACAGCGAGCGGACGCTCGAGGACTTTCTTCTTCAATTGGCGACCCATGGCAATGTGCAGAGAAGCGTGCAGAAAGGAGGTGGGCAAAGGTGACAGGTGCACAGGTGGGCAAGAGTGACAGGTGCACAGGTGGGCAAAGGTGACAGGTGCACAGGTGGGCAAAGGTGACAGGTGCACAGGTGGGCAAAGGTGACAGGTGCACAGGTGGGCAAAGGTGACAGATGCACAGGTGGGCAAAGGTGACAGGCGAGATTCACGCACGATTGGCTCGCTTGTGGGACCTGTCGCGACTGTCACTTTTGCCCACCTGCGACACGGCTAGTGACCCATGCACGTTAGATGATCACCCTACGAACCGAAAGTTGCATCACAATTCACTTGCGTGCATCGCTCCTCGCCCGATACATTTCCAAGCCTAAAGGCATCTCATAGAGGTATTTGGCACAAGCTTCATAACAATTACTGCATAGCATACGGGAGCAGGATAGCTCTAGCTCTATAACCTTGCAGATGCGCTAAGATCAACCAGACGTGCTGGTCGATCTCAACCATATATCATGCACGTTCTTCGCGCAAGGCTGCGACATCCGCCCTGTCGTCCTTCAGTTCACCGCCTTCCTGCCCTTCACCGGTTGCATTCCTGCACGTTCGTTCCGAACGCCCCCGATTTTACGTTCACCACGATGGACCTATCGCCCGCGAGTCTCGTGTGTGCTTTTGCCATCTGTGTGTTTAGTTTTTGGCATATTTACCTTTGGAGTAAAGAGCACGACAAGTTTCGGTTGGTTTTGGTGCTGACACGTTCTGTCGTGGCCTGGCTGTCTCTTGTGGGCCTGATAACTTCTATTGTGGCTTTCGCCTTCTGGCAAAAATGCAAGAAGCAACCCCAATGTGCGTGTCAATATGAATACCTTTCGGTACTGGTGGTACCTTGGGTCTATGGGCTGATCGTCGAGGTTTGTATTCATTCTTTTGGACAGTACACAAGACTAAACGCATTAGGCCTGCATTTTCTGGCGGATCCTGAATCGTCATGCTCCTTCGTGGCAACATTGGTCTGTCGTCGGGACCGTCGCTGCGGGTACAATCACAATCCAATTCTTAGGTCTCTTTGGCGTTGCCGCGGGAAAGGAAACGATACCTCCTTTTGTTGGAAGTCTCATATTCTATACCGCAGCGACACTTGAATATGTCTTCCTTCTGTACAAGCATCCAACGATTCGACAAGGGAAGCCCATAGTTTTTACGAGTTGTTTTGCATTCGCACTCGTTAGCAATGCAGTCTTGTTACACGTTTTTTTAGGTGGAGATTCTAACGATCATACACAACTACACAGGCCCCTGTATTTGGTAGGTAGTTGTTCAATTCCTCACTGCTTAGACTTACCTTGAATAGATACCCTGTGTCCTCGAAGTCGTAGTTATATCCATTTTGCTTCTTGTCCGGTTGAGCCCTCCCTTTTTCACGACCCATGATCACCGGGAGTCGGTCCTAGTAGCTCCGTCCCGCGCAACCTCCGAAGAATCGACCCTCGTTGAGACCGGGCTTGCAAAGCCTTGCATCGACCATCGCAAGCAGGCGTTAGTCCATTGGAAGGCGTTGTTGGAAGGCCGGGTTGGGGTGCCGGAACGCGTAACCAAGGAGGTTTGCGAGGATGCTGGAAAGCTGTTAGCTATTCCTGGTGATTCGGGGCAAATTGTTTGTGCCAGAGGATTAGACAAAGTTGTCAGCCAGGAGGATTGTAAGGTCTTGTTAAAGGGAATGCCGCAACTACCAACTTCAGCCAGTCTACGATGACCCTCACCATCGCGCATGGCTTGATTATCTTCGCACATGGGTTTTGGTGTTTATCATGGGGGTCCCAACGTTCAGTTCGATGTTGTTTCAACGCTGTTGGAGTTTTGAGTGTTAGAATATGGTAGTACGGCATCACTGTCCAGATTGATCCAATACGCATTTCTTACTTTCCGCCCCTTACCACCCAGTCAGCCTGGCTGGTATGTTTTCACACCGTTGTCTGCTCCTGAGCTTGAGATACTACGTGAGCATGCGATCGGGTGGCCCACCTCCTTTCGCCAAACCTCTTACGATACACAAGGTCAGGTCGTCTCAACCCATCGAACTTTCAAAAGGAGATGGAACGCTTTCACTTGGTCACGAACGAGTGCACGAGTCAGCAACTCTCGGCCTCGTTAGCCTCAAATTTTGCAGCCAGAGCTAGCGGTGGATGATGATGCAATGCCTGGCCTTCATATTCATGTGATGAAGCCGTGGAATGACACGAATCGTCATCGAAATTAATAGGCCCTTCCCCGCCACCGGTGATATCTGGTACGTGATAATCGTGCCCGCTCGGCCGAATGCTAACCTGGCTGCGTATGAGCCTTGTCTATCCACATCGGCGATCGTTGCGTATATGGCCACACGAAGCCGATCAATGTCCCGTTCCTACGGGTAGCAAATGCAGATGGATGCGTGGCTTTGCCGGACCATATCTGGAAGGACGCGCGAGTGAGGAACCAGTGAACGATCGCGATCCCCGGTCATCTACGCGACCGCTTCAAGGCCTGTGCTGGGATGTTCCGTGCATCCATCGAGGCGGTCATCTTCATGCGCACGATCGTGAGGAATTGCGGTCCGGCACCCATCATCCCACCTACTAAATTGCTCTACATGCTTCAACGCTCGCCCTGAGCGACCGACCCTCGAATCAAACGATTCAGAATTATGCCGACCTAACAGAACCGGATACATGCGGGAACACAAGCGCGCAGCCGTCCATAACCAGTACAACATCAGTACCGCCTTATCTCTGTCCAATAAAGCAGCCAATGGATTAGTGCTTCGCTGCTTTTCATAGGCACTAGAAGCTGGCCGATCTCAGTCCACGAGCTGCGTTAGGCAGACAACGGTGCTCTAGGCTGCATCTCGGCTGGGGTTCGGCCAGGAGTTGCTGCGCGATCGTGCCTTCTCAGCACAGCCTTCTGATTTACCGCTCTTGCGTCCGCCTAAATGGTCTCGCTCTTTGATCCTATTGCGTCCGATCTTACCACTATATAGACTGTGCTTCTGTTACAGCTTGTTGGAAACCTCCCAAAATCAATTCAAAGTCAGTTTCTCTTTGGAAATAATGTGTTATTATTATGAATCGAAGACTCAGTTCAAAGGCTGCGAAGCCGACCCTAAACACGTCATCTCGAGACGGCAGTATGACAAATGTGACGAGGCCAAAAACACTGGCTACACCTGCGTGGATGCCCATCCAGCAAAGGGGGAAAACGGCGAAGTGGTCATGACAGGGACAACTAGGAGACCTGGGATGTGCCCGAAGTGTCTCTCTTGACTGGACAATACGTACGTTTACTGCCGTAACGACAAACGGCCCCGTCCTAACAAGAATGGACGGAACAGAATCAAGGCGGCTACAACCACAGTAAGACCAATAAGAATTGATGTCCTGGCATCAAGCGTGGGGGAAAGCGTGAACGTTTGGTTATGTGCTGGTTCATGTTAGTTCTCGTACAGCTAGATTTGTAAAATGAAAAATACCATTCAGGTCCTCCACAACCAATGCAAATCCATCGTATTGACCTTTCCAGCACTTTCTGATAACTTCTCCGATGGATTCCCAAGAATCCGTGTCAGGAAAGTCGCCTTCCGAGTATCGGGCTAGAATATCGTCTTCGGATAAATCTGCGTAAGGAGCATCTCCAGTCATGATCTCATATAGCAGAGAACCAAACGCAAACAGATCCCCTTGGACTGACAAGGCAGGTCCTGGATACTCATGACTTGCTGTCACAGCAATGAGAAGTGGGGAACCGTCCAGGGAAGATCCAGCGAAGTCGGCTAGCCTAGCATTCAATTTTTCGTCCAGGAACACATTGTGGCAAGTTAAGTCCCCATGGACAACCCCGGCCAGATGAATGAAGTTGAGTGCCTGCGCAATCTGAACAGCCCATTGCAGTCGTAGCTCATCATCGACTTTGTTTCGGTTGTTGAACGATCGTAGGTTGCCTTTCGGGGCGTATTCCAGTCGAATACCAGATTCAACGGTTCCATGGTAACGGAGAATTCCTTCATGACCTCCTAGTTGATCAAAGCGTTCATAGATCTTCTGCTCTCTCAAGATGAGATCGGAACAGTCTTCGTGAAGAGGAGTTTTGATCACTGTCTTGGATGGCCTATCAATGACGACAAGGCCAGTAGTTCCCCAAGAAACAACATCTTCCCGTCCGAACCCTGTCGGATACTTGATCTCATCCGACATGTGAACAACTCGCGGCTTGAGGAACGTCCAGATACCTAAACATTCGTCAGAATAGTTCGATTGGAAAACCCGGTTGTTGTACTTTCTCGATCGAACTTAACTAACAAGTACAGTGGCCGGAATTTGCTTCTTGATACACAGTGAGAAGCAGCTCTAGTCGAAGAGAGTCACTATATGAACGCGTTCATGAAAGATGACGGAAAGGATCCGTGGTTAAAGGGGAAGCTTCGCGTATCGATGACATAATCATGCCAAGACGAACGCCAACCGCGGCACCTCCCGAACTCTCCCAACCAACCAACCTGGCTCAATTGCGATGCTTTTCTACGAATTCTGTCACCAGTTATCCGAAATCACCAAGATTATAGTGGATTGAGAAAAGCGGCTACAGTAGCACGCACCCTCTCGGAGATAACGAACGGGCGCGGAGCTGATCAAGCACAACACCAAACATACGTAGGAATGAGTAGATGGGGGTCAAGGACATGATATCGGAATCACGGCTCAGCGCATTTTGAAATAATATGCTAACCTCCTTACGCCTGAAGCTTGGCAAGTAGAGGTGCGCGGCAAAGAAGCTTCCCTCTACATTTGCCTGCTCAACCCGCCAGAGTGCGCGTGTACTAGCCAGTAGTGACAGCGAAGCACTGGGACAAAGATGCCACTACCTATGTTTGACCTTCCTGGCAAAATGGTGGGTCACTATGCAAGGCAAAGAGGATGGCACATGATTTCAACGCTTCATAGTTGCACCGCACACTCTAAGGCCCATCAGGTGTTCGCAAGCAGAGCAACCGGGGTGGGCCGCGAAGCGCATCGACGAGGGGATGGCAGCACACATGTAGAAGAGCAGTTATGGAAGAATACCAGATGCATGCACAGATATCTCTTTCACAGAGACATCTAGGTCCGGCAAGCCGGAATTTCCATCAGTGCGATCACTGATGCTGGAAAATACTTCCAGACGTCGCGATTTGCGATACACGCTCTATCCAATCTGGTCCCGACACCCTTCGTCCACGCCAACAATGCAATATCCGCACCGATACGAAGCT
>Ga0247803_1000797_pt1 | contig 16684 bp, 23 predicted proteins | sample UWRJL014104B1_FD_180928 | JGI IMG/M metagenome (GOLD analysis project Ga0247803, IMG submission 180928) | Plant litter microbial communities from Arlington Agricultural Research Station in Wisconsin, United States - UWRJ-L014-104B-1 | ecosystem: Environmental > Terrestrial > Plant litter >...
CTTGAGCTGACAGATCAAGCAGCGACTTCACCTCGAACCCTACTCGCAGGAGAATCTGTATAAGGGCACATGCTCTTCTACCGGGGCATCTTGTGGACGGTGCGTTGCATGTCTTCAACTGGAGAGATACGATAGGTCTTGCGTATCCGATGTCTGAATCACCCGGTAGCTCGAAACCTTATGCAAAAGATTACATGGTGCAGTATCGTTTCTTGCTCCATCCCTGTACCCGTATCGGTATAGTTGGCTATATCGCACACCCGTTAAGATGCAGATTGTGTGACAAGTGGGTACTTTAAGGGCCGGACCATGGGGGTTGCGAGAGGGAACGCAACAATGGCGATGGAGACGCCAGCACATCCGGAGGACATACCGAAGATGTTCTTGTTGCTGACTCTCCTTTGAGGTATCAGCACGAGTGTGCTGCGGTGCAATCTAATGTTGAAATCGGCTGATGCCCCGTGCTCAGGATTAGAGAACGGAGTTTGTTGGCTTCAGGCTCAGCAGGTGACCGAGCGCGGATCATGTTGAACATGCATGGTGCAGGGCTAGAACGGTTTGTAAACGCGCTGGGAAGAAGAGACCATTGCCCCACAAAAGCCTTAAGTCGGAAGCTGGAGCTTGACTCTTAGAGAACATTGCTGGAAGGAACCAGCAGACCAACGCTAGTTCTAATGTGCCATGGTGCGCGATATCGGGAAATTCCACCAGCTCGCGCTCGCAAAGTTCAACCTTACAACTAATGCACACGAAGCGTAATAAAGATTTCGGCGCATCATCAGCAGCTTGCTGCATTGCGAGGCTCTTCGCGTATAGGCGAGATACGACCACCATAGGAAAACCTGGACTTCTTTACGTATGCAAGACATTTCACTCAACTCACCTCATCCCCGACTTTCTACCAGCAGGGCACTACAAAAGCCGTCACAGCCGCGAGCAGTAGAATTCTTTAGACCGAGAGCAGTGTGACTGATCGGTAGCTACATTGCAAATTGCATATTAGGCGTTTTATGATAACCACCATCGTTCTCGAAGAACTCGACAGCATCACATATAACGATAAGGGAGTTGGCGCCAGCCCTTCTCTCTGGGTACGTCAGTCAACCGTCCTACAGGTTCTCCTCTGGGCAGTGTATGAGCTGCTATCAGCGCAAAGAAATGCCGCACATTTTCGCCGCGGACAATGAACGGAACGATGGATGGAAGTCGGAGCGCAAAAGTCGATGACCTCAGTAGCTTTGGCGTTGGCCTTGACAACCAATGAAAAGATATGCCACCCCCCTAGTGCGTCGCTGGACCCTGTCCATCCGCGATCTCCCAGACGCACGGCTGCACTAAGCTCCATCCGTCTAGCTTTGTTGGATTATCTGATCGAGAATCGGTGGAATGCTTCTTGAACTCTCGAGCTTCTAGCACAAGATAGAGGTGTATAAAGTAAATTCAAAATGCCATTTCTGAGTTTCCATTCTCATTCCGCAGAATACCCAACAGTTTCTCCCACTCTACGACCTCTTTCACACTTTCCACGATTTCCACCAAAACATGTCATCCCTCCGCAAGATCCTTATCACAGGTGCGACTGGCAAACAAGGTGGCGCCCTGCTCGACGCACTCGTCTCCCGTCCAAACGGCTCACCCTTCCATATTTACGCCCTTACGCGAGACAAGCAATCCAAATCTGCTCAAAGTCTTGCTCAGAAACCGAACGTAACCATCCTTGAAGGCGACCTCGACGACTGCCATGCCATACTCAAGCAAATCGAAAACCCTTGGGGCGTTTTCAGCGTACAGCTTCCCCTACCCAACGCTACCGTCGAAGAGCGTCGAGGAAAAGCTCTTGTGGATGCCGCGGCTGCGGCAGGAGTGAAGTACTTCGTCTACACATCCACGGAGCGTGGTGGTGTTGAGCGTTCGAATCAGGACCCTACCAATATCGCCCACTTCGCGTCAAAATTCAACATTGAGAGGCATCTGCAAGAGACGGCCAAGACACACGCGCCGGAGATGGCATGGACGATCGTCCGCCCCGTAGCCTTTTACGAAAACTTGACCCCTGATTTCCTCGGCAAGGCATTCTCGACGATGTGGAAGCAGGTAGGCGACAAAAAGGTCCAGTACGTTTCCTCTACGGATGTGGGCAAGGTCGCAGCGCTTGCTTTCGAGAAGCCAGAGATATATCGCGGACAAGCCATATCGCTAGCAGGCGATGAACTGACACACGATGAGGGGGCCGCCATCTTCAAGGAGAAGACCGGGAAGAAGATGCCCGAGACTTTTGGCTTTGTCGGCAGCGCGATCAAGGTTGTGCTTCGAGAGCAATTGGGCGATATGTTTATGTGGTTCAGGGAGAAGGGGTTTGAGGCTGACTTGCCGGCTTTGAGGAAAGAGTATCCCTTTTTGATGGATTTTGGGACGTGGTTGGAGAAGGAGAGCAAGTTCCGCTGAAGGATACATAGGGGAATGCTGGACTGCGGTAATATAATTAGGAGTCGTCTTTGTGCAGAAGGCTGAATTTTGGTGTTCATGTAAGAACTTGTCTGCATCAATTTGGACGCGCTTGCGCACTGCCAACGTGTAGACTTAAGCTCTTCAACGAGAGGATGAGTTCTGGAGAACTCAGCTTGCGAGCGAGAGTAGATATGAACAGAGTCTCCGCGTTCTGTTCCAAGATCAAACCACGGTAAAGCGGCCTTCCATACCCCCACAAATACCACCAAACCACTACCGTGCCGCCAAAAGCCCACACTCTCAACACAAAACAAAGCAGTTACGCACCAACCAGAGTGTAACCTTTGCATTACGATCCTAAAATGTCCTCGTGCGCGTTCCACACAGCCTTCGCAACTCTCCACGTTGATCTCAACTGCGTCATCCCATTGGCCACGTCCCTAATCGTCTCCCTTCGTCTCCTCTCCTCAGATACCCACACATTGAACTTGATAACGCAAAGGATTGCTTCGTCGTAAGGCATTCCATCACTACTGACAACACGCTTCTTTTATCACTTAAGACCGCAAGGATCGACCCTAACGTGTGCGAAAGGGCTTCGAGCACCTGATTACGGGCTTTCCACTTCGATCTCGTCTCTACAAACCAACAGCAGCCCGAGTAAGTGCGCTACATCGTCTTGTAACGAGCAAATTTTCAGCACTTGAACCCGCCTTGGATCGCGCCTCGTACAAGTCAATAAGACACGATGACACATGGAGCAAAAGAGTGTTGATAAAGAGGTGTCATGATATAATTAAAGCATTGAAGGCCGTTAGGTAGGTCTAGTCTATATGCGATGCCTTTTTGGTCGTAAAGTAGGTCTAGTCCATATGCAAAGTGTTTCTAGTGTTTGATTCTGACTGCAAGCGTTGAGGGCCTATGCCTGCACACCCTGGAGGACAGGGTACTTGGAGAGATACGGGTTGTACGCAGTTTGGCATCGCTTGTTGTAATCAGCCGTCGAACCAAGCTCGATTGCCAACTCGTTGCCTGGCACGCCCAGCTTTGCGATCGTCCCTTTCTTAGGCGTGACCTTTTCCCAACCCGGCCCCGCAGCCGGATCCTTGATCCACGCAACGAACCAGTCATTCTGGAAATCAGCCAAAGCCTGTTCCTCTGCCGTCACGCCAGCAATCCCATCGAAGCACTCGTTGCCACCCAAGAAAAAGGGTATTTCTGTGCCATGCGTAGGTGCAGCAACTGGAGCGGCCACAATATTCGCGTATGCAGCCAAGAAACGGTACGACCAGGTGTTCTGAGTGGTGCTGCGTAGGTCCTGGAGATAGTCGATAGGGCAGAAGAAGCGTGCATCACCGTACTGCGCGCCACTCATGGCGGATACGGTGTCGAAATCAGCAGATTGGTAGGCGCTCAAGAGAACATCTTTTGGAATCTCCGCTACGTCCGCCTCGAAGGTGTCGAGCCATTTGTCGAAGTTGGTGTTTAGTGCGCCGTAAACAAGCCCGAAGATAGCGCCTTCGCGATCAGAATTTCCAGTCAGTAGTGGCACGTGAGAGGCGTATTTGCCAGCCGCAAAGCGCGCCTCGTAGTCCTGGAAACGCGTGATTTCGTCCACGGCCGGAGTGAACCACGTGTGATACGTGTCGTTGAATGCATACGTCTGGAAGGCGTAGGCGTCGACTTTACGAAGGCAGGCCAGCTGTCCAGGGCCGCTTGCGCAGCCCACTTGGGCGGCCACGATGTCGAGGGCTTCGTTTACTGGAGCTACGGCAGGCCCAGATTTTGCGTTGGCAGCCATCTGGACGGCGCCCGCGAGCCATGTGTCCGGATGGTTCCAGAGATAATGGTCGACTTGGACGGAGCCGGACGAGTGGCCACCGAACACGATTCGGTTTGGATCACCGCCAAATGCTATTCATAGTCAGCGACCATTCGGCCAACACCGAATCAGATTCACTTACCAGCAATGTTGTCGTGAACCCACTCTAAGGCCTTGTCCACATCGAGAATGCCGAAGTTCTGTGAGCCTTCAAGCTCGGCTGAGTTGGGATACGCATAGATGCTCTCGCGAGTGTTGAAGGTGACGAAAATGACCCCTTTGCGAGCGAAGTTGTTACCCTGGAGAGTAGGGTTGCTGTTGGACCCGGTGACCATAGCACCGCCGTACATGTATACAAATACCGGGAAACCCGAGCCGCTCGACTTCGGCCCGGCTGGTGGACCATCTTTCGGCACAACATGGCCTGGTGGCTTTGGTGGTTTATGGCCCGATGGAGGCGAGCGAGGCTTTTTCGAGGTAGAAGGGGCCCATATGTTAAGGTTCAGACAGTCCTCGTCTTGCTGTGTGAACGACGTGCCACTGATCGCCTGCGGACATGTCGCACCATATTGTGTGGCGTCGGTGACAATTCCCTTCTTGGCCTTTGGAACATCTTGCGGTGCTCTCCATCTGGCAACTGGCATGAGTACGAGCAATTCCACAAACACAGATCAACATACCTGTTCGCTCCGCCCGTCGTGTCCGCGAAAGGAATGCCTAGGAATACGGAGTTTCCAGAGCCATCGGAGAAGCCTTTTACGGCTCCTTGTGGGAGAGGTATAGTCGGCCCATTGGCTTCGGATATAGGTGCCTTCTCCGCGGGTAGGGGACTACCGCTTACCCACCCGAGAACGATGCCAACGGCGACTAAATTTAGTGATCTCATGGCGTAGGAAGAGGCGTAGGAAGAGGCGTACGAAGGGGAGATTAGGCGAGCGATGCAGTCCACGACAAATGGAAGCTGTGAAGAACATCATTACTCGGGCGTCATCCCGTATATATGTATGGTGGGGTCGTGCGTACTTGCCTAATGAAATTTAGTCTGCAGTCAAAGGCCCGATTGCATTTATCGGTGCCTCAGAAATATATGCACCCCCCTCCATATAGTGCAGAAAGTGGAGAAAGGGGCGGTGCATAGAAAGATTTGAGTATATGGAAGAATTTTAGTAGAAACCTACGCTCACACAAGCTGTCAGAATATCTGACAGTTGGACTATCAACTCTCCGAGATGCGTGATCCTTCAGATGCGCTACTAGTGACATCGGTCAACCGCGATTGGTTCGCCATGTGGATGGGTGCACATCTTTTGGAGTAATAATACCTGTTCCCGCCGCTTTACTGACAGGATCTACGCATGGTATGAGGTCTTGCTGGTGCCTTTGTATTTAGTTCGAGCGCAATGCTAACCTCCTTGGATGACCTCGGCCTTTTGCTTTGAGCAGCCCAAGCATGCCATTTTGAGCGCATCACTGCAGCCTGCCACCGCCTACCTTTTCGAGTTAGAAGGAGACGTCTTGCTCCGTTCTTCGGACTACCCGTCCGTTTCGGCGCTTGGGTATCCACTCGGGCCCTGAGTGGCGCCATCGAAAGTCCCCTATGACTCGCCTCGCTCTTAGCTCCAAGGGGAACCACCAAATAAAGGACCGGTCCCCCGTTAGTTATGTGGGCCAGGACGGCTACCATCGAAAATCGAAAAACCAAGCTATTTGCTGCAAACCCTGAGCTGCGCAAGGTACCCTACAAACTCTATTAGGGAAGAAAATATCGTACACTTCTCCAACGTCCAACGTGGCGTGAGTCCTATCTCTATTGGCTTCGAAGCATTCTTGGGGTCATATCGGATTGCGCCGAGGATGCGCGACTGAACTTGCGACGTGACAATAGATAGCGTCGTTCCATGTTCCTGGGCGGCCCATGTCCGGTACTGAATTCGAATGTTTACCACCGCGAATTAGTTGCTGCTACATGCGAAAATTGTAGAATACGATATCTCAAAGTGCGCCGACGCGAGCGATGATCCCGTTAATGCTGTCGAATGTGGAGACGTTGTACATAACTTTACTGGATGCAAATACAGGCTCTATTGGGAACCTCTGGGGCCCCATCTAAAGATTGCAATGTTGTGTCAGGACGGAAGTGATCGACTAGTGCTGGTCTAGAATGATTCGACTAGCTTAGACTAAAACGATCGCTTTGCCCAGAGCTACATATCCAAATCATGCGCGAGGGACTGTAAAGGGCCGATTCTAGATGCCGGGTGTTAAGTGCACTGGCTACGGACCATCATTGCACAAAGCGTCTCGTAACCCACAAAGCACCCGCCATTTGGGACCAGGATCGACTTCTTGTCATTCAAATCCATCTCTCACGGCAAGCAAAGTACAATGGCAGACAATGGACTGGGTCAGGTGGTAAGTGCACTCTACTGGGATGTGAGTTCTTCTACAATCGCTGACTGGTCTGCAGGTATCGTGGTATGTCTGTACGATAGCCACTGTACCATTCGTCGGTATGCGCATGTATGCTCGATGGAGTCGTTTCGGAAGACTGGCGATCGAGGACTACCTTATCGTGCTGGCACTATGTTGTCTCATTGGAGATCTGGTCATTCAGCAACACATGTGGACCTTGGGTCTCGGCGACATGTCGAAAGTGACATCAGACAGGTTCAAAGGGATCATGCAGATGATTGTGCCTGGATCCATTCTCTACGTATCCTCACTCTGGGCGGTCAAATTCGCCCTGGTCCTCTTCTACAAACGCCTCGCCGTAGCAGGGTCGCGGCTGCTGATCATTTACAACGTTGCGCTTGGTGGTTTGACTGTTACCTACCTTACGATCTTCTTCCACATCTTGTTCCAATGCTACCCTTACGACAAGCGCTGGTCGTCTGATCCCAATTGTGAGCGAAACCCCTCGCGCTCGCAGAGACTCTGCTGACCGTTTGTAGACCAATGCGATCCGAAATCTGCCCAAATCAACTACTGGATCACTATACTTTGTAGGTCAACATTCTTACACGTCTCCGCTCGTGCTAATATCGACATCGTCTAGCCAACATCTTTTCCGATTGCATTATCATGCTGCTACCAATCACAATGGTTTCGAGACTCCAGATGAAGCTAAAGCAAAAGCTCGCTGTGGCCTCCATGTTCGCACTCGGCTTCTTCGTCATCATCTCTAGCAGTACGTTGTCATCTAGACGTTCTCGCGCCACACGAGGGCACAAAACTAACAATCGCGTGTAGTCATTCGAGCGTACTACTCGCACCGGAATGAAACGATGCTTACCTGCACCGTCTCCATGGTAGAAAACGCCATTGCCATCATCGCCGCATGCCTTCCCGCCTTACGCTCTATGATCATCGGTGAAAGCACACGGGGAGCTAGCAACAGTTATGGCAAGCATTACGAACTCGCATCTGCCCGCCGCAAGACACTTCAGAATCGCATGCCGGCCAGCGACAACAGTGGAAGCGGAGTCCGGTCACACAACATGGGACGTGAGACTGGTTCAGAAGACTCGTTGGTTGCGAGCGGTTTGGTCACGGGGTCAGCGTTCCAGGGAGAGAAGAAAGGGAGGATCGCCGTGGAGACTACCATTGAGACGCAATTTGGGGACGCGAACAGCCAAGCGGAAAGCTCGAAGTCGCCTGCGTAGTCTACCGCGTAGAGGACGTGGCTGTGCGCGTGTTTGTCTAAATTTTCAAAATATAACTTAATTCTTTACCCTTCAGCTTGTAAAATAGTACATGCACGTTGGTCTTTGAGGGATCTATCGTAAATGCTCTTGCGAGAGCGACGCGTCAGATGCATCGGAACTGCGCCCGGACAACGCACGCAATCCCTGCCCCCATCGACTATGATTTCCACGTAATCGCACAATTGCACTCGCGCTGCTCGGACACGGCCACATTGCACCAGTTCGAGCGCAGCGATGAGGGCTTTGGCGGAGGCAAGCTGCGGGGAAAGAATTTCTTTATGAAGGACGTCAAAGTCCATGTCGAAGCAGGATGGAAGCCACGGCGACACTTTCGGCGTTTGCACATGCGTCGGGACAAATTGTGGGCAAAGGGTATCCGATCCGCCGTTCGGTACTGTCCCTGCCGAAGGAAGCATCCAATAACGGCGTGGCCGGGCTAGTCCTTGCTAGCCTTAAGCCCAGGTCCGTGGCCCCCCAGTCAGGTACATTCCGCCTTCCGCGCCTTTCTCGCTTCGGCTCGACAGTTCCTCCACATCACGAACGTGTCCCAGCATCTTTACGTGAAGACGGCGAATAGTCTTGGCTGAGACGCCGCGGTGAGCAAATGCAAGTCGGAGATATTTCCTTTGGGCTCGCGGCAGACGCCACGCTGTCGCCCACTGTACCATAGGGAAGCCCCAGCGAGCGAACACTGCCGACGATTGCGATGGTTCCTCCATCTAGTTCGGCTCTAATGCACGAGCTAAGGTGCAACGCCGTCCAACAGGTCCATTTGCAAAAGCCCTGTTTCGGACCTCACCCGACACTACTTTGGAACTCGGACGATAAAAGGGTGTGATGAGCCCCACAAGTCGAGTAACCGGAATCTGATCACCGCAAACCAAGACATACGCTGTATCTCGAAAATGGTCACAACGAAGAGATACACATCCAGGCGAACCCTGGTTGGTTGCTAGCCGACTCTTGCTGAAAGATTACCGTTAAATGAACCATCGCCGCGAACGAGCCCAAAGCCAATACTTACGCGACCTGCGACGCCATTCGGCCAACGCTGAACCCGTATCGCTGGGTCGTAATGCACCGTTGGTACACGAAGCGCAACAGCAAAATTTTCCCAATCCGACCCTATGGACCAAGCGACGGCATAGTGCCACTAGAACAACATGGTGAGCAAGGAGGCCGTCGCCGAGCCTTTGGTGAGAGGAAGCGATGATACCGACGAACTCGAGCAGCCCAAGCTCAACTATGTTCTCAAGCTAGATATGCGACTGATTCCGATCCTGGGAATTACCTTCACCATTCTTTTCCTGGACCGCACCAACAGTACGTATCATCGCAACCCATGGTCTTGCTTTGTTGACACCTCTCAGTTGCCAATGCTAAGATCGAGGGTTTGGAGCTCAGTCTAAGTATGCCCGAAAATGGTTATAACACCTGCATATGGATCTTCTTCATCCCATTCGTCTTGGTCGAGATTCCAAGCAACTTGATCATGAGCCTGCCCCGTGTCAAGCCCAACATCTTCCTTGGAATCAACATGTTCATCCTTGGAATCATCGCGACTTGCCAGGGACTCGTTGCATCATATGGCGGCCTACTGGCTTTGCGATTCTTGATGGGCATCTTCGAAGCAACGCTTCCAGCAGGCGCTGCGCTCTTGATTGGAGAGTACTACACCCGGAAGGAGCAGTCTCTTCGCTTTGCATGCTTCTACACCTTTGCCGTCCTCGGCCCGGCCATCAGCGGTCTTCTTGCTTTTGCGATTCGCAATATGAATGGCGTTCAAGGGAAGGAAGGTTGGCGGTGGATCTTCATACTCGAGGGCCTCGGCACTGTCGCAATCTCTTTCTTCGTATTCATACTTGTACCGGACTTCCCAGAGAGGACCAAGATACTCTCGCCCGTGGAGAAGGCTCATCTTCTGGCCAAACTGAAGCGAGACAAGGGCGATCAAAAACTCGACGTAAGGTCTGTGAACTGGGCCAAGGTGTTCGCAGACTACAAAATCTGGTTTCCGTACGTAATTGCCGATCATGCAGCTTGTCGTCTGGCCTGCTAACGTTTCCAGTACCTTGATGTTCTTCTGTTGCGACATGACCGCTGCGTCCATGTCAGCCTTCATCCCGACCATTCTAAAAGATATGGGCTACGAAACTGCTATCGCGCAGCTTCTCACAATCCCCATCTGGATCACCGGCATAGTCTTCAACGTTTTCGGCTGTTGGATTTCAGGGCGAATTGGCTGGCGCTTTCCTTTCATCCTCTTCGGCATCTGCCTCGTCATGATAGGCTGGACCATTCAAATCGTTTACAGCACCAATCGAGATCTAGCTGCGGGCATCCGCTACTTTTCGCTCTTCGCCATGAGCGGCGGTACCTTCATTCAGATGTCTACGACGACTTCGTGGATGACGAGCAATCTGCGCGGTCGGGCGAGCACAGCTGTAGGAACGGCAATGATACTAGGCCTAGGGAATTGTGCTAATTTCGTGGCGGCGAATGTGTTTATCAAGGCTGAGGCGCCGTACTATCCTCGGGGGTTTCAGGCTGGACTTGGTATCACGATTGCGGGAGCGGCGGCTTGCCTTGTGTTTTTGGGGTTGCTGTGGTGCCACAATCGGAAGCTGGATCGGAAGAGGAGAGTGCATGGGGGCGTAGACGACCAGATAGAGTACAGATACCAGTATTGAAGGCAATGAGCCGTCTGACCAAACTTTTTTGATCAAACATTCGCGCAGGAGAATGGACTGTTGAACTGGATCCACCTAAAGGACGATTGGGCCTCCAGACCCCGAAACCGAGGATATCGAAAGGAACGGTTGTAAGAGAACGTTGAGAGGTTCCTACCAACAGAGCCCGACGCAGTGGTACGCTAGATACTGATACGTTGAGTTGCCCGTCGCTTGATGTCTTGCTTCGGGCACTAACGCGATGTTTTTGCGTCCGATCTTCGACGACGCGGGACGGCGACTATATCACTCTCTTCAACAAGTCTAAAATTTCCTTTTCCTTTAGTGAAACGGTGACCTGGAATTTGAATCGAAGCGTCACCAGTTTGTACTTGACGGGTCCTGGTCAAGCCTAGGAGTATCTGTGAGACTTGGTAAAGGCTGCAAAAACGTGGCAGCACACTACGTGCAGCCATGAAAATGGACCGATTTTACACAGCCAGATGCATACACCTAGAGGTTCAGAGTATTCTCGTACGCCAAGTGTCCACTGAGCAACGAGTCCCCGCCGATACTCGACAACTTCTCGAGGTTGGTCAAGATCTCAGCGAATGTGCCGGGCGTATCAGATATCGAGGGTTGTTCGTGCGATTCTAGCGGTCCTTGGTCACAACAAAAACCCTCCGCGCCTTCCCTAACGACTTACACTGACGTCACACTCGAGGCTCGCGATTCTATAACCTCCCTCACACGAGCTCTCGACGCTCTTTCTCATCTGCCTCAACATCGATTGCGCCTACCTCGCCACTTCAACGCCTACACGACATCATGAAGCTCGCAATCACTGCCATTGTTGGCCTGCTTGCCGCTTTCAATTGTAGCTTTGCTACTGATGCCGCAGAGAAAAAATACCAGCAGAGTATGGGCCATGGCCTACACGCATTGCTTCGATATCTACGATATCTACTGACTAGACTAGATGACGTCCAATCAGAGCTCTCCGGCCACGACGCGCCCTACTCCAAGTTGATATGTGACGGCCCCTCAGCTACGCACGTTCGTGTTCTCAAGGACGGCTCCATCAAACAGTCCATCGTATGCGACAGCGACCGCAGAAAACGGGACGTCTCGACACCTAACACCACCGCTGCCGACGCCCTCGCCTATACACTCTCCGATGGCCCGAACGGTATTACCTTGCCAACCTCACCTACTACTGCGCATAGTAATATCGTCGCTCGGGACGTCAAAGGTTACTATGTACAGTTGCGTTGGGGAGGGAAAATGCAGCACGCCGGTGAACTAGGTCAGGGCGACTTGCGGGAAAAAATCAAGAAAATCCTTGATGACATGTGCCCGGCCGGTGGAGTTGGCCACAAGGTTTGTGGAGATGGATCCGACGATAAGAACATGCAGAAGATTGGCGATATCCGCTATGAAGACAAGAAAGGAAAGTGGTTGTCCGGCGACGCACACCTGCAAGTAAGGGTTCCACTGGCCTACTGGCCAGCCCACTTTGACGGGCTACGAGAAATATTTGTAAGTTACCTTACACGCCAACATGCGCAACTTGTGCTGACTCTGTGTTCCTTTTGCACTAGCACGACCTGATCCCCGACATGTTCGCCATCTCCGTGCAACAAGATGCGAATTGCCGTTCAAAAGAGTTCAAAACCCACGAACACCCCTCAGGCGAGACAATCCAGTACTGCCAGATACCGGAGTGGGTCATGGTGGCGATTGAACACAAAGCATGGATGTTTGTACGCATCAACTTCAACGGCGACACGTCGGAGAATTACGCAAGCTGCGTTTTCGACAAAGGTCTCATGAACAGCTACCTGAATTTGGAGACTATGAAAGGGCGATTCGACGATAAGATGAGGAAGCCGGCTACTCTGTTTACTTCGTGCTGGGATGAGAATGCGAAGCTAATTACCCCTAGTAATTAGCTTTAGCACGACCGGATCTTTGGGGGCACGGACAAACTGTGCAGCCGTAAACTGTGCAGTCGTCGTCTTTAGGGTATGGCGGTCTGTGGGCGAGGAGTTTAGCGTAGCGGTATCGGAAGGCATTTCTACCCCCTTGGTCTCACACTTCAATCTCTGTCTCACACTTCGTTGTTGGTCTCGAACTTATGTGCATGTAATCTTGCTATGATTTCGTCGCCTGCGGTTTGTCATATCTAGACTTGAGGGAGACCCGTGGACTGAGACGGACGCACCACACCACACACTACACTACATTTGACATCTACGATTATGCTCGCAAAAAATATATAATTTCCACGGGAACCGTGCGCGCTGCGTGGATCAACATCTTGCAAACCTCAATGTCCCTTCCCACACAATGCTTTTCATAATACAGGTCATTGTTCAAAACCACAGCATTCCGTCTCTTCCACGTTCACAACGCAGTAGCGAATCTCATATAAGCAAACGCGTCCAGACAAAATCTCCGCCCAAGCCGAAGTTGATGTGCATCTTCACAAACAACCCGCTCTTACCATCGAGCTGAAATCGCTTCTACCACCATCAAGACACTCGTCGCAAAGCACCCACTGAAATGCAGCAACCAACCCTTCCATTCAACGTCCCGGCAGGCGTCTTCATCAGCCCTGTCTGCGCTCCAAATCTCATCCCAGCAGCTACCGCCGCATCGGCAGAGTTCCTAGATCACTACGCGGTCATGGGCCTCGATCGCTGGGCCACAAGCGAGGAGATCAAGATAGCGCATCGGAAGCTGAGGGCTGAGTACTTTCGTACGGATGCAAGGAAGTATGCGGCGCTGCAGGCGGCTTATGCGGTGTTGGTGAATTGGGAGGCGCGTCGTGATTATGATGCGGTGTATCGGTTGCGGTTGGGTTTGCCTGCTGCACCGCCGCCGCCTACATCCCCATCTCCATCTACTGACTCGCCTGCTCCTTCTCTCGCGTCGCCGACCTTTCATCCTGCTTCCACTCCCGCACCGCACATTCCTACTTCACCCCTCCATAAGTCTCAGGTAACACACGCGGTACACAAAATAGAAGTGCGCGAGGCCCAGAAGCAGCCAATAGAGAAGAAACGTGTGCAAGATCCTAATTGGACACTGAAGCACTACCAACCTACATGTCGGCCTGTACTTGGAACACGGCCTTACCCGAGTTTCGTGCCTATTTTGGAGGCGTATGAGGGGAGGGAGATGCAAGGGAAGGTGAAGAGCAGGCGGCCGAGGTATGTGGGTAAGATTGCTGGGTTTGCTACACCGGAGTAGGGGTAATGGTGGGAGGATGATGTTGGGCTAGGGTGTGTGTGACGTATAGATGAATCGGAGATGAGCGTCAGGGTCTAGCTAGCGGCTTAATTGAACCTAGTCAGGTAGTCATGTAACACTGGAATTCAAGTCTGAACTTTGATCTTGCTGTACGGATTTCAAGTGGGTGCGTTACCATAGCTGTTTGGGAGTCTTCTTGATTTGTGCGTGCATAATAAGCCTCCGACACGTGTCAATCCAGGAGGGTGAAGAAGATTACACAAAGTGAACCAAAAATGTCATGAATAATATCTACAGCTTAAGAACGTATTAATCAACTCCACCGCCCATACTCTGTCTCCACCCAGCAGCCTTCTCCTCGTTCCCCATTCTCTTGAAACCCCTTCCCTTGTCACCCCTACCTCTCCCACGTGCGCGACCCCCACCCCTCCCATCGCCTTGTCGTCCCTTCCCCCTCCCCACCGAAAACGGTATCCTGATCAACGGATGCTCGACCCATTCCAACCCCTTCAGTCCCAACTTCTCCTTCTCAGCATCTTCCAATCTCCACGCCTGATAAAGTCCCATCAATTTCTGCTGATCGACTTCCTCCTTATTCAGACCCACGCTTCGCGTCAAAGCGATTTCTCGGAGCTCGGGCACCCAAGCCTTGATATATTCGCCTTGTGCGTCGTAGTCTAGGGCCTGCTTGACGGGGTTGAACACACGGCCTTGTCGTGGATCGTTACCGACGCCTGCGACGTATTGCCAATTTCCCCAATTGTTAGGCATGTCGTAGTCTGTGAGGAGAAATTCATACCATTCCGCACCTATACGCCAGTCGATACCGAGATGTGACGACAGGAAGGAAGCGACATTTTGCCGCGCACGGTTGGAGGTGTATCCGGTGAGAAAGAGTTCGCGATTTGCCGCATCGATGAGTCCGATTCCAGTGCGGCCGGAACGAAAGCGCTCAAAGAATTCGCGGGTCTTGGCCGGGTTGTCCCCTGCGCCATTGCTCCGATCGAGCATCTTCCATGGCTTGTTGGGTGGCCGGTCTTGGTTAGGTGGATGGTTTTCAATGGCGTGTTTATGATGCGAAGACGCCCGCATGGGGACTTGTATACCGTTGATGCCGAACATCCTCCATCCGAACTTCCTCACACACAGCCGCATGTAGTCGCGCCAAAGTAGCTCGAATCTTACACCAGCTGTACCCGGGTTCTCTCCATCGCCGTACCCCTTAATCTCTTTGCCAGGGCCTCTTCCTTCTTCGAAATCGACCATGGCCGCATGGACTTGCCTTGCAGTCACATGACCATGCGCGAGATATGCTGATAACTTGGTGCTAAAGTCCAAGCCGAGCATGCCGTTCCGGGTTTCCTTGTACGAGCTCATTGCGCCGCCAGATATTAGGTGTGTAAGTCGAGCTTGAGCGGCAGATTCGCCGCCATCGAACGGGTGAGCTGAAGAGACGTTGGTAGGCCACTTGGGCGGGTTCGTGAGGCCATATGAAGAGTCCGCTTCTAGTGGAGAGAGGAGCGCCTTCATCAGTCCTTCAAGGCTGTCAGGCGTTTCAAAAGGTTCCTTCTGTGGAGGAATCTCTGGAGGAAGTGGTGGAAGTCGTTTTATCGGCGGCAAAGGTTCCCGCGGACGCGACCGCAGAGGCTCCAGTGACTTTCGGTATGTGGTGTAAACATTTGGCAGGTCGGAAATGTCGTCAAACGGTAGATCACGACTAGAGAAACATCAGCTCATGTAATGCAAAGATCTTCAACGAGATGGCGAATGGATGAAACACACTCGTCGATGTAATACTTCTCGTCGCCCCATACCTTCAATTCGACACCTCGTTCATCAGCAAGGCGTTTCACGTCGGCTTCGTCGGCCTGCTCTTCAGTACCCTCTTCACCGGCCATCCAAATGCCTGCAATTTCTGCTCTTTTGCCGTGATCGTCGTCGCCATCGTACCAGTCTAGCATGTTTTCGACGACATCACCAACCATGCCTACTCTTACTTCAACTCCGGATTCACAGCCCAGATTAGTGAGGCTCTCTTTCAGATCCCACACGCCTTGCGCCATGAATTTGGCCCGATGAGGCCCGGTCCGCCAAACACCAGCAACTTGGCTCCGCGCCTCCGGATATGGACAACGGTTGGATCCAGCCGGGGCGAAACCCGAAACCTCGACTTGGTGTGCAGGGAAAATGAAGACCGGTAGGAGGTGAGTGAATGCCGGAACATCTTCGCTCGAAATGAGCGAGTCTTCGCGGTCGCGTGTGTCGTGTGATGATTCCGAGCCGTCTTCTTTCTGTGCCGCGCAAAGGGAAGCCGCATGGAAGATGGGGTTGTCCGAGAGGCGAACATCGTGTCGAATGAGGTAGATGAGCACACGCGGTGTGGTCGCGGCCGGCGCGCTCATGGTAGAATAATTCCTGTACGGCAAACGGGTGTCGTAACCCAAACAGCCAGAACAAATGGACGAGTTGCACAATAGGGGCCAGCTAACACAGCGCCGCAACATCAAGGACGTAAGTATCTTAAAGGTGCGGGTGGAATGGAATGCATGCTCGGACTCGTGGTGGTGCAGGTGATGGCAATCAAGAGGCAAAAGGTAAAGAAGGACCAATGAACACCAGACGTCATGACAAGGCGGCCGAGTTCTAGTAGACTCACCGAAGTTCCAGGACAGAGAAGGGCGCACTAGACAAGTGTGTCATCTGTTAGGCCCGTGTGGCGGCTAGCTAGTCCATTTGCTGCACATATTGGCTTGGTGGAGATCCGTTCCCTGATGCCCTCAGGTCCC
>Ga0247803_1000799_pt1 | contig 16679 bp, 20 predicted proteins | sample UWRJL014104B1_FD_180928 | JGI IMG/M metagenome (GOLD analysis project Ga0247803, IMG submission 180928) | Plant litter microbial communities from Arlington Agricultural Research Station in Wisconsin, United States - UWRJ-L014-104B-1 | ecosystem: Environmental > Terrestrial > Plant litter >...
TATCTACACAGATATGGTACAATGATGAGCCAGAAGAGCCAGCAAGCTATGCTCAAGCGTCGTCCCGGGAAACGACCAATGGTCATCACTCGCAGCACCTTTGTTGGCGCCGGCAGCTATGTAGGTCATTGGCTAGGCGACAACTACTCGGCGTGGGACCAGTACATCTACTCTATCCGCCATTTACTCCAATTTGTTGCAATCTTTCAGGTCCCAATGGTAATTTCACCCCTTCTTCCTTTGGTACAATGTCACAGCTAATACAAGTAGGCGGGTGCTGACGTTTGCGGGTTTCTCGGTGATACGTCAGAGAACTTGTGTGCTCGCTGGACGGTGCTCGGTGCTTTCTATCCCTTCTACAGGAATCATAACGTCGACAGCGCGATATCGCAGGAGGCCTATCGCTGGGATTCCGTGGCTGCTGCTGCTCGCAAAGCAATCGATATCCGGTATCGGCTTTTAGACTACATATATACCGCTATGCATAGGCAGACGGTCGATGGAACGCCCATGTTGGCACCAGTGTGGATGCACTACCCCGACGACACGGCAACCCAGGCCATCGACGCGCAGTTCTTCTATGGACCTTCACTACTTATCAGCCCTGTCACTCAAGAGGACGCGACTTCTGTCACCTTTTACTTGCCGAACGATATCTTCTACGACTTTTCTACGTTCAAGAGGACGAGTACTTCAGGTTCCAACGTTACGTACTCGGACGTTCCTTTCTCGGACATTCCTACGTAAGTGCGAACACCCGCTTCTACGACGCTGACTAACCGTATGCCCCTATCTAGTCACATAAAAGGCGGTTCCATCATCCCTGCCAGAATCAACAGTACCAACACGACGACTGCGCTCCGTGATATCGACTTTGAGCTTCTCGTCGCGCCTGATAAAGATGGAAAGGCTACCGGGTCTTTGTACCTCGATGACGGGGAAAGCATTGAGCAGAAAGAGACTAGCGAGATTGAATTTCGTTTCGAAGATGGGAAGGTTTTGGCGAGAGGTACGTTCGGGTTCAAAACGAGCGTTAGGGTGAAAAGTGTTACGGTCATGGGAGACGGAGAGCCGGTCAAATATGACGTAGGTAAAGGGTTAGAGTCGGGTTGGGAGCATGTTCTCAAGTCTGGCGGTTCTTGATATATACTATTGCGCGTATTGCAGACGCCCATGATGTGCTTCCTTCGTCCGAGTGTGGCCTTCCACAGTCTTCTTGAGCGACCTTCGGCGGGTCGTGTCGCAGACGTGTAAATATTAGAAATACAGGACCATAGCGAGTTCGGTCATGAAATCGATGCTTAAGCGGGATCCTGGCGCCTAAGCTCAGACCTCCGCAAGAAGTTGCCGTGGACCATTGGAACCGTTTAGGTGGGCAGCATTTGACAGGTGACTTGTCGAACAACCAAACTCACCCAGAAATAGACGGGAATAAAACTGCACGCGGTTTCGTGTTGACTCATTGCAATACTGAATCATCTTGAGCTTTGGCTGCAATATGGTATAAGCCAGTATCAATCTAATGATGTTCCGCGGGTCCAAGTCGTAGGTTTTTCATTGTGCTGTTTCACTGGATAAAACAAAGCCAATCACGGCTTCAAGGTAGTGGAACAGAACCACAGTGAAACGTTTGTTCACTACCTTCAACATGCTCGCAAGGTAGATCGTTCCACTTAGAAGGTTCCACGGTATCATAGTCCGTCACTTTACGCGTGGATGTAGGCAGCGACGTACCAAATCCGGTACACTTGTCTCAAACCCCCAAAACTCCCAAGAAGCGCCACATCAAACGATGCATAATCTGACTCATGTTGGTAGGGTGCGCTTTCCAGATTGCACCCCCTATATAGCAGCAAAATCTCGATCTTCAACCGACATCCAGTTCTCATTCCTTTCAAAGACGATACATTCCACTTCTACCAGAGGACACAATATTCAGGTAGCAGCATTTATCGTGGTGTCCATATATAATCGAATGCACCCACGATGAATACACTGCCGTTCTTCCCGCCTCCGCGTACCGCCCCGATTCCGTCCTCACCCATGACCCCGCCACTCCGGCTCAAAGAACTAGAAGAACAACCGACCAGATTGCAGTGCAGCAAGATTGGAATCCTAACAGATCTGGAGCTCCACCTCACCTACAAACACGTAGGTATGCGGCAGGAGGAGGACAGTAGATGCTTCAACTGCCTAGCAGAGCAGGATCACCAGCATCGCTTGAAATGGACCGAATGCAGAGACACTTGTCCTGCTTGTCCACCTGATCGACAGCATAATGGAAGTTTCTGCCCGAGGCTTTGTACGCTCAGGAAGCAGGGGAGCTTTTGGAAGACGAGGTTGCTTGAGTCGCCGGAGCCGAGGGAGAGAAGCTGCGGAGAACATCAACAAGAGCAGGATATTTCACGACCCGAACCTCGACTTAGCAATATGACCGACGGGGCTGGTAAGCGATCTACAAACTCTCCGACACCACAAACTGGTTCTGGTATCCCGAGCTCTCGACCACAACGCTCCCAACCTCCCGGTCCATCACGTACAAGGCCACGAGTTCACACCCCTCCCCGATCACCTCGACAATCATCCTTCTATTGGCGTCGTCACCAATCCCGCTCCATTCCACTAGAACCCGTCGGCCTAAGATATCGCAACAGAGCAGAGCCTCGTTCCCGACATACCGACACTGTCTCAAAAGGAGCCCCGCCACTTTCAAAGCTCCTAGAAGATCCCAGCGCAAGAGATCAGATATTATCGGAGGCTGTTCGTCTCTTCAATGTCCTCAAACGACATCCTACTATCGATAATATCTTGCTAGATATACTGCGGCTTTCAGATACCGTGCAACAACAACCACGCGGTTATATTCACTATACACCGTCGGACGACGTGGCAAGGTATGTTGAGCACATGAAGAAGCACTTTCCGCGCTTAATCTCGCGGGGACCTTCGGCTTCTCGAATGGGCTCAAGCTCTTTTCATTTCACTCATCCGCTTTGTAATGGACCTAGGATGGGTAACCCACCGGGTCCAAGTCAGACCTCGCCTAGGAGTAAAGAGACAACACGGTTGAGCTACGATGGTTCGACACGGGACTTCTGGACTCGGGCACCACCTCCGGGCTACGTTGATTTCGACCGGGTTGACAGCGGCACAATTTCGCACGAGGGTCTACATTATGATGACCAGAATCGAGCCGAGCAATCGAATGTGTTTGGTGACGGAGTGACTGATGTTGGGCGTTCTGCTGGAGAGTCTCGGGAGAATGTAGCTATTGCATCGTTGGACGTTGTAGAGCTTACTGAGGAGGATTGGGAAGATCTGTTCAAGGGTGATGTGTAGAATGCGACAATGTTTCCGATTCTATTGCATATGGGCCATGGACCATGGTTAACCTTCGTGTTGGAATTTTGTAATAGAAGTAATGATAATAATCTGCCGATAGACTTGTCTTTGGAGCTAACTGAGAGCACGTCATATTTTGAATTACTATAACTATGTAGAAAAGCCCCAGATGAGAAGCTTTGCTAATCATATCTTTTATTCTTATTTCTTTGTATAATTACTTCTGCATCATCATAATCTTTACAAGAAGAATCAGGATTTCTTTGTGTAGTACCTCATGCAGCTCGGAGCTCACGGCAATAAGTCAATTATCAAACCCACTGGGCCCTCAGTCCAAGGCCTTCAACGTATGGCACTGCACCGAAACCCAGTGTGGCGGTTGGACAAGATTGGTAGCGACTATCAGCAACCCACAACTTCGACTATGGTCTGCGAGCCACGAGCACCGTAACCTGCTGCTGCCTTGGGAGCAGCAGTAAAAGTCTGCGTCCGCGTTTATCTCTCCCTATCACCACCATTATCACGTCTCTGCAAGCCGCAGGTCCCGACGCGTCGCCTGCATCGTCGTCCACGCACTTCAAGATTACATTGGCCCTCATCTTCGTTGGGTTGCTTTCATTCGTTCAGTCTATGCTGCTCCAAAAGCTCCAGTCTATGTCTTGAAGGTCCATATCGAAGTCGAAACCTCCTTCTATAGAAAATCCATCTGGTGGGACGGTTTGGTTGTCTCTCGCTTGTCGGAACGTTTGGATGGTCTCTGGGACAGGGTCTGTGCAGTAGGCCGCGAGCTTTTGCCGAACCTCAACAACGAAGGTCGGGTCCTCGAGCTGATGGCCGTCGTACTTGGTACGATGAGCGCTCCACGCGGCAACGATAAGTTCGGCAGCATGGAGCTTTCTCCGATCTTCCGCGAGCTCAAGAAGATCTGCGTTAGCTGTGTACACGCTGGCTAGAAGATCCCAGAGCTCTTGTGCTTTGTACATATCACTTTGATCGGACGCTTCGATGAGTACGAACATGACTGGAGCAATCAGTATACGAATCGTGCCCCAGGAGGGCCACTCACAAGCCTGCCAGGAAAACCACGCTTTAGTCAACCACCAAAACTGTATTAACGACGGCTGAGTCTGAATCGCAATAACGTATCTCAAGCTCTGCGTTGCTGCATCGAGGAGAGCAGTGCGGTCTTCGCCGCTGCTCTGCTCGAGGGCCCTGGTGTACAGGAGTCTTAGTTGCATGCCAGTGATGAAGTATCTCGCGAATAGTTGTAGAAGGACATCTAGAGGTTTGATCGGGTCGCAGTATTGCACAAACTTCTGATTGATGCCGTCTCGAAGTTGAGACATCATATCGTCTTTAGCAGCCCCAGGAAGTGCCGGGTTGGTTTGCCAGGACAGTTCAAAGCGACCATGCTTGGCGAGGAAGGTTTGACGTTGAGAGTTGAGAACCCAGTAAGTAAAGAGACAGTACGACATGCTTGTCAGGCCCGTTCTCTCTGTCGGTATGGCTAAACTGTTAGAATTGATGTCGTGGTCCTCGATATTGGAAGGCAATTGTACATCCCAGCTTGCCGTCAGTGTCATAGGTGTGAGGCCGACTCTGACAGCAAGCGCTAGATCGATATGCTGGAGCTGCCACCAGACGCGGCGACGGTCCTCTATATCCACTGGAGAAAGTCCAAGAATGGTCCCATCACGATGAAGACCAAGCTTCTCGGCATTGCGAATCGTCATGCCCATGAGTGACCAGAGACTTTGTGTGCTGAGTTTGTCGAAGCTCGCCATCTGTTTGTTGTGAGTACTAGCGCGCTCGTACGGATGGGGTTCGTACGATATAAAATATGATGGCTTTGATCACATCGAGGTCGCTCATGCAGAAGAGATTTGTGGACAGCAGAGCATCTTCGCACCGGACCTGGCATTCGGCGACGATACTGGATCTGGGCTGTTGCAATAACATCTTGGACTCACCTTCGGAGAGGCTGTTTGCGCTGACATAGTATATGGCAGTTACTAAAGCATGCTGAGTCCTAGAGAGCGCTGGCTGCAGCTCCACATCGGTCGACTTTGCACGTAGCTCATCCCATGCCCATCTATACATGACTCTGACGAGTGGCTCGACCCGTTGGCTGAAGACCCGCCAGAGGACTTTAGCGTGTTGGTGCGATACTGGTTCCACCGGCAAGCTGGTCGGGCTCTGACTGAAAGATGTGCCTGCCATTGCATGCGGCCGCGGCCGTAACGTGAAATGATGCCTGAAGCTTGCTGTATTAGACGCATTGGTGGCTTCAGGCTTCCCTCGCCAGCCCTGCCAGGCGCGACTTCAGTGGTCAACATATTTCCGGCAGTCGACGATATTGACATACTACGATTCGAGATATTGCATTTGGCCATCCTCCACTAGCATCACGGGATCGTTGCTGCACATCTCGGCTGGTGTGACTTCGCGATCTTGCTCTCTACCAGGTCGAACTGCCATAGCAGGCGATCGCATCAACGACGGTGTGCCATATGCGCGATCATTGTTCGGGTTGCCCCCGAGCTCTCGGACGAGGCTCTCGAGCTGTCGGACGCGATCAGGAGGTGTGCCGCTTGGATAGGTGCATCGGTCGGTCTTGCGCCGTTTGCAGTTGGAACACGGCCCCAATCTGTCGCAGCGGACCTTACGCTTCGCGCATGGCCTGCATGCTTGGCTGTGTGTCATAATTGTCGTACTTCGAAGTTATGTCGCGAAGTGTGATGTCGGCCGCCGAAAAGTTCGGGATGATGAGGTCATCCTGGCCTCCACTTCAGCGTCGGCATCGGTACCGAGCCCGAGCCCGAGCCCGAAACTACGTGTGCGAGATCTTTGGGTTAGTACTTTTTGGTCGCCATGCATTCTCAAAGTTATAAGAGCAGGTCTTGGCTTAGAAAGAGAAAGCTTCCAATGCCTCTCATATCCTCATCATATACCTGAGTTACCCTTTTCTGGCCCGTTACCATCCCAAAGCCCTACGACTTCCACTGCTTTTGCACAATAATGAAGTCTGAGCCAAACCATCAACCAGAGGAGCACGCTGGAGATGATGATGCAGAGTATCCGCCTTTCAAGATCGTCCTCCCGGCGATGGCTGCCATTTGGCTCGCTTTCTTCGTAGTCGCTCTGGTCAGTGAAGCATGACCATCAGGACTATCGCAACGCTGATGTTACGCAAAGGATCGGACCATTATTGGTACAGCTGTCCCTACCATCTCAAAAGAGTTCAACAGCTTTGGAGACATAGGGTGGTACGAAGCCGGCTTCCTTCTTCCGTTCTGCGTGCTCCAACTCTCATTTGGCCGCATCTACCAGTACTATTCGCCAAAATGGGTCATCGTTATCAACGTCGCCATTTTTGAAATCGGATCCATCGTTTGCGCGGCCGCTCCATCGTCCAAGGCCTTAATAATTGGTCGAGTCGTCACGGGTATTGGCGGTGCAGGCGTACCACCAGGCGCATTCATACTCATAAGTTACCTCGTCCCTATGAAAGATCGACCAAAGTATCTTGGAAGTCTTGGTTCCGTCTTTGGTATCACTTCTATTCTTGGCCCGATACTCGGCGGCTATCTCACGTCAGTCACCTGGCGGTGGTGCTTCTGGATTAACCTCCCTGTCGGAGGAGTATCCATGGTCCTCCTAGCTCTTCTTACACCAAAGTGTAGACCACCAGTCAAGAGGGCTGCGACCTGGAAAGGCAAGATCCTCGACCTCGACCCTCTTGGTTTCATCCTGATCGCACCATGCCTCATTTGTTTGTTGCTAGCCATCCAATTCGGCGGAAAACAATACAGCTGGAGAAGTGGAGTGGTGGTTGCCTTGTTCGTACTCGCTGGCGTCTTTGGAATAGCTTTCACCGTATCTCAGATCTGGCGCGGAGAGAACGGCACGATGCCTCCTCGTATCCTTTTGCAGCGCAGCATCTTGTCCGGTGCAATAGCTAGCATAGGAATTGGCTCGGTCCTTGTGCTCTTCGCCTTTTACCTGCCAATCTGGTTCCAGGTTATTCAGGGCAAATCACCGCAGAATTCTGGTCTAGCACTGATACCGCTACTGCTCAGTGTGGTCTTCGCAGTCATCGTCAGTGGCATCTTCGCGAGCGCTGTGGGTTACTATGCGCCATCCCTAATCGTCGGAGCCGCCATTACTGTTGTGGGTGCGGGCCTGGTCTCAACATGGACGGCCGATGTCGGTTCTGCAATATGGATTGGCTATCAGGTATGTTGGGAGTAAGACTTATCAGTACAGCTTGCTGAAAAATAACAGATAGTAGCTGGAGTTGGCATAGGGCTCACGCTCCAAGGCCCGAACATAGCGGCTCAGACAGTCCTTTCGAAAGCAGACGTATCCATCGGTTTGTCAATCATCAACCTTTTCAACTTCCTGGGTTCCACCGTCTTTGTCACCGTGGGTCAAGCTTTACTCCAAAGTAAACTTGCCACGAAGCTGAAACCCATCCTTCCGAACGTGGACTTGAGCGAATTAGCAGAAGGTGGCGCCACTTCTATCCGGGAACTGGCATCGAGCGACGAGCTACCGGCTGTGTTAGGGGCGTACAACGACTCGATGCGAAGTGTCTGGTACCTTGCGCTGGGACTAGCTGGTCTGATACTGCTGGCTAGCTTCGGTCTGGAGTGGAAGAATGTCAAGGGACAAAAGTCGGCGGAGCCCGGGAATGAGGGTGGTAAAGAGGAAGCTGAGACTGGATCTTTAAGTGACGTCGATCGAACAAGTAACAAGGACGGTGAGACATGACATAGACAGCACAAAGTCAAGCCTGCCGATTATTAATTACTGTATAGCAGAATAGGAAGTGGATGAATATACGGATTGACCAACTGTCTTAGGCACCAGTAGTGACACCAGTGGTCGGATGCGTTCCATCAGCTCCTGCGTATCTCCCAGCTTTTTTCGACAACTATAGCCTGATTCGTTTGAGGTGCAAGCCGGTCGTCTTGAGGAACAGAAGCCACGACAGCTTGCGGAGAAGGCTCCATAGGCTGTAGCTGCAGCTGTACCTGCGATGAGTCGTCGTTGTCGTCAACCAGTTCCGAGAAAGTGTCATGTCCTGATTTCTTCGAATAGATCTTGCTCGAGTTGTATGCGTAGCGGGAGTCATTGTTCTTCGTCGACTTTTGTCCGAATAAGGGCCGCATTAGCGGTATGCACGCTAGGGCGATTGCGACGGCGGGTTCGAGGCCGGACAGGATCGTCGCCTGTACACCGGTGTAGGTCATATCGGTGAAGTCTAGTCCGGGCAGTAGTGTTTGTCGATAGATGGTGATGACCCATGTTCTGTCGTTTCCAATCAGTGACCCGTCAACTAAAAATTCCATTGCTCACTTACCCGATACCAATGCTCAGCAACGCCATAGCAAGCAGCTTCCTGCGCATCGGCATTCTCAATCGATAGAGGTATGGCATTGGTGGCACAATGATCACGGTGTCCGCGATGAGATTGACCACGCCCTTAGAAAAGTAGAATTTCGGCTGACTTCCACACGTCCCTGGCAAAGTGAAGTCCCAATTCTTTGCAATGGGTCGACAGCTCAGAAGCCCGGCGATGATGTCAGATATGTTCCATAGTATAATAAGGCTGCCGACTCCTTTTGCCCACTTGATCATGGATGGTATCGGCACGAGAGCCGTGTACATCAGTAGAATAGATAGCTTGCTGAAGCATACGGTGGCGTTCCACAAGAGCGCAAACGACATGATCCCCTACAAGATTCGATGGTTAGCAATATACTCGGAGCTCTGCGCGTTCTCATCGACTTGCCTTAAAGAAGAACACTGCCGTGGCAGGCCCGAAGCGCCGATATATAATCAAAGTGTGGAAACCGAAGCCGCCATGTGTGACCAGCACCATGCAGCATGTATGTAATGCAGTGTTGCAAAACTGGTCCCATGATTAGCATCATATCGTGAACACGCATCTGTGGGTGCCGATTGACATACCAGCGCTGCTACGATGCAGTAGTCACTGTAATCCGACCCAAGCCCAATTCTTTTGGCGACAAGGCGTAACCCAACCGATACGGCAGCCAAAAGGATTGAGATAGATGACGATACTACGATACCGATCTGGTTGGAATTCTCGATGGGTACCGTCATGGCCATAATGGGTGGAGTTCGTGCCGTATTGACGACCTCGGGAGGGTGGGTTCGAGAGTTGGATGGGATGTATCGTGGTTTGGAGGAGTTTGTACCTGAGCACCATGGTACCCCCAAATCCGCGCAATTGGGCATTCTATGCCGTTCCCCGTACGTTAACCATTCAATAAGATCTGCGCGTACCTACTTTGCCTCAACTTATCACCTAATGTTGTTTGAAACTAGCATGACCCTATCGATCCTGGCTCTTAAGAGGATGAGGCAATGGAACGGCCACATCAATCCGGCACGCGGGGGAGAATAATTGGGGCCCGTAAGACGTTCCCTAACCGCTTTAGTGGGCAGGATTCGGAAGGATCTCAAGTCGGAATTGTCGAATCGGCACTTGAGGCGACTGCCAGCGGTGTAGAGGTGGCTGCCGTTCCGCTCTTACAACCATACCGCAGTGACGCGCATTGACACATGAAACTAGGCGCGATTGGTATTTCTGCGCAAACGCGAGGGCTTCCAATTGGCGCAGGCACTACCAAATCTCCACATTTGCAGTGTCACTTCTGATGTAAGCAAATCCCGTCAGAAAGGTTGCGTACAGTATAAGTGGGTCAATCTATAGTCCCACGGGTAGTGACTGGGCTACCCGTCACTTCGCATTACCCTATTTCGACGTCGACACGGCCCAGTACCCTGCTCCTCGAAACGTCGCATGCTAAGCGAGCCCGACTTATGCGTCGAACGAATGGCTATACGAGGAGATGATGGGCATTTGGGAGACGTTAAGGAGCACCCACATACGGATTCCGGAGCGCCGACATAAGGCGGAATCAACCCCATTACCCTACAAGGGTTACTCTAACCCTAATCACTATAATTTGACATCAACTAACCCTAATCCTACCTAACCCTGATCCTATACTAACTTCAGCGGGACCAGATCCCCTTATCGGACTAGATCCCTCTATGTGGGTGCTCAGGAATCCTTATATGGGTGCATCTTAACGCCTCCCGGGCATTTGAACTATTGCTATCCTTCCCCCGCGGTTGCAATTACCGCACTGACAGACTGGCCTTTTCCCTCGTGTGTAGACCGACTCACTCGAACCAGAGAGAAGCGTTGCAGCCGGTGCTCGCTGGTATCCTCGGTACTCGACTAATTCCTAGCTTTCGAGGAAATCGATCAATAAGAGCCGTTTCATCTGCTGCTATCTGCATACATCGTCCTTCGAAATGGATTCCATTGCAACGGACGCACGACCAGTTGCGATTATCACCGGTGGAACCGTAACGTCTCACTGCTGCAAGCTTCCCACTTCTGCTGATACCTAAATTAGAGCGGCATCGGTTCATGGGTCGCTGCACATCTCCATGTCCGGGGCTACCGCATTGCCGTTTGCGGTCGACGCGAGGAAGAAGGACAAGAGGTTGCTGCCTCTATCGATGCGCCGGGAGAGTCCTGTATCTTCGTGCAATGCGATGTGAAGTCCTACGAGTCGCAAGTTACCCTCTTCCAAACCGTCTGGAAGCGCTGGGGTCGTCTTGACGTTTTGATTGCCAACGCTGGTTGCATTGATCAAGGCTCCCATTACAACTTCGGCGGGCGGCATGCGGCCATCGACGACATACCTTCTGAGCCCGACACGACCTGTACCGACATCGACTTCAAGGGTACGATCTTTGGCACTAGGCTTGCGACGCATTTTATGCGCAATAATCCTCACGGCCATGGAGGTAAAATCATCGTCACTGGCAGCATGATTGGAGTCTTCCCATGTCAGACCTTCCCGGAATATTGTGCTGCAAAGGCTGCCACGCATCAATGGGTTAGGACGATGGGTCCAATCTTGCAGCAGAGGGAACGAATCACCATTAACTGCGTCATGCCCGGCGGCATCGAAACACCTGCCATACCTGGCTTCAGCAAAGCCTTCCGGCCCGAACAAATGACACTGAGGTCCACACTTTTCTCCGCATACGATGTCTTTCTCGACGACGCCGTAAATGCGAAGACTGGTCAATTGATCGAAGCTGCACACAAGAGGCTCGTCGAATGGGAACGCCCGGAATACAAGACTGGTGCTTTTGCTAAGCGGACTGAGGCAGTCTTTGAGCCGTGGTTCGAGATGGTGCATGGCGAGAAAAGTGGGATGGCGGGCACCTTGCTGGACTGGCCAGACCAAAGTTTCAAGATCATAGCGGTGACCGGTGCGACGGGAGCTCAGGGTGGTGGTGTTGTTAACGTAATGAAGAAGACCCGCGGTTGGAAGGTCAGAGCTGTTACACGCAACCCTGAAAGCGATGCTGCGAAGAAGCTTGCTGCAGAAGGTATCGAGGTCGTTCAGGCGGATTTTGACGATGAAGCATCGCTCCTCAAGGCCTTCGAGGTGAGTTCCAGTTTATAGTATGCTGAGTTCAACTGACATCGACTGCTACCAGGGCGTTCACGCAGTCTATGCTGTCACCCAATGGTGGGAGCACCTCTTCAAAGGGAAAACTCAAGACGAAGCTGGGGTGATCGAGGAAGAACAAGGCATGAACATCGCCCGAGCCGCCGCCGCCACACGTACGCTAGAACATTACATCTGGTCGACCACTCCCAGCGCGAAGCGTATGCTGAGGGGCAAACTCCTAGCGCCGCACATGGACTACAAGGCCAATATCGATGCTCGGATCAAGTCGGAACTACCACTTCTGGCTGCGATGACCTCGTATCTTTACTTTGGATACTACCCCCAGAACATGGCTTTTGTCCCTATGTGCAAGCCTGTTGAATATGTGAGTGACTTCCCAACGTGAAAGGTTTGATAGTAGTCGTTGATACCATCTCGCAGCCTGGCACTGGCCAATACATCCAGACCATGCCCACCAAACCAAATGCGAAAATCTTGCTATCTGGGGACATGTCTGTAAATCCCGGAATCTGGGTGCGTCAAGTCCTCGCAACCGGCGATGCAGCATACGGAAAGTATGCCAATGTCGCCTTAGAGAAATGGACATTCCAGGAGATGGTCGATGTTTGGAGCGAGATCACGGGGAAACAGTGCGTCTTTACGGAGGTTAGCATGGAAGCTGTCACGAAGCTTCACGGTGCGTTAGGCAACGAGCTGGCGTTGCAGTTCAAGTATGGTGAGGCGTGTGATCCTTGGGAGGTCACCGAAGACCACATCAGCCCGGAAGAATTGGGCATAGACGTGAATGAGGTGGTTGGGTTCCGAGGCACCATCGAAGGGTTGACGAAGATGGGAATCTGGTCTTAATCAGAGTCAAGTTTGGTGTTGTAATTCGAGCTAAAAGCACCAAGCTAGAAACTAATCGATGCCAGAAGGACCGCTGCTAGCCTCTTCACCGTCGTAATCGTTCACTACTTAGCAAAATGCCACCAGTTGAAATTGAAAAGAGAACCAGTGCCACTGCCAGTGAACTTAAAGAACAAATCTTGCACTCCCGAGGCGCCAGTAACAGGGCAGTTTACAGTAGCCCACGTCGCCCACCCTCCCGTTCCGGCCACGGTGCATGTGCCAACAAGCGTACCACTCGCGCTGCCCATGCGAAGTTCGATCTTGCCGCCACTGGCGCCGGACGAGATACGAGCGCTAAAAGACTTCGCGCCGGTGCCAAAATCAACGCCTTTGACCTTAATGTAATCCTCATTGTTAATATAAGAGACTGCCATGCCACCTTCACTGCATACTTCAGTCTCGACTCCCGACGACCACGCGATCAATTCGGCTTCCTGTCGCACGTAAGGGTCAACGGTCCCGAGCTGTGGCGGGCCGGTCGTGGTCATCTTCAACTGTGGAATTGTGCTGTCGGAATTGTAGACAAATTGTTCGACGGCGACAGATCGCGTATATCCGCTTCCACCGGGAAGGGCGCCATTGTGGTAGAAGAAGTACGTGTTGTTTTTGTAGTCGACGATGCCCGGGTGATTCGTAAAGCTGGCACCCTGTGATGCCATGATAACGCCACGGTACGTCCAGGGGCCGGTAGCGCTGGGGCCGGTGGAATAACGAATATCCTCTGAGCAGCAGTTGGCGGCATATATCATGTAGTATAAACCATTACGTTTATAGAGCCACGGTGCCTCTTCGAATGTGGTAGGACGTTGCGCGTTGCTGGAACGAGAGCCGAAGCCGGCGGTCGTGAGCTTGACTTGATTGATGCTGCCACTGTACGAGATCATATCCTGGTTCAGCTTGATGTACCACAGACCTGGATTTCCCCAGTACAGATAAGCTTGGTTGTTTTCGTCGATCCAGACCGTCGGATCGATCTCGTTGTTCTCGACCAAGGGTTTGCCTATAGCATCGCGATACGGTCCAGTAATGTTATCGCTTACTCCAACACCAATGGCCATTCTGCCGCTGTTGGCGCGTACTGGGACATAATAATAGAACTTTCCGTTGCGCAGGACGACTTGCCCAGCCCAGGCATTCGCACTAGCCCAACTGAAGGTTTTCAAACTCATCGGCGAGCCATGGTCCAGCCAGTTTACCATGTCAATCGATGAGTAAAGATGCCAGTCCCTCATGATATAGTCTTTGGATCCGTCTTCGTCATGGCCAGTAAAGATATAGAGGCGACCATTGTACTCGACTGGGGCGGGATCTGTTGTGTAGATGGTCTGCACGATTGGATTGTCGGCTTTCGCGACTTTGATGTCGTTCAGCAGTGCGCCGATACATAGCAGAACTTGAATAACGGCGGTGATGCGCTGCAGCATAGCCCAAGGCCTGATGGCACTCAAATTCGATGGTGTTATTCCACAGTTCGAGGTCAATTGTGGGGGAAATTGGCGGATGGGAGTCAACAATCACAGACTTGGATTCTGACCATGGTACGGTGTTGACGATCTGGGGTCTTTTAGATTCGATGCAGTCATATGCTTGCTAGTAAAAGTTACTCCGTCTGAATACGACGGGTATTAATCCAGCAAAGATCTGTCAAGCAGCCTCATTACTAGAACATGATTGGTTTGCATCTCCATACTCTTTCTACCCCTCCCGGGTCTATCGGCTCCATTAATATAGTGACCACGCTATTGCGAGCCGACTGTGTAATTTAATGGACGGAAACGTCAGATCTTACTGTTGCATCCTTGGTGTAAAGCCTCAAGTAGCACTTTAGCCGCGACAAACCGTTCACCGGGTTGTTCCATCAATACCGGAGAATCAGGAAGCGCCTATCAACTCGGCTCCGCAAGTATCGCACCCAATAAACAAATGTGTCACCGCCGGATCGAACAACTTTTTACCTGCATGTACAACAATGTCCGCGATGCGAAGAATTAACTGTCGATCTTGCTTGATCGGTCCGCCAACGGACGTGCACTGCTGGCCCTCCGCTGTAGGGATTAAGAATAGTTCAAATCTTGGGAGAGCATCGCCGCCATCCCTTGCCGTGCTTTTGGTGCATTGCTGTATGCTTGCGACTTATCGGCGTGATTGCAGGTCTCCTTAGCAGCACAGAAACATGATGCATGCCACGCGGTGCATCCGGCTCGACACCTTGCTTACTTCCATAACACACGATCAAGAACTTGACGACGTCACCATTCTGCGTCACTTGGTCAGCAAGGCCGTAGAGAGTACGCAGAAATTGGGTAGTCCAAGAGCTGTCGTCCTGATTTGCTTTAAAGAGGTCGTGCGTTTCCACCACTATGTAACATCGCGATAAGCGATGGAGTAGCTTCTGGAGCAATGACGCCCACTCCGACTCGGAGTGCATTGCGGAGAATCTGGCGACAGAGAGTTCTTCGGGGTCGCACATGGCGGACGGATCCAGCTGTAATATCTGGTACACCAATGCCTGCAGCACCTCGCTGATTGAAGACTTGACCGGGTTGGAAGAGCAACCAACGGGGGAGAGTCTCCAGGCAACATTGAGCGACTTTGATCGTAGAAGTGAGACGACCTCGGCCGTCAGCTCTTTAGCCTTCCTCTCCGCGCGTAGTCCAACTCGAAGAAGAAAGATTGAGGACTTGGAGGACGTAAACCACTCTTCAATGGTGCGAGATATTTCACGTTGTTCTGGCTCTGGAAGCCTGGTCGATCGCGATCGCTTGAAAATGGACTGGACTTTGTCGTGAGACTCCTGGGGGCATATACTCGGCTTCAGAGTTTGCAGGATCTGCGAAAAATGAATATCTCGTACGCGAGGCGTCATGTCGTGGACATTGATGTGGATCCGGTCTGTGACGGCTTTGTGGCCTACGCTTAGCTATCAGCTCCCCGTTACGAATTGCAAGGGAGAGAGACTGCGCACTGGTTGCGATCTGAAGCATACTATGCACAGACTTCTCCATTCTCAGCTGAGTTCTCTGCGTTTCTTGTAACTGCGTCTGCATCTGAAGCAGTTTCTCTTCTCTTCGATGCGAGTCTCGTCGCATCAGTTGGATAGTGATATTGATGTCACGGATCTCCGTTCGACTTGCTGCACTCGCTAAGTCATTCAAGGCTTGAGCACACGTCTTAATCTGCTCCGCGGTATCCTGATAGTGAAGCTCATAAGGCTTGAAGATGGCAGAGAACGCGCGTCCGGCGGGACTCCGATTGTACCATCGCATAGCTTGTTGGAAGAAGAGCAGGATATGGGCGTATAGCTGCGCGATCATGTCTCTAATGGCATCTGTCTGGAAGAGCTCTGCACTGAGCTTCGTTTGTCGGAGAGCATCGCCTATCATCGCGAGCGCGTGGCTGAATTCAGAAACAAGGCGACTGTGATTTTGGATGCCCTGCGATCATTAACAGAGGGTCGAAGCTACTAGCAACACACGAGGGTTATATGTGAATTGGATGAAAATGACTCGAAGATCGGTCTTACCACAAAGATGAACTTCATGGACCCCCATACTAGCGCAAGATATTCAGGATGATGTTGCGCGAGGACGTCCAAGACCTGAGTATAGTACATAATCCGAGAGGAAAATTTGTGCAGGCTCTTCAGAATATCTCTCCGACCTAATACTGAGGCATCGTAGCGTATTTTCGCTTGCTCAACGACTGTGCGGACCTCTTCGATTGAGGTTGGTTGACCGAAAATCAGCGTGTGCGCATCAGTCTTTGACTGCAGCTCTTTCTCGAAAAAAACGACCGCTTGCTGGTAAGCTTCGCGAGCAATGTCTCTGTAACAGACAATATCAGTTAGCTCATGTTGATTGTAAGTAAGCAGGATCGTTGTACCTGTATTCGGTATCTGGTGCGTAATGAGAT
>Ga0247803_1000802_pt1 | contig 16660 bp, 12 predicted proteins | sample UWRJL014104B1_FD_180928 | JGI IMG/M metagenome (GOLD analysis project Ga0247803, IMG submission 180928) | Plant litter microbial communities from Arlington Agricultural Research Station in Wisconsin, United States - UWRJ-L014-104B-1 | ecosystem: Environmental > Terrestrial > Plant litter >...
CTCAATAAAAGGCTGAACCAGATGTGGAAGCAGATAAGGCGCAACCGTCGGAATAATACCAATTCTTAATTCCCCCGATAAATCACCGTTGAAATGTTTGGCAATTTCCGTCATTTGTCTCGCTTCAAAAAGAATCGTTTTAGCCTGGTCGATGATCAGCCTTCCGATAGCGGTCGGGACAATCGGTTGTTTCGTGCGATCAAAAATTTTAACGCTTAGCTCATCTTCCAATTTCCGGATCATCATGGATAGCGTCGGCTGCGTGACATTGCAGTGTTCTGAAGCCTGAACAAAATGACGGTGATTATCGACGGCAACTATATATTCCAGTTGTTGAATATTCATATGTGAATTTTTTCCGATTAACAGCGAACGGAGAAATAAAAATGGCTGATACAGAGACGCTGTAATGTTGTATCAATTAAATCTATGCAAAGATAGAAACTATCAGTTTGATTTATGAAATCCAACCAGGTTTATTTGTAGCATACTTCTTCTAAAAAGTTACAGCAAAAGTTCAAGTGATATTACTATGGCAGACGAAAAGAAAAAATTAACAACGGCCTCGGGAAAACCCTACACCGAACACGAAAATAGTCAGACCGTTGGCCCGCGCGGACCGATCTTGTTACAGGATTTCGTTTTACATGAAAAAATGGCCCATTTCAACCGCGAGCGTATACCAGAGCGAGTTGTCCATGCAAAAGGGTCGGGTGCATACGGAACATTTACCGTCACACATGACATTACACAATATACCAAGGCGAAGGTTTTTAATGAAATTGGGAAACAGACCAAAACTTTCCTTCGATTTTCAACAGTTGGCGGTGAAAAGGGATCAGCCGATACAGAACGTGATCCTCGAGGTTTTGCCCTGAAGTTTTATACAGAGGATGGAAACTGGGATCTCGTTGGAAATAATACGCCTGTATTCTTCATCAAGGACCCGAAAAAATTCAGTGACTTTATTCATACACAAAAACGTGACCCGCGCACGAATACCAAAAGCGCGACAATGATGTGGGACTTCTGGTCGCTTAATCCCGAAAGTCTGCATCAGATTATGATCCTTTTCAGCGACCGCGGAACGCCATATAGCTATCGCCATATGCACGGTTTTGGAAGTCATACATTTTCGATGATCAACGCTGAAAACGAACGTGTTTTTGTGAAATTCCATTTTAAAACCCGGCAGAAAATTAAAAACTTCACCGATGCGGAGGCTGGAAGAATGAAGGGAATGGATGCTGACTGGGCACAGCGTGATCTGGTTGAGGCGATTGATAACGGAGATTTTCCAAAATGGGATTTGAAAATTCAGGTGATGACAGAAGAAGAAACCCAAACGTTCCGCTGGAATCCATTTGATGTGACAAAGATCTGGCCGCAAAGTGAGTTTCCGCTGATCGATGTGGGTGTCTTGGAATTAAACGAAATACCGAATAATTTCTTTGCACATGTGGAACAAGCTGCATTCGGTCCTTCACATGTGGTCGATGGTATCGGATACTCTCCTGATAAAATGCTGCAGGGTCGTTTACTTTCTTATCCGGACGCACAGCGTTACAGGTTAGGTACTAATTATGAACAACTTACCGTGAATCGTTGCCCTTATGCGACCAATAATTACCAACGTGACGGAGCGATGCGTTATGATGGAAACGGCGAAGATGCCCCGAATTATTTTCCAAATAGTTTTGATAACATCGAAGTAGATCAGAGCTATAAGGAACCTTCGGAAAATATGTATTCTCTTGTGGCAGACTGGTATGACCGCAATGGAGAAAATGAAAACGATCATTATACACAGGCAGGAAATCTTTTTCGTAAAGTGTTTAACGATGAAGAAAGGACCACGCAGGTAAATAATTTTTTGGGATCGTTGAAAAATGTCAGTGGGCCAAAACGCGAACAAATCCTGAACCGTCAGCTTTGCCATTTCTTCCGCGCTGACCCTGAATTGGGTGCAAGAATTGCGCAGGGGTTAGGCATTCATATTGACCAAGGCATGTTCGCTCACAAAGCATAAGTGGATTAAAGGAATATATTGTACGTTGCAAAGCCATGTGAAACTTTTCGCATGGCTTTGTTGTGCTGTTAAAATATGATTAAATTTTATTGGTAAAGTGCTGTAATTTAAACAAATTCGTAACTTACCCAGGTAATTTTTAAAAATAGTATCACACTTAAACAGGTATTAAGATGAAAAAATTGGCAGGAATTATAATGCTGATGTTTTTGGTAATGACAGGAACAGCTTACGCTCAAACCGCAACACCGGCGACAAAGGCTGCTTCAACAAAAAAGAAAGCTGACCAGGAAGTAAAAGCTGCAAAAAGTGACGCGAAAGCAGATGCCCAGTCTACCGGCGCGAAATTGAAAAAAGACGGAACGCCTGATAAGCGTTATGCGGAAAATAAAAACCTGAAAAAAGACGGTACTCCGGATAAGAGATTTAAATCTAACAAAAAGGATTCTTTGAAAGCAGGTAAAAAACCCTGATCCAAGCAAATGGAATTTTAATTACCGGGCTGCAATTTTGCAGCCCTTTTTTTTACGCTGTACAAATCGGTACATTTTCTTCATAAAATTTAGGGTAAGCGTCTGTGTGGTTGTCATGGATATGAACAATCGGAATCTCGCATTTTTTGATTCGTAATTACTTCATTGTAATGAATATAACCGAAGAAGATACTTACCTGCTGAGCCAGGAAACAGAAGAGGAGTTTGAAAAAGTATTTAAAGCAAATTTTAAGAATCTGTTTTCATATGCTAAAACCATTATACACGACGACGTGATGGCTGAGGAAATGGTGCAAAATGTTTTTTGTCGTTTATGGGAAAAACGTGAGCATATACAGATACGCGAATCAGTTGGAGGTTATTTATATCGGTCTGTTTATCACGAAAGTCTGAATTATTTGAAACATGTCAAAGTCCGCGACGCTTATCAGGCTTACATGATTAACCAGCTGGCGGACTCCAATAATGCGGTTTATGAGATCGAGTTGGGAGAGTTGGAAGAGAGGCTGGGACTGGCTTTACTTGAAATGCCTGAGAAATGCCGGACCATATTTCAGATGAGCCGGTTTGAGGAATTGAAATATCAGGAGATTGCTGATAAGCTTGAAATTCCTGTTAAGACAGTGGAAAATCAAATGGGCAAGGCTTTGAAACTATTACGGTTGAAACTAGTGGATTTTCTGCCTGTTGCTTTGATATTATTTCTAATAGAATTATAAAACAAGATCATGCGAAAAGAAACGAATAATATGGATGATCTGCTGGTAAAGTATTTGCTCAACGAAGCAAACAGACAGGAGCGGAAAACGGTGGAGGTATGGGTTGCTTCGCATGCGGTGAATCGGACTTATTTTGAAAATTTTAAAACGATCTGGGACCGAAGCATACATCTTGCTGCACACTCTGAAGTGGATGAAGACTTGGCCTGGATTCGTTTTAAGGACAGAATGCTGCAGACTGACATTGCGGTAATTCCACTAAAAACTAACCCGCTTTTTAAATATCTGCGAATTGCTGCCGCGCTTGTTCTTATGACGGGAGGTAGCTGGTTTACTTACCTGATTGCGGTTAAAAATAATTTCTCAAAGCAGATTTCAGTGCATTCAGGTAAGAAGACGCTGGTCGATACTTTACCAGATGGGTCAGTCATTACGATGAATAAAAATGCTACGATCCGTTATGCCGAAAATTTTACTGCAGGCGGAACCAGGGAAGTCAAGCTCAAAGGAGAGGCATTTTTTCAAGTAACTCCCGACAAGTCGAAACCTTTTTTTATCGAGGCAAACGACGTGATCGTTCGCGTGGTCGGGACGTCTTTCAATGTAAAAAGCAGCCTAGAGAAAACAGAGGTAATCGTTGAAACAGGGCTTGTTGAAGTGACGAAAAAGGAGCAAAGGGTTAAAATTAAACCAATGGAAAAAGTTACTGTTTGGAAAGATGTTCCGGAGCTGACTCCCCAAAGAAATGAAGATCAATTTTATAAATATTACAGAACAGACAAACTTGTCTGCGAAGATACACCACTTTGGAAACTCGCCGGGGTTTTGAATGATGCATATCAGCAACGCATCGTCGTCAGTGCCGAACGGAGAGATCTTCCCATTAACACAACATTCGAAAACAAGTCGCTGGATGAAATTCTGATGATTATCAGTGAAACTTTTAACATAACCGTTGTGCGGAATGATGGGCAGATAATTTTAAAATAGGCTGTATCTTTCGGCATGAATTGGACTTTTACTCGTCTGGGGGCAATAAACCTGGTAGCGATCATTCTTTCGCTTTCTATTTCTTGTCGTGCCCAGAAATTGCTTAACAGCACCGTTTCAATCCAGGTAAAACAGAAACCTGTTTCTGAAGTTTTAAAAATAGTCAGTGAACAGAAGAATTTTTATTTTTCCTATAATAGTAATATTGTCTCGGGGGATAGTCTGGTAACTTTAAATATGCAAAACAAGACGGTCAGGCAAGTCCTGGATGTTTTATTAACAGGAATTTATCAGTATAAAGAAACGGGTGATTATATCATTATTCAAAGACCTCCAAAGGAGAAAAATTATTATCTCACCGGTCGGATATTCGACAACGAAACGGGCAAAGAAGTGGATTATGCCAGTGTATATTCCAAGCAGCTGCTTGCTTCTGCGCTTTCAGATGATCACGGATCGTTCCGGCTTCGCTTGCGAGACCGGAATTTTCCTTTGTCTCTGACGATCAGTAAAGTCGGGTACGCAGATACGACAATTGTTGTCAATTCGGAGCTCGAAAACGACCTTACAATAACTATTTATCCCAAAGCGATTGATCTGGATCCTGTTTTTGTACGCTATTCAGAAGGCGGAGGAAGTTGGCTGGCGCGTATGTTTGTGTCTTCGAAGTTACGATTGCAAAGTAGAAATATCAGCCGTTTTTTTGTCTCGCTTCCATATCAGGCTTCGTTTACACCTGGACTGAGCACACATGGAAAAATGAGCTCTCAGGTTAGTAATAAAGTTTCGCTGAATATTCTAGGCGGTTATACCGCTGGCGTGAATGGCGTTGAACTTGCCGGCTGGTTTAATATTTCCAAAAAAGATGTCCGTTACGTCCAGATCGCCGGAATCTTCAATATTGTCTCAGGGCATGTTCATGGGGTCCAAATGGCAGGCTTTCATAATCATGTACTTGATTCGTTAAAAGGTGTCCAGGTTTCCGGCTTGAGCAATCAGATAAATAAGTCATTATCCGGTGTTCAGATTTCCGGCTGGCTAAGCAGGGTATCCGGGGAAATGCACGGCGCACAAATCTCGGGTGTTGGAAATATCGCGAGAAGTGAAGCAAATGGCGGTCAGATAAGCGGAATGTTTAATTTAGCAAAGGAAAATATAAGAGGCTTGCAAATTTCCGGCGGGATAAATTTTGGGAAAAAGAGTGTTTCGGGAGCTCAGATTTCAGGATTGGGAAATTCGGTTAAGGCAGAAATGTATGGGTTGCAGCTGGCCGGACTTTATAATTACACTAAAAATCTGAGAGGCGTTCAAGTCGGTGTGATCAACCTTGCGGATACTTCGTCTGGTTACAGCATTGGCCTGATCAATATTATAAAAAAAGGAAAAGGAGCTTTTGCGATCTATGCTAACGAAGTCTTGCCCTTAAATTTGGCCTGGAAATCCGGTAACAGAAAATTATATAATATTTTTACGGTCGGCACCGGTCTGGGAGCCGGTAATAAGGCATTCACGTTTGGTTTTGGTGTCGGAAAAGAGTTTGTATTCAACAAATCACTTTCATTAAATACCGAGATTATAAACCAGAATTTCTATCTCGGACAATGGAAAGATCTTCCAGTTATGTACCGTTTTCAGACCGGTCTCAATATCAAAATAAGTAAGCGGATTTCAGTCTTTGCTGGTCCATCCTTCAATATCTTCAATTCGCAGCAAACGGAATTCAGGAAAGGTTATCAAACTCTGGCTAACGAGGGTAGTTACCGGTTTAAAATCAATAATGCTACGCATGGATGGGTTGGCTGGCAAGGCGGATTATTGTGGAATTATGGCGCTGAGCGCTGATTTATGATCTTTTTCTTCGCAATTTCAAACCTGACTGAATGTGTTTCTCTGATAATTTCTTAAAAATTTAACAAATTTTTCCTCGAAAATTTAGGGTAATCTTCGCTCCGGTTGTCAATTTGATACATACGGCAACCAGGAAAAATTGAAGGCCTGCAATTAACAACTCTGCAGCGGTATGTGTTTAAACTTTCATCTCAATTTAGACACAATGAACAAGTACACAAATATTTTCCCGGGCATCTTCATGCTCAATTTTTTCTTTTTATGTTTTTCAATTACCGCTTTTGCACAAACTGAGGAGCGCACAAGTGTTGCTCACATTGGCCTGATTTACCCGCTGAGCACCAACGGGAAAAATGCAGCGGATTATACGAATATGTTTTCCTTGCATGCAATCGCCGGACTGTCGAAAGCGGAGACGGGTGTCGCTATTTCCGGAATTTCCTTGCTGATAAAAGACAGTGCGAAAGGCGTTCAGATCAGTGGAGTTTCCAATATTATCCTTAATTCTTCAGATGGCGTTCAGATTGCCGGTGTTGCCAACATAACCCGTCACGAATCCAGGGGAATCCAGATTGCAGGATTTATGAATTTTGGTGAGGAAGCAGGTGCGGTTCAGGTAGCCGGATTTGGCAATGTAACAAGCAAAAGCGTGAAAGGACTTCAATTATCCGGTTTTTTGAATAGAACAGAAGATGTCAATACACAGATTTCCGGTTTTATGAATATCGCTAAAAATGTAAAAGGAGTTCAGCTGGCGGGTTTGATCAATATTGCCGACAGCAGCGATTATCCTATTGGGCTACTGAATTTTGTGAAAAACGGAGAAAAGTCGATAAGTCTGACGGTTGATGAAACTGCCACCACTATGGCTTCTTTCCGTTCAGGAGGACGCGTTTTGTATGGGATTTTAGGAGTTGGCTATAATCTCAAGAATGACGATAAATCGCTGTACGGTATCGAGGCCGGATTGGGCGCACATATTACAGTTTCCAACAAATTCCGAATAAATACAGAGGTTGTTACACAAACGTTATCAGATTTTAAAAGTGGCGATCACTTCAAAAATACGTTACGTATATTGCCAGCGTTTAAGATTTTGCCCCAACTTGAAATATTCGGCGGGCCAAGCCTGAACTACGTGGATTATTCCAAAGGGAAAGGCGATGGCCTGATAAGTCACTATCTATGGAAAGAGCGCCGAGGGGAAGATTTTAGAGGATTGTATTTTGGTTTCAATGCCGGTATGCACTTCATTCTTTGAGCCGGTGAAAGTGCAATCGATGGCAATTAGCAATGATAACCACACCGGAAAAACGAATGTCAACAAGCCGCTGCGGATTTGGGTGTATAAAGCTTTTTCCGAAATTCTTTTTATTATTTTATCAAAAATAGTCGGATACCGTAAAGACGTAATTTTGCAAAATTTCAGAAATTCGTTTCCTGAAATACCAAAGTCAAAGGAAGCGGGATTGGTCAATTCTTATTACCGGCATTTAAGTGACTTGTTAGTAGAATTGTTTTTGCTGAACAATTTAAAAACGAAGGAAATCAGTCATTTCGTCAGGTATGAAAATATTCAGCTGCTGAAAAGATTGTACCGCTCAGGCAAGGATATTCTTCTGTTAGCATCGCACTATGGCAACTGGGAATATCTGTTAACGCTTCCATTGGTTACAGACTATGAAGTCATAGCAGTTTATTCTCCGATTTCAAATGCGGCTATTGATCAATGTATGCTCAGGCTAAGATCCAGATTTGGCGTCCGTTTAGTAAAAAAATCGGATTGGTATCGAACAGTGCTAAAAGAAAATTATGGGAAACCCAGGATTTATGTGATGATCGCTGATCAACGACCAGTTCCTCCCTATAAAAATCCGGTTCATTTTCTTGGAAAAACGACTTTTGTTCAAGCGGGATGTGAGCGGATTGGTCAGAAATTAAATTGCGCGATCGTTTATACTGATGTTGAAAAAATGGCAAGACATCGGTATAAATTCAAGTTTAAATTAATGCGTGACAGTGGCACGGAAATCAGGTCGGGAGAGATTTTGGAAGCATACTACCGGGAATTAGAAAAGACGATCCTAAGAAATCCTTCCTGCTGGCTTTGGTCGCATAATCGCTGGAAAAATCATGAGGCGACTTAAAATAGAGAACCAGGGAGTAAATTGTGGTTTCTTTCTACAAAAAGTGTTATGCTTTCTACATTTGTTACAACAATATAATTTTGCAGATTTTTGTAGATTCTGGCTTTTGAGTTCGTAGAATTGGTTTTGAACCGGAAGGCACTATTTTATTAATAGCCGACTCGTCAAACAATTTTTCACTAAAATAAATAAGTATGAACAAATTGGCGAGTATGAAGAAATTTGCGTTTATCGGTATTTGTGTACTGGGTGTTGCATGGGGTTGTAAGGATGATGATGAGGATGTAACACCGCCAGTTGAAGTTCTTCCGACATTGAAAGTTACTACAACACTCTCAGGAGCAAATGAAAAACCCGCAAACGATTTGACTGCAACCGGCGCTGTGGATGGAACATTAGATCAGGAAACAAACATTTTGAAATTGAACATTACTTACAGCGATTCGGCGGCTACGGATTCAACAAGCAGTGATTCGACTGCTGCATTTATGCCAACCGCATGGCATATCCATAAGGGAGCAGCTGACACGACAGGTGCAGTTGTAATTGATTTGGGAACAACATTTACGTCTCCATTTGCCTTCACGGATACTTTAACGGCTGATCAGGTTGCTGATTTGAAAGCCGGACTTTATTATGTAAATATCCATACGGCCGAATATCCGAATGGTGCGATCAGAGGACAATTGTCAGCAAAAGAGTAGTGCCGATACATAAAAAGAGCCCGTTGCTTCTCGAAAGCGACGGGCTTTTTTTATGTATAATTATGATCTAGAAAAGCTCTCGTGCTTTTTCCAGTGCCTTGTCAAGACCACTTGCGTCAGATCCTCCCGCAGTTGCGAAAAAGGGCTGTCCGCCTCCGCCGCCTCGAATTTCTTTTGCAAGGTCCTTCACAATACTGCCTGCGTTCAATCCAGAGCTCTGAACCACATTTTCGGCAATGAAGACTGATATTTGCGGCTTTCCTGCAATTTCAGTTCCAAATACAGCGATGAGGTTTTCTACCTGTTCCCTAAGTTCATAAGAAAGCTGTTTCAGGGATTCTGCACCTGGGACATTTACTTTTTCAACGACCAGATTAAAAGTTTGGTAACTTTTTACTTTTGCAAGTAATTGTGTTTTCAAATGCTGGATTTTTTCATTTTCCAGAGCTTCAATTTTCTTCTGCAATTGCGTACGTTCGTCAAGCAAATTTTCAACAGCTTTCACCACATCCTTCGGACCTTTTAAAAGGTCTTTCAGCTGGTTAAGCGTATCTTCCTGCTGACGCATAATTTCCAGTGCTTTCTCTCCCGTTACCGCTTCAACGCGACGAACGCCGGCAGATACAGAACCTTCCGAAATAAATTTGAAAACACCAATTTCACCTGTCGAAGGAATATGTGTTCCCCCACAAAGTTCGAAGGAGAATTCCGGATCGAAGATGATCACACGGACGAAGTCGCCATATTTTTCACCGAAAGTTGCCGTTGCACCCATCGAAATTGCTTCCTGGATCGGCACGTTGGTCATCACTTTTAACGGAATGTTTTCACGAATTTTTTCATTAACGCGGTCTTCAATTTTCTTCAATTCCTCGTCAGTAACTTTTGAGAAGTGGGAAAAGTCAAAGCGTAGTAATTCATCGTTCAGAAAAGAACCTTTTTGTCCGATATGGGTCCCCAAAACTTCACGCATCGATGACAACATCAAATGCGTCGCCGAGTGGTTCGCTTTAATTTTATGACGACGCTCCTCATCAATATGCGCAACTACAATACCTGCGTTTTGCAGTGCATCATCAAGATTTTTATCTCTTGAGATATGGACAAAAAGATCGTTTTCTTTTTTAGTATCTACAATGTTGACAACTTTTGAGTCTCCGTTAACATTGAAATGCAATGTGCCGGTATCACCAACCTGTCCACCCATTTCCGCATAAAAAGGTGTGGGGTCAAGAACGATATGATATTCTTCGCCAGTCTTTGTTTTAACCTTACGGTATTTCACAATGTGGCTGTGCGTTTCCTCAAAATCATATCCGAGAAACTCAACCCCATCCGACTCGCGAAGTTCGATCCAGTCTGTGGCTTCCTTGCTTGCATCTTTGCGGGAACGTGCTTTTTGTTCAGCCAATGCATCCTGGAATCCGGCTTCATCGATGATGAAACTTTTTTCACGTGCGATTAGAGCCGTTAAGTCAACCGGGAAACCAAAAGTATCGCTCAACTCAAAAACCTCACTTCCGGCGATAACATTCGTATCTTTTTCCTTCAAATTCGCCATGATGATATCAAGCCTTTTCAGGCCGGATTCAAGCGTGCGAAGGAAACTTTTTTCTTCTTCAAGAATTACCCGGGTCACAAATTCTTCCTGCGCAGTCAACTCCGGGAAAACATCTTTAAACTGTTCAGAAAGAACAGGAATTAATTTGTGAAAAAATGGTTCTGCAAATCCTAAATATGAATATCCATAACGTACGGCGCGACGTAAAATACGACGAATTACATAACCTGCTTTTACGTTGGAAGGTAATTGTCCGTCGGTAATAGCAAAAGCAACAGCCCGGATATGGTCAGAAATAACGCGCATGGCGATGTCGGTAAACGGTTCTTCGCTGCCGTATGCTTTTCCAGATAATTTTTCTAAAACATTAATTGTATTCTGGAAAACGTCGGTATCATAGTTAGACATTTTCGCCTGAACAGCCATACAAAGACGTTCAAAACCCATCCCGGTATCGACGTGTGTAGAAGGAAGAGGAATCAGTGAGCTGTCGGCTTTACGTTCAAACTGCATAAATACCAGGTTCCAGATTTCCACTACCTGCGGATGATCATTATTAACTAACGATTTTCCAGAAATTGAGTCAACATCAGCCTGAGGGCGCAAGTCGATGTGAATTTCAGAGCAAGGTCCGCATGGGCCGGTATCACCCATTTCCCAGAAATTGTCCTTTTTGTTGCCTAAAATAATACGGTCTTCACCAACAATAGGAGCCCACAAATCCCAGGCTTCCTGATCAAACGGAACGCCGTCTTTTGCATCTCCTTCAAAAACAGAAACGTACAAACGTTCTTTCGGAAGTTTGTAAATTTCGGTCAATAACTCCCACGCCCAGGTAATTGCCTCTTTTTTGAAATAATCACCAAACGACCAGTTACCCAACATTTCAAACATGGTGTGGTGGTAAGTGTCGAATCCAACATCCTCTAAATCATTATGTTTACCCGAAACGCGAAGGCATTTTTGCGTGTCGGCAATCCGACGTGACGGAGGTGTACCGTTGCCCAAAAAGAAATCTTTGAACTGCGCCATACCCGAGTTGTTGAACATCAGGGTGGGATCGTTCTTTGCGACTAGTGGGGCAGAGGGAACAATAAGGTGCCCTTTGCTGCGGAAAAAATCCAGAAAAGACTGGCGTATCTGATGCGAAGTCATTGTATATAAGTTGGTACTACGTCTCTATGAAAATGTTCGCAAAGTTAAAGAAATTTGCCATGTGCTCGTCACTGGCTTAGTATTTTACCATCCAAGACATTTTAGATAACCTTGGAAAAAGAAGAATAAGTGTTTTCAATTTGGAGCTAAAAAAATATGGTTGGCCGGATAAACCATGAATATCCGGACACCGTAAACGAAAATCTTAGGTTCTCTCGGGTTTCAGATGGTTGAGATTTATTCAATCCGTCTTCATTTTTTTTAAAAAAAGCTAATTTTTTCCCGAAAATGAGTGAGCAAATGCTATGTGCTTCTCCAATTGGAGGTTGCAGGCAGGCAGCCTCAAACTTCTCAATTCAAGTGCGAAAATCGTAATCGTTTACGGCGAAAAAGCTAAAAGGGTTTACTTAAATTTTGTCGCTCCGATCACGATTTTGTTCTAATGACTTTTTAAATTCTTTGAGTATAAAAGTCTGTTAATCTCCTTTTTTTAAATAATCAACAGACTAAAATTGACACCAATCACATTTTTAAATAATTGCCGGGAATATTTTGATTTGTGTCAGAAAACAAATATTTCCTATACACTCTTAATGTGCGACAGATGAAACCCTACTCGGAGTATTCGGCCGAAGAGTTAGCGATGGAAAACCTTTTTATCAGGTGGGTCCGGTTCCCAAATGATCCTCCTATACGCTCTTTTTGGGAAAACTGGATGACAAAATATCCTAACAAAAAAGATACGGTGGAACAGGCGAGAGAGCTGGTTTTGATTACTTCTGAATGGAAGACTGACACGCTTTCAAATCAGGATGTAAATTCAATTTGGGACAGAATCAGAAATTCGCTTGAAATCATAAAAGAGCGGGAGCCCGGGGAAATTGTTTCTGATAAAAATTCTTCAATGATCAGGCCAAAAAATATTATTCTTGGTGTGATTTCTATGGCCGTGCTTGGCTTGCTTTGCCTTATTCTGCTTTATATCCGCTAAAATGTCCTTTGCTTCAATAAAATAATTCTTTGAAAAATTGTAAAATATTTAAGGGGTAATTGCGGGTTTATTCGTCACTTTTGTGCCGGAAATCAGCCGGTTTGTAAGGCCACGGTTATTTGTTATCAATCTCTTATGAAACCGGAAGATAAATCCATTCCATCGCAAACTCCAAAGGATGATCAGGAGCGAAATTATCTGTCCATGAAGAAGATTATCAGCGAGCCCATATGGGAATCTCTGAAAACTGGTGACAGGGCGTCCTTCGAACAGGTTTTTAGAAAATATTATCGGCCGCTGCTTAATTACGGAATGCGTCTGAATCCTGACGAGGATGAAATAAAAGATTGCATACAAATTCTCTTTCTTACAATCTGGGAACGGAAAGAGTCGCTAGGTGACTCAGATTCTGTTAAAAATTATCTTCTTGCTTCCCTTCGCCGTCTGGTTATCAAAAGGATGAATGCAACAAAAAATACATTTGTAAGCATTGATAATAATGATGTTGCATTTTATGCGGATCTGTCCCCTGAAGCCCGGATAATCCATGATCAGAATTGCTGTGACAACATCAATACACTTCAGGCCGCCATAAGTAAACTACCCGATCGGCAAAAAGAAGCGCTTTTTCTCCGTTTTTACAGTGACCAGTCATTTTCAGACATCGCGTTAGTTATGAACATTTCTACCCGGGCTGTTTACAAACTTATTTACAAAGCGCTCGACGCACTTAATGAAGACCTCGCGCCTTATTCCAAAAGTATATCTCTTCTGCTATTCCTGTTTTTTAGTTTTCCGTTAGATCCGGTGATAGATATCTTAAAAGATTGAAATATTTGCTCCTAAATTTTATTTTGAATTTTGGTAAATATTCTGTCTGTCAGTTACTTATGTAGCATCATTGTTTTTCTGTAAATATTTTATGAAAAAAAGTGATTTTACGAGGGTCACTTTTTTCGGTTTCCATCTTATGAATAATAAAGATCAAATATTATTCTATTGGAACATCAAAAGTATTCCCGGTTTAAAGCGCGCGATTTCGCTTTGGACGCTGATTTTAAATCCTGGATATTAGGGAATTCTCCCGAAAGTGATCATTTGTGGGAGCGTTGGCTTGCGGCTAATCCAGACCTGATACCAGAGGTTGATAAGGCGAGAGAACTCATCACTGCCTTAAATTTTAGAGACTATGGGACAACAGATGAATTGGTCGATTTGGAGTGGAAGCGTCTGCAAAATGCAATTGACTTTTCTTCCGCAGAAGCTGAGGTATCACAACCTTTCTTCGTCAAAACAAGCTGGGTTTGGACAATCGCAGCAGCTTGCGTTTTATTTATTTCCGTTTTTGCGGTTAGGCAGATTTGGTTCTCTGGCTTGAATTCAAATGAGGCGAAGATCATCTCTAGAACCGCCTCCAAAGGGGAACGTCTTTTAATTAAGCTGATCGACGGAAGCACAGTCCGGCTAAACTCTGGCTCAACTTTAACTTTTCCAAAGGTTTTCCCTGCCGGCAAACGTGAATTGAGTCTGATCGGTGAAGCTTTCTTCGAAGTGGCTCCCGATAAGAATGCTCCTTTTATCATTCATACCGGAAGCATAACAACACAGGTTTTAGGAACTACGTTTGGCATCGAAGCCTATCCTGAAACCGGCGATATCCGTGTCGCAGTAGTAGAGGGCAAAGTGAAGGTGAATTCAAATTCCCGTTTAGAGAAGGAAAGCCAGGAGGTTTTTCTGACAAAAAACAAAATGGCAACTTTTGATAAATCCGCCAAACATCTTGCTGTGTCAGAGTTTGACAGCAAAACTCAGCTGGCATGGAAGGACGGCGTGTTGTACTTCGAAAAATCAGATTTCCGGAACGTAATCAAGAAGCTTGAAAACTGGTATGGCGTGAAAATCCAGATCGACCGGGACTTGGCGCTTGATCCCGAATGGCGTTTCAGCGGAAAGTTTAACAATCAGTCGCTCGACTACATTTTGAACGTGGTCCGATATCCAAATCAATTTTCATTTGAGATTAAAAATGACACCGTAAACATAAAATAAATGGAAAAATAGAAAACTAAACCTAAGCACAAATTTCTAAACAAACTTACCTAACATTTTAAATTATGGATACAAAAGCTCTACCTCCGCCATCGTTCGCATGGCTCAAAATCTTCGCGATAACTGGTCTGCTGTTTTGGTCCCTGCTCCCGGAGTCAGCTGTTGCTGCTGAAAGGAAATTTCAGGAAAAAAGCATCGAACAGATTTATATCTCTATAAAACTGAAAGATGTTAAACTTGAAGATGCATTTAGCACGATCGTTGAAAAAGCGGATCTGAATTTTCAATATGATAAAAAGCTGGTCATTAATAAAAAACTGAAACGAAACTTTGATAATGAAAGCCTTGGCGAGTTGTTAAGATATATTTCCAAGGAGACAGGACTAAGTTTCAAGAGAGTAAACGAGACAATCTATGTTACCGCTGCCGGTTCAAGAACAGTCACTGAAGAGATCAAAATACCGAGTTCTTCCAAAGCTGAAAAGCCGGAATCGTCTGTTAGATTGCCCGTAGAACAAGTGTATGCGCAAAGAATGCAGCATGTTATGAGTAATGCAGTTGCAGCAATGGCAGTAACTGTTGCGGGTAAAGTTTCTGATGAAAAAGGAGAAGGGTTGCCTGGCGTCAACGTTATTGAAAAAGGAACTTCAAATGGAACTTCAACCGATACGAACGGCGAATTTAAAATTACAGTATCCAGCAGTTCTTCTGTATTGACTTTTAGTTTTATTGGATTTGTTTCGCAGGATATGGCCGTTGGAAATCAACAAACGGTCAGTGTGACAATGAAAGCGGAGGATAAATCTCTGGAAGAGGTCATTGTTGTGGGATACGGAACGCAGAAAAAAGTGAATGTAACAGGCGCTGTTTCTTCAATTAAAATCGATGACAAGATCACAAGCCGTTCGCTGTCCAACGTTTCATCTGGTTTATCCGGACTTGTACCCGGTCTGGCTGTAACGCAAAACTCAGGTATGGCAGGCAGAAATAACGCTGCTTTGATCATTCGCGGGATGGGAACAGTTAATAACAGCAGTCCGCTGGTCGTTGTCGACGGAATGCCCGATGTCGATATCAACCGGATTAACATGAATGATATTGAGACAATTTCAGTTTTGAAAGACGCCACATCTTCTTCCGTATATGGTTCGAGAGCCGCTAACGGGGTCATTTTGATCACAACGAAATCAGGGAAAGGGCAGGAAAAAGCAACGATCAATTTTACCGGGAACTATGCAGTTCAGGTTCCGACAAAGGCATACGATTTCATGTCTGATTATCCCCGCGCTCTGACATTGCATCAGCGCGCAGCTGCGGTTAATACGCTCCGTTCTAACTGGCTTTTCAAGGACGGCACGATTGACCAGTGGATGGCTTTGGGGATGATCGATCCGTTAAAATATCCGAGCACCGACTGGTGGGACGTGATTATGCGGAACGGAGCAATTCAGAATTACAACCTGTCTGCTTCGGGCGGTAGTGATAAATCCAATTTCTTTATATCCGTTGGTCTGATGGATGAAAAAGGTTTACAGGTTAATAACGATTACAAACGTTACAACGCCCGCTTCAATTACGATTACAAAATCCGTAAAAACATTAATACAGGTATTAAGTTTAACGGAAACTGGTCAAAACTGACTTATGCGCTCGAAGACGGGTTCACAGACGACGACCCTGCAAACACGGCTGGTTTTGATATGCAGTATGCCATCGCCGGTATCGTCCCTTATGATCCTGTGACAGGTTATTTTGGTGGAGTTATGGCTTACAATGAAGATCCTCAGGCTTATAATCCATATACAGTTTACGTGAACAACCTCAACAAGCAGAACCGCCAGGAAGCGAATACAAGCATTTATCTTGACTGGACTCCGATTAAAGGGCTGACTGCACGGGTTGATTATGCATTAAATTATTATAATCAGTTTCGCTGGAATGCCAGTATGCCAAATCAGTCATACAACTTCCAA
>Ga0247803_1000804_pt1 | contig 16627 bp, 9 predicted proteins | sample UWRJL014104B1_FD_180928 | JGI IMG/M metagenome (GOLD analysis project Ga0247803, IMG submission 180928) | Plant litter microbial communities from Arlington Agricultural Research Station in Wisconsin, United States - UWRJ-L014-104B-1 | ecosystem: Environmental > Terrestrial > Plant litter >...
TTTGTCTTTGACGATCACCTGCGGAATATCAACAGTCGCCTCTGGGATATCAACGGCCGGCTCTGGAATATCAACGGCCGGCTCTGGAATATCAACGGCCAGCTCTGGAGACCTGAAGATTGACTGGCCCCAGTAATATTCAACATATTTCCCCGCCCGTTGAACCGAGTCGCTCGCCCATTTCAGCGCAGCAGACACCTGTGGAATTTCAACAGTCGCCTCTTGAGTAGCAACGGTCGCCTCTGGAGTAGCAACGGTCCTCTCTGGAGTAGCAACGTTCGCCTCCGGAATAGCAACGGTCGCCTCTGAAGAAGCGAAAATCGATTGGCCCCAGTGATATTCAACAGATTTCCCCGCCCGTCGAACCAAGTCGCTCGCCCATTTCAGCGCAGCAGACACCTGTGGAATTTCGACAGTCGCCTCTGGAGCAGCAACGGTCGTCTCTGGAGTAGCAACGTTCGCCTCCGGAATAGCAACGGTCGTCTCTGAAGAAGCGAAAATCGATTGGCCCCAGTGATATTCAACAGATTTCCCCGCTCGTTGAACCGAGTCGCTCGCCCATTTCAGCGCAGCAGACACCTGTGGGATTTCGACAGTCGCCTCTGGAGTAGCAACGGTCGTCTCTGGAGTAGCAAGGTTCGCCTCCGGAATAGCAGCGGTCGCCTCTGAAGAAGCGAAGATCGACTGGCTCCAGTGAGATTCAACCGATTCGCCCGCCCGTTGAACGGAGTCGCTCGCCCATTTCAGCGCAGCAGATACCTGTGGAACTTCGACGGTCGCCTCCGCAGAAGTGAAGATCGTCTGGTCCCAGTAAGATTCGACAGATTGGCCCGCCTGTTGAACAGAGTCGCTCGCCCATTTCAGCGCAGTAAACATCTTTTCAAGTGACAAAGATGTCGACGTCGCTGGACAGCGCGCAGGCGCAATGGCTGGAGCAGCTGGAAGCTATGCGGAAAGCGATTGCAGACTTGAACTTGCCGCCAGACGCTGAGAAAATACCGGCGTACGGAGACGACTTTGACCTGGACGACGACGACCTTTCGGGGACGGCGAGTGGCGAGGATATCTGGGACGTCGTCAGCAACGGACTTGAGGACGATTATAGTAGCGACCAACTCGATCAATATCGCGACAACCAGCCGGCTGGAAGCTCGTACGACCAGCAGTGGCTAGCAGAGAAGTGTGCAGATGTGGCGCGAAGAGGGACGGGCCTGGATGCAGGTGCCTTGAAGGAGCAGATATCGGCGATTCTCGCGAGCGACAGCAATAGTGAGTCAGACGATGGCGGGCCCGGGAGCTCCTTGCTAACCTAGCGGTAGACGAAGAGCTCCAGATGATTTTGGCTGAGATTGTGGGGTATGGCGAGTTGGATCTCGTGGCTGACCTTATATCTCACCGTGAAGACATTAAGCGGTCTGTGCATGGACCAACCACAAAGAACGACGTCATTGGTCGTCTGCAGAACAAAGCGGAGCGTGAAGAAGCGCTTAGACGGCAGGACTGGGAGCACAAACACGCCGCGCTAGGCCCCGCTCTTGACCGCAAAGGCCCCCAGTACCCGCACGTATACCGCACTCACGAAGCCGGCAACAAGCTCTCCGCGTATGGGAAGAAGTATGCGCTGCCTCCAGACACCGTACATAACGATGATAAGACCTACGAAGAGTACACGATACCAGCCGCCGCTGTTGGTACCATCGGTGCCGGGCGTAAGCTGATTGAGATCAAGGACATGGATGGCCTCTGCCAGCGTACCTTCCAGGGATACAAGGCGCTGAATCGGATGCAAAGCCTGGTATACCCGGTAGCTTACAACACAAACGAAAACATGCTTATCTGTGCCCCAACTGGTGCTGGTAAAACAGATGTGGCTATGCTCGCTGTCCTCAACACTGTGGCCAAATACACCACTCCAAATCCTATTGAGAACCCAGACGCCACAGACTTCACTGTCCTGTCTGAGGATTTCAAAATCATCTATGTCGCCCCTATGAAGGCTCTCGCCGCCGAAGTCACCGATAAATTGGGAAAACGACTTGCTTGGCTCGGCATCAAAGCTCGCGAGCTAACCGGAGACATGCATCTCACCAAAGCAGAAATTCTGGACACGCAAATTATCGTCACCACTCCCGAGAAGTGGGACGTTGTTACGAGGAAGAGCACCGGAGACACTGAACTTGTGCAGAAGGTCCGCTTGCTCATCATTGATGAGGTGCACATGCTGCATGATGAACGCGGTGCAGTATTGGAGAGCTTGGTCGCCAGGACGCAGCGGCAGGTTGAGAGTACCCAGTCCTTGATCCGCATCGTCGGTCTTTCTGCTACCTTACCAAACTACGTCGATGTAGCCGACTTCCTCAGGGTCAACAAGATGGCCGGTATGTTCTATTTCGACGCGTCATTCCGCCCGGTGCCTCTCGAGCAGCACTTTATCGGCGCCAAAGGCAAGGCGAACACAGCAAAGTCTAGGGAAAACTTGGAACAGGTGGCGTTTGATAAGGTCGTGGAGATGCTCAAACTCGGCCATCAGATAATGGTGTTCGTGCACTCCCGGAAAGACACCGTCAAGACTTCAAGGATGCTGTATGAGAAGGCGGTCGATGAACAGTGTGAAGACCTTTTTGATCCGACTGAACACCCACGCTACGACCAGGCGGTCCGCGACATGAAACAGTCCAAGGGACGCGAGCTGCGTGAGCTGCTCGGTAAAGGCATGGGCACCCACCACGCCGGTATGCCTCGTTCTGATCGGAACCTTATCGAACGTCTCTTCTCTCAAGGCGTGATCAAGGTCCTTTGCTGTACAGCCACTCTAGCCTGGGGTGTCAACTTGCCTGCTGCTGCGGTCCTTATCAAGGGCACTCAAGTCTACAATGCCCAAGAAGGTAAATTTGTAGATCTTGGTATCCTCGATGTTTTACAAATCTTTGGTCGTGCCGGTCGTCCCCAGTTCCAGGACAGTGGTATTGGTTTCATTTGCACCACCCACGACAGGCTCGATCACTACCTTAAGGCTGTCACTGAGCAGCAGCCCATCGAGTCTAGGTTTTCTGCCAAGCTCGTGGACAACCTGAATGCGGAGATCTCACTAGGCACAGTCACGAATGTGCCGGAGGCGGTGCAGTGGCTGGGTTACTCCTATCTGTTCGTGCGAATGCAGAAGAGCCCACTGACCTATGGCATTGAATGGTCGGAGATCCGAGACGACCCACAGCTTGTGCTCAGACGCCGAAAACTCATCATCGACGCTGCTAGGGAGCTTCAAAAGAGTCAGATGATCATATTCAACGAAAACACGGAGGACCTGCGCGCCAAGGACGTCGGTCGCATTGCGAGCCAATTCTATGTCCAACAGTCCAGTATCGAGATCTTCAACACGATGATGAACCCACAAGCTTCAGATGCGGACGCTCTCGCCATGGTCAGCATGAGCGGAGAATTTGATCAGGTCCAATCGCGCGATACAGAGCAAAAGGAATTATCCGCACTGCAAGAGGAAGGCTACGTGGTCACGGAAGTCAAAGGTGGTGTTGGGACTCCTCACGGCAAGACCAACGTCCTTCTGCAGGCCCACATCTCAAGAGCAAGATTGGACGACTTCACGCTTGTTTCAGACACCAACTACATTACCCAGAACGCTGCACGAATCGCTCGCGCGTTATTCATGATTGCGCTCAATCGGCGCTGGGGCTTCCAATGTCTGATCCTCCTTAGTCTATGCCAGTCCATTGAGCGCCAAGTATGGGCTATCGAGCATCCCTTGCATCAGTTTGACCTTCCACAGCCCGTACTTCGCCAGCTTGACCAGAGGTACATGTCCATCGAATCCCTGCGCGATATGGAGCCCGCCGAGATTGGAGAGTTGGTGCACAACAAGAAGATGGGTACTGTCATCGCGAAACTTTTGGATAATTTCCCTACTCTGAGCATCGAGAGTGAAATTGCACCCCTGAACCGAGACGTCCTTCGTATTCGACTTTGGCTTACCCCGGATTTCAAGTGGAACGACCGCCATCATGGAACTTCCGAACCGTTCTGGATTTGGGTTGAAAATTCGGAGACTTCCGAGATTTTCCATTACGAGTACTTCATCCTTTCGCGCAGGAAGCTGTACGACGATCATGAGCTGAACTTTACTATCCCACTCTCGGATCCGCTTCCTTCACAGGTATATGTTCGAGCTGTGTCCGATCGATGGCTAGGAGCTGAGACCGTACATCCCATTTCGTTCCAACATCTCATCAGGCCAGACACAGAAAGCGTCTACACGGACTTGCTCGACTTACAACCCCTACCGATTTCAGCGCTCAAGAATCCCCTGCTCGAGGAGGTTTACGCACAGCGCTTCCAATATTTCAACCCAATGCAGACCCAGATCTTCCACTGTCTGTACCACACTCCGGCCAACGTACTTCTTGGATCACCCACTGGTAGTGGCAAGACCGTAGCTGCAGAACTAGCCATGTGGTGGGCGTTCCGCGAAAAGCCCGGCTCCAAGGTAGTCTACATCGCTCCGATGAAGGCACTTGTTCGTGAGCGTGTTCAAGACTGGGGCAAGCGTCTTGCTGGACCGATGGGACTGAAGCTGGTGGAGCTGACCGGTGACAACACGCCAGACACGCGCACTATTCGGGACGCAGATATCATCGTCACGACCCCTGAGAAGTGGGATGGTATCAGTCGTAGTTGGCAGACTCGTGGGTATGTCCGACAGGTTAGCCTTGTCATCATTGACGAAATCCACTTGCTCGGTGGCGATCGCGGACCCATCCTAGAGATCATTGTTTCGAGAATGAACTACATCGCCTCACAGACCGAAGGATCTGTTCGCCTACTGGGCATGTCGACTGCTTGTGCGAACGCCACCGATCTCGGAAATTGGCTGGGAGTCAAGGATGGCTTGTTCAACTTCCGACACTCGGTCCGGCCTGTACCGCTTGAGATCTTCATCGACGGCTTCCCCCAGCAGCGTGGCTTCTGTGCGCTTATGCAATCTATGAATCGGCCGACTTTCCTTGCTATCAAGCAGCACTCCCCCGACAAGCCGGTCATTGTATTTGTAGCGTCACGACGTCAGACACGTCTTACTGCCCGAGACCTTATCAACTTCTGCGGTATGGAAGACAATCCTCGACGCTTTCTGAGTCTATCCGAAGATGACCTCGCTCTAAACTTAGCCCGCGTTAAGGACGATGCGCTAAAGGAATCTTTGAGCTTCGGTATCGGTCTACATCATGCTGGTCTCGTCGAGTCTGATCGCTCACTATCCGAGGAGCTATTCGCAAACAACAAGATCCAGATCCTTGTCGCTACTAGCACCCTAGCCTGGGGTGTCAATCTGCCCGCCCATCTCGTGGTCGTCAAAGGCACGCAGTTCTTCGACGCAAAGACTGAAGGATACAAGGACATGGACCTCACCGATGTGCTACAGATGCTTGGTCGAGCTGGTCGTCCGCAGTTCGACACCACGGGTATTGCTCGGATCTTCACGCAGGACTCCAAGAAAGAGTTCTACAAGCATTTCCTGCACACTGGCTTCCCCGTAGAGTCTTCTCTGCACAAGGTACTGGACAACCATCTTGGTGCTGAGATTTCTGCCGGCACCGTTGCTACGAAGCAAGATGCGCTCGACTATCTGACATGGACGTTCTTCTTCCGCCGTCTGCACAAGAATCCTTCTTTCTACGGTCTCGAAATCTCGGCTGAAGAGCATAATACCATCGCTGCCCAGACAACTGCAAACGACTATATGATCAATCTAGTAGAAACATCGTTGAACGAACTTGCAGAGTCGTCCTGCATCGACCTTCACGGCACCGGCGACATCGAATCCACACCTATGGGCAAGATCATGAGCTACTACTACCTCAGCCACAAAACAATCCGCTACCTCGTCGAGCACGCCAAACGCGACGCTTCCTTTGCCGATGCCCTATCCTGGATAAGCCACGCAACAGAATACGACGAGCTCCCCGTTCGCCACAACGAGGATCTCATCAACGTCGAGCTGAGCAAAGCGCTCCCGCTCCCTGCTGACGACTTTGGTCTACCAATGTGGGACCCGCATGTCAAGTCTTTCTTGCTCCTGCAAGCGCACTTCTCACGCATCGATTTGCCAATCTCCGATTACGTTGGTGACTTGAACAGTGTGCTTGACCAGAGCATTCGTATCGTGCAGGCATCAATCGATGTACTGACGGAACTGGGTTACCTCGGTAGCTGCGAGATGATGATCACACTCCTCCAGGCGATCAAGTCCGGCCGCTGGCCCACCGACGGCGCGCTCTCCCTCTTCCCAGGCGTCGACGTCGACAAAGAAAAGAAACGTCTCGAGCACCCCAACGCAAACCCACGGACTCTCATCGACGCAACAACCGCATCACCGGCCGTCCTCGAGCGCGCAGCCGGATTCGCAGGCGTCCCCAAGGCAGCAGTGAAACGCTTCACGGAACCCCTCGCACGCCTCCCTGTTATCGCCCTCAACTTAGCACACGTCAACGCAGTCAACATCACGCTCAATCTCTCTCGCGTCAACCCCGCACGCGCAGATCGAGGCGGCATCCGCATCTTCGCGCCACGATATCCCAAGCCGCAGACTGAAGGCTTCTTCGTCATCGTCACGTACGCGGGTACAGACGAGATTGTAGCGCTTAAGCGCGTAGGCTGGTCCGATCGGAACCAGGGTGGTGGACGGGGCGGTCGTGGAGGGGGACGTGGTGGTCGCGGCGGCGCGCCTGGTGCTGGCGGAGGAAGCGCGAGGTTGCAAGCGAATGCGCGATTGAGCTTGCCGCAGGAGGCGCAGGGTAAGAAGGTGGATGTTGTGGTGTTGAGCGATGCTTATCTAGGCATGAAGTGGGTTATTGGCGGTGTTGATGTCCCTGCTGCGCCGGTTGTGGAAGATGGTGGGAAGGGGAAGTAGGTATAGTAGAGGTACATTACACTGGCTGAGTGGCCGGTATGGATAGTCTAGATGCATAATGAATGTGACAATATCACGCACACAGAATGGTACATTAATCGAAATGATTTGCATTGCAACGGCTTGCAGCCTTCAAACTATGTGACAGACTCCCGCTGACCAGGCGTGATGAATGTTTATTTAAAGGAGACGCAACTCCGAAGACCCCAAGCCATGCGTGTGCGCCTATGGAACGAGATGGGGTATATCGGTAAAGCAAACCGTGACTCTGAGTGACTCCTGCCCATGCATGCCACATAAACCGCAAACCCCAAAATAATAGAACGGAAACAGGCCAAACGCAGAAGTAGTCCAAGAATTACTCGTCCGCGACATCCTAGTCCGCAAAAACGATGAAACTCGTCTCCTCCTCCTCGAACACGATGAAATCGTCCTCTTCGTCTTCGTCGGAGTCAGATTCCGAGTTGAGCTCAGAGTCGGAGTCGTCAACGTCCTGCCATTCGCTGTCTGCTTGGTCCGGTCTAAGGTCTGTCACCCCGACTCGCTTTGAAGTATCTTCGACATGGCAAAAAGAGTCCTGCTCTGCCTGGCCGCTCGACTGTGCCGGGATAACCTTACTCTCTCCGTTGTGTTGCTCGGCTGTAGGTGTTCCCGCGTCGGCGCAGAAAGAGATGTTGTCATCCTCCACACCCTCATCATCCTCGTCGTCGGTGACATCACCCAACTCAAGCGCGGCGAAACCATCGGATGCGAACTGGGTGGTGGGATCCGAAGCGCCGACTAAGAACGCGGTCTTCTCAGTTGTAGAGTCGGACGTCGCAGCGGTGGTGTACTTGCCGGCTTTGTAGCGGGGCGATCTACGCCAGAAATAGTGGGGGGAGCGCCCAAGGGTAAAATCGGTGTCTGCGTCGAAGCACACGGTGCGTCGGGGTTTTGCTTCAGACGAGTCCCGCATTGAGGCTGCAGAAGTGGACGTCGGGGTTGTTGAGATGATGGGGTTTGTCTCAAGCTCAGATGATCGAGGGGATGTTGTCAAGGTGTCAAGCTGCATAGCTGTGTGGTAGATATGCAACGCCTGTTCGGCTGTCTTTGCGTTCTCGATGCTTGCGCCAGGGTTTCGAGCCATCCAGGCATGTTCTTCAATCGCACGTTTCTCGAGAGAATCGACAGCACGGAGAAGACTAAGCTTGCCAGCACGCCAAGCATCAACGACGGGATCATCGTTGGTAGATTCCCATCGCTGCTGGACCTTGCTGTCACCTCCCGTTACATGAGCCTCGAGCAGGCGCATATAGCGCATGTGCATCTCCACAATGCATACGGGACAGCAGCTACGATGGTCTCCTTTGTGGAAAGGGTGTAGAGCGTGCTTACACAAGTCTGCAAGATTGGCATCTCTCACCTGCAGATAGCACGCCAGGCCACCAAGAGGCTCGTCGGAAAAATAACCCGAGTCGCGCTTCTTGAGCCAGCATTGGAAAGCGGTGTACTCGTCTGCCGAAGGCAGGTAGCCTTGTTTGTGAGGTGAAAGCCGAGTTTTCGTGCGCTGATAGCGGCGATAATGCTTTTGCTCGTGGGATGTGAAGATCAAGCTCGCGGGGAGGGTGCTGCTAGGCGCAATCGTCTGGTGGCGCGCCATGGTCGCGTTTCCGAGTGCGTTCGCCGTCTTCAATCACGTGTGTGAACTGTTGAAGCACGCGAGGCTCAGCGTCGTATAGTCGCGTAAGATGTGCTGATGAAGGGTCTCGTAGCGCTGTTTTGTGTGTCAAGAGACAAATTTCGGTGATGCTAGAACAGGAGTCGAACGGTTGAATTTCGGGAGAGTGGCTGTTTGTGGGCGCGTGGTGTCCGGTGAAGGTGAATAATGTCCGAGTAGCAGGAGGAGCGGTGAAAAGCCATCACCGAAGTCAAAGTCGGAAGTGTCCTTGAAGGAGAGGCACGGGCGGTATCGTGGTGAGGCAACGATAAGGGTGCCTGAGGGTGTCGGCCTATTGTATAGAATCGCCTCTTTGTTGCACTTGCGTGGACCTTGTGAAGCGGCTGTGCGCCAAGCGTCTTTGAAGGGTCTCTCCGAGGGGTTGCTGTAGATTGAAGTAGGTAGCTGTGTTTGCGCTTCATGTGCCGCGCAAACAAGAGTCACGAAGGTAGAGTCACGCAGGCCCAGTGGTGTGCTGTACCCAAGAAGCGGGTTGTCTGGTTTGTGCGGTGGTTCTGATGAATGGTGTCGTAGTGATTTGCTCGTTGTGGCGTCTAGGTAGTGTGACATGAGGCGTCGTCTTTTCGCAACCGGTCCGGTTCTGGAAGGGTCCGTGCCGATGACGTAGCTCTTTGAGACTGTGCACAATACCATTTGACGTTGAGTCGAGAGGGTAAGAAAAGCACCATGTGAGCTGCTATCAACTCAACTTCAAGAGCTTGAAGAGTGAGATGCTATGCGCAATGCTATGTTTCCGGATGTGTAGAAGATTAGGAGCCGCTAACTTCATCACGTGATGTAGTGACCTGCAGCCTCTCTGTTTGCTCTCAACATGAGATTGGATAATATGAGCACCCGCCGTTCCATCGGTCGCACCATGTAGTACACTGTAGGGATGCTCTGGTCATGCATGTGTAGCGCTGGTTTAACCTCACAAACGCTAGCCACTTCTGAAAGCACCAACATGCACGTTTCAGCGAGAACGACGCTCCTCCTCATGCCTCTTTACTACCGAAAGCACATCACTTCATTTGGCTCGTCGATGAAGCACCGCGAAACTCTAGCATCCAATCTACTTCTCAGCCTTGATCACTGGTCCTCCAGTCGCGCTTTTTTTCTGCCTTCTCCTGCACCGTGGTTGTTCCCCGACGCTCGCTAACAAGTGGACACCGGACTCCGGCCTAGCTCCCTGTTCTGTCACATCACAGTATACGAGCGGTTCATTAGTCTAAAAAGATTACGAGATCTGCCCTCGCCTGTTCGGATGAACCAACAGTTTACCTCGTTGTACGCACGATTTGATACGCGCTTGGCACGTTTCCAACGGCATCCTTTGTTGGGGGGCCAATTGAGTCCGTGTCTCATTTCCCGATAAGATCCCGAACGTTGAACCACACCACCCTGCAGGAACAATCACACAAATGATCTTGCGTCAGACGCACCGGAGCTAAAGTCCCTGCTTCACGCGTGTTTTGGGCTGCATGCTGGGTTGCAAGGCTGGTACTTGAATCGCTCTACACCGACTAGACATATTTCAATCGACAACAGTTTGCGAGCCGATGGACTGCTTCAACGATCGCTACGATAACCGAAGGTTACAGCTTTGTGAATTGTAGCCCAGTCTCGAAGACTGGGCGAATTAGCAGTAAATCGTTTGGCATAGTACTCCCTTTGATCCCCGAGACCAGGATGTCGCACTCTGCAGTTCATGCACGCACCAAGCTAGCAAAGCTGCGACGAGCTTCTAGTCGAATTAGGACATAATGATATAGCGCTAGATGATCGCGTTATTTTCCCGCTCCCGCCCACTCCTTCCAGTAGCAGGCCCACCCCTCTCTCGCGTTCTGGTCCCGCAGTCGGTCCCTTATATTGGCATATCACCATCTCGCGAGGGAAGAGCAAATTGTCAGGAACTCATTTCACGGAGACACTCGGGGGAAGTGTATTGTCTAACTACGAACACGATATCGGCCACTTTTATACCGCCGCCTGTCGATTGATTCACTTCTTCCAGACACCGACCAACCGTCGCAAGCGCAAAGGAATCGAAAACCCACCATGGAAAACCGAAATCGTAGAAGGGGGCGCATGATAGCGGAACATTTGATGGCTCGACAGACGACCGCCCAAGCGGAGAACACATCGACAATTAGCCAGCCCACATCAGTTATACCGCTTACGGCAACCTTCACGCCTCCATCATCATGCTTCGAGAATCTCTTGACAATGATGCCTCCGCCAGGGTACATGATTTGGGCGAACGAACCGGTTCCTGTCGCCAACCAGACGGTCGCTGCATGTTATCCAACAGAATTTCTTCGCGACTACAAATCGGTATCATCTGGTGATGTCGGCTCGTCCGTTGTGCCCGCTATGAGCCCGTTCGTGTGCCCACAAAATTACTGTACTATGTTCGCGGAAGCCAAGAACTACATTGCTTGTTGTCCCTCGTAAGTTTTCCAAGGCCAATCCTGGAGATCAGAGCTGACCTTCAACAGCGGTTACCTGTTTCATCCCCCAGAAACACAAGTCGATACCGATCGACCTGCGTATGGCGGTACGTGCTACAGCGACTTTGCTTTCAAGACCAATTACCCAGTCATCGCATACGATACCGAAGGCGAGACAAACAGTCAGCTTTTCAGCGCATCGGTAACAGGCGCTCAAGCCTACGCACATCCTATAGATGGCTGGGCCCTTACCTCCCCCTCAATAATTGGTTGCCCCACACCATCACCATCGCCAATCTCGTCGTACTCGGAACCCAAGTCCACGACCTCAAGCTCACAAGTTCCCGCATCCCCTTCTAGCCCGACCTTCGAGGCTGCCGCCGTCACCGAGTCCAAAAGCATGTCCAGGGGTGCCATCGCAGGCGCAGCCGTCGGCGGCGTAGTCGCTGTCATAATCCTCTTAGCCCTTGTGTGGATTGCTCTCGCCTACCGCAAAAAGCATCGTCCCCCGCCACCACCTCCCAAGATCCATCACCAGATGGCAGATGACTATGGCGACAAGAAGATGCCCGAGATATACAGGTACGAGGTTGAGGGTAGCTTTCTCGGCACAGAAATTAGTACTTCAGCGCGTGGGCATGGGCGCGACGAGAAGTCACAGTGGCGCAAGAGCGAGCTGAATGATGGGCATGGCGCGTTTGAGATGGATGCGCACTCGCCGATTGAGCTTGAGGGAGACGGCTCGGGGAAGAAGAGGGACTCGAAAGGAATGTCGAATTTACTGGACGACGTTGATCGGGCGAGGATTACGAGGATGGCGAACTGGAAGCTCGGTTGAGGGTTTGCGTCTGAGCAAGGAGGACAAAATGGCAGGCTCCTGTGCTCTCGGTTTTTCAATGGCCTGGTACGCTATTGATTTCGTTTCTCTTTATATCTTCTCACTCATTTGTCTGCTGCGACGGACTTTCCAAATACCCTTATTAAGCTTTACTTTTCTCATATACCCTTCCATCCAACCTACAGCGAATGCGAAATGCATGCACGACTAGTACGAAGAATAAATACATATTCACTCCACTTATTCGGATGATCGGATTGACATCAATACATCCACGGTCGCTCGTGAAAGCAATTCTCGTGACAGCTCGAGGTGATTAACGCATGCTATGTAGTCTTCTCTTCTCGTGCGGGTCATCATAGTCGGAACGCAAGTGCCATCGCCGTGCATAAGCACCCCACACGGCCTCCACGGAGTAAGCGGCACGGGCGTCAAACTCGCATGGGTGGAGGGCCTTATTCAACTCTAAATAGACGTTTACATCGCCACAATACATTGAACTCATTTACCACGATCGTGGTCTAATTGATGACATACCCGTCTGGGATGGCCGAACATACATCGTCGTCTACGCTTTCTCATGGTAATCTTTCATTCGAAAGTAAGCGCAGAAGATATGAAAGTTCAGATTTGAGAATGTTAATGCGTGGGTCCACGGCGTATTCATGGGAAGGATTGCAAGCTGAGAATTACAAATTCACGGTAGCCGTAGGTTTATAGCTTCGCGTAATGAGTTTGGCGCTTGTATGCTTCCCTGTGCTGTCCACCGTGGTTTTGGAAACTTTCACATCTTCTCCGCAATGTGCAGGTATCGAGACATTCCGCTCATATGTGCTTCTTTGTCTTTCCCTTGAATATTGTCGAAAACCGATGCTTCAGAGATTTTCGAGTGCTTGTTGAAGAGGTGGTCACATTGTGATTTTTCCGTTTGGTTTTAGTCATCGTAGCATTGACTCGTGCCGCAAGCGCATCCTTCTCCTCTTGTTCCAGGTCAAATAGCACAGTGTCGAAGTCTTGGTCCGTGAGGAGACTGATGTCCGCGCCATGCTTGATCAAAGCCAACGTCAATTCGTATAGCCGCTTCTGCTCGCATTCATCTTGCTCGCTCCGCGCTAGCCCGATAACGTGTTCCCAGATCGTTCCACTGAGCCTGTAACTCCTGATGTTTGGGTCTGCTCCGAGCTCGAGAAAGTGGTATGCCAGGGGGTTGTTGTGGTCATCGATGGCTAACAAAAGCAGCGGATGGCTGTTGATAGTGTAGCGAGTCGCGTGTGATCGAGTGGACACAGCTTTTATGTAGCAGTTGAATTTAAGCAGAAACGCGACGTCGAAAAAGGATCGTAGGCGAATGTTTCGCATTCCATGTCGTAGGTCATGTGGTAGGTCTAGAACAAGTGAAGGCTGTATTCAGTAAAGTTCATAAAGACGAATATCGGTAGTCTATTATGCTAGACCAAGTACGTGCAGTGAGTGCTTCGAAAAACTGACAAAGAACTATACTGCAGAAATACTTACATGCATTTTCGCTTGCACCGTAGCCAATATCTGCCAAGTGCATCGTATTGACCCAGTGCGGCAAGTGGCCCTGTTCCCGCGGGTCAGATCCCCATAAATCGGCAATGTTACGCCAAGACGGTCGAGTATTCCGTGTGGTGGTGCCGTCCACAAGCTCTTCCATGTAGTTACTATACCCTCCGGAAAGAGTTGGTGGTTGACTCCAGTAATTAGTGCCGGCAACGTCCAAAGCGTTCAACAAATGGGTAGAGATCTCGTCGTCGCCGCCGTTCTCCCGCTTTCGCAAGTACTCGATGGAATAAATTAACGAACGCCAGAACTCGTCCCAGGTTGACGCTCTAGCATTGGGCGATATCTTCGTCATCTTAACGTGTCGAGTAAAGGCCGTAGCTAGTTTGAGAGGGGCGTCATATTTTGGTGCACCCGAGCGAATGTATGCCCAAGCTTCTTTGCCGCGGAAGAAGTCTCGTACAGTCCGGTGCAGGTACTCAACTTTCGCCCGCTCATGCAGCACAGATGCTGTAGGTGCTTCGAGAAGTCCTTTCGAGCGGCTGTTGATTCGTCGACGCATTGTTTCCGCACGAAACACGAGCTCGTTTTCTTCCATTTGTCCTACCGGTGCGTTGATAGCTACTGCGTTTCCATCGTGCGCAAGAGACATGTCGAGGAGGGTGAGGGGCTCAAAAGCAGTAACTGCTAATTGGAACAACTCACACGCTTGCGCGAAGTATCTGGGGTTGAGGTCGCCTAGGATTTTCTGGAACAGTTCTTCCAGCGTTGTTGGAAGTTCGTGGATGCGTCTCCAAAGATCATCAATGTTATCGCCGTCCCGGAAGCCGCCAAGTAGAGATGCTACAACCAATGTGACCCAAAGGAATACTCCGGTAGCCTTATCAGTAATTTCGTCGATCATGCCACTCGCTTCGTCGGGCATGATGCGCACAAACTCGTTCCACCTTGAACTTGCCTGCATGTTCTCTTCGACATACAGCTGTATGTCCTGTCGGGTCAGATCCTCCATTTTAAGCCATGGCATGCCTTGGAATGACTCTTCAAATTCTAGCCATGGTCGGCTGGCTACGCAAAGCTTGATTCGTCCCGGTGCATAGTTTTTCAGATCCAGAATCAACTCGACTAGGTCTTGAGGGTTGCCGTCAAACTCATCTAGGCCGTCGATGAAGAAGAGATACTTGGTACTATCAATAGCAAGCAGCTGTTTCAACGCACTGCTAAGTTCCGTCCAACTCCAAGGCCGCACTGTCTTGATCTGTAAAAGGTGTCGGTTCCACCGGTCAGAGAAAAGATATGGAACATATCTCTGACGACCCTCCAGACTTTGATACAGCAGGCTTCGGAGCAGACCCATACGACTCATTTGGATCTCGGTTCCGGAGTTCCAGAAGAAGAAACCGGCAGTGACCAGCTCAGATTCTCCGCTCCATTCCAGGGCAGCCTCTTTAGTCCGCTCATCCCCGGACAAGAACTTCATGAGCGTAGACTTGCCCGAGCCCGGTTTCCCCGTTATCCAGTAGACGTCTTCGCTGCCTTTTAGCCAGTCTGTGAAATTGTTCCACTGGGGCTCGGGTAGAGATGTTTCCTCGGTAGTTGTAGCTGGGGTATACTGTAAGGGACGGCCTTGATGATAGGCCCACTCAAACGTCCGCTTATGTGCTTCCGCAATGGTCTGATGGCGTTCTGCAAACTCTTCGAACTTCAAGAACGAATGAAATTCCCGCTGACTTGTCTCTTTATCAGTCTGGGCGCCATTGGCAAGATGATGCGCGAAAAGCTCTACGTCATGCGCGGAGTCTGGCCGCCAGTTGTAACGGCATAGTGCATTCAAAAGATCAGCCTGCCAGGATTTCGTCTCATCCAGAAATCCTAATAGCTCTTCACCAATGTTCTCGTTGCGTGCTGGTTTGGTCAAAGCACGCTTCCAATGCGTCGCATCTTCTGTTGCTGGGATGTTGCACGGTTCTTCTCTCTTCTGTGCGGCAATCTGTGCTCTGACCATTGTCAGTCGTTCATAATATCCACAAGACGACCGCACGTGAGTCCATACCTCAAGTTCACAAGAAGGATGGTGTTTATCGTCTGTTGGTAACGACCCAACCTCATGCTTAGGTCTTCGATTGCATCTGCCGCCAGCACTGAGTTTAGCGCTTGTCGAAAATTGACCCATTTCCTTCCTGCTTTGCCAGGAATCTTGGTGTCCACTTTTAGGCCCTTGATCTTCTCGACCAACACTCCTGCAACCTGTCGGCATCCTTCGCACAATCGCTCCAGTTCCTCCTCTTCTTTTGCAATAGTAGGGTCGTCTAGCCGCTTGCGATTCGGTCGTGCTGGTGACATATTTAGACGTTTGCTAAGGGTCTGCAGGTTGCCCGCAACCGCTTCGAGCTCCAGATGCTCAACGAGTGTTCCATCGGCGCTACGCGAAATCGTTCTGTTGGTTGAGATTAATTCACGCGCAAATACGATGAATTGTACGACGTTGGAGGCAAGACCGAGAGCGGCGACAGCATCCATTTCGACGCCGATTAAAACCTGGTGGGGTTGGGATAATTATCTGCACCAGGCTGTTGATGAATCTGTGTCTATATTACGGGCTTATGGAGATGGGGCGGTGCAAGGCTGTGCAGCAATTTGGGGGCCGCAAGTGCGGCGTAATCACCCTGATGCGACGTGGAGCAGTGCGCCCCCATTCGCTATTCGCCATTGCACAGAGGGGCTGCGTCCGGTCGGTGTGTGGGGGCGAGTGGTTCTTTGCAGAACCATTTGATTTGAACGATTTGATTTGCGGCAGTTTAATCGGTGTACAGAGAGCTATTTAATCGAGGAAGATTGATGTGGGTGTTGCAAGTTCAAGGAAGTGGAAGTACGCGTCACTTCTTTGCTCAAGCTGAGGCTACTACTTGTACTTGTGATCCGTCACACGATAATCGCCGTCGAAAGTCTTCGCTTTCAAGTTTGACTTTCATCTATTTGTCGGCATTAGAAACTATGAAGTGGCAATTAACCTAACGTGTTTTATAAGCGAGCGGCCCATACAAGCGAGCGGCCCACCTACCAACTTCGTGCACCTCTATAGGTGCACACCTCAACCCCATCATGATATAATAAAGAGATATTGATATAATAGACTAAGTAGTACCTAAAGTATCTTTTTTACACGTACGTAAGTTATAGCTAGGCTCTCTATATCTTAT
>Ga0247803_1000805_pt1 | contig 16604 bp, 22 predicted proteins | sample UWRJL014104B1_FD_180928 | JGI IMG/M metagenome (GOLD analysis project Ga0247803, IMG submission 180928) | Plant litter microbial communities from Arlington Agricultural Research Station in Wisconsin, United States - UWRJ-L014-104B-1 | ecosystem: Environmental > Terrestrial > Plant litter >...
GTGTGCATGAGCATTTAGTGTGGTACCTGCATAGAGCCCCGCGGTACTCGGTTTGAAAAAACATATACTGCGCGGCTTTGTTGTTCATGTTGTCTTATTCGGCAAGTTAGATGTTCCTTCTCTTCTTCATGACTGTCCTCTCGTGTTTGGCTTGCATTCTACGATGTGACGCATCTGTCCGATAAATGAGCCGCAATGGCGTGCATTAATATGCATCAGCAATCATGACCACGTCTGAGACGGCGATACCGTTGCTTGCCCTTATCTCAGCAAGCTCAGACGTAAAATATTACGCGCTATAGAACAAGGCAAATTCAGTAGAACTTCTCTTGAAGTGTAATGGATGGTGCTTGGGCTACCAGACCGTCTACCGCACCAGGAAGTGCGTTCGCGGAATAGCGCTGGGTGGGCAATACTACGTTTCGACTCCGAATTCAGCTTGTGTATGGGTGAATGGTGCTTGGACTTCAAGACTACCGGTATAAGGTATCACCCGACGAAAGAGCTGCAGCAGATGGTTGAGCCGTGCAATATGTAGGGGCGTATCTAACAATAGAACATTCAAGCATGAGACCCGCAAGCGCCAGACGCGGGGTAACCGATAGCGATTGGTTCTCGTCGCAGGGTCCAGGTGACTCAGCTACCGCCAAGAACAAGATGCACGGTCTAACCTCCCAGCTACGCACTTACATACAATAGACGCCGTCATCTGCCCGCCTTCAATGCACCGTCCCATGTCGCCGGATTCGACGTCCGCCCGATCAGTACCATATGCTCAAATTGCCACTCCCAGGTCCGCGCAAACGTCAACGCTCAGAGTCGCCTGAACAGACCGGAACGTCGCAACCTCCTTCCAAGAAGCAGAGGCTCAGCCATCCTAGTGGATCTCAACCACCGCCGGCGTTTTGGGACAACTTGTCGAAGCTCTGGTTGACAAAGCGAGCGTTGAGAGAACTAGATCGAAGAAACAGAGAAACTTCTCCAAGCCCGTCTCTCTCGCCGCATCGACACGTCCACCGGCCAGTCACTCGAAAGTTCGTCGCTGAGCAGAAGACCAACTGTCAAGTCGCCCACTGTGCAGGATCTCTTTCCCGCCGCACGCCGAAGAACATAGCGGTATTCGCCAGACACGGTGGTCCGGATCTGTCAGACCTCCGGCACGTACGTATCGCAAAACACTTGCGAGCTTCATCAAGCTAACGGTCCTAGCACCCCGAACCTACACGTCGTTTCGATTATACAATGAGCTCTAGCCAGTTGGATCAGAGCCGACAGCGGGGTTCCGCAACTCCCTCCTCGAGCACCAGACCCACCACGAATACAACAAGAACAAAGAGCACCGGAGCTTACGATCGTGCCTTTCACCAACATCTTGTTGATAACGGGGTGTATCCTAATGCATACGAGTACCTAGATGGGAGTGTGTCTGAACCAAACAACTTGGAGGACCTCACACGGATGTTGGCCCAGCCTCGACCGTCGCTTTCGCCGTCTCGTTTTACTGACCGAGAGTTCAAAGAACTCAGTCGAGCAGATGCGCATGCTTCTAAAGAGAAACAAGTGTCTGAAATGGTGATTCCTATCATTGAAGGCAAGATTAGTGATGGGCAATGCCGCTCAGGAGGAATTCCCTTCACTAATCTTGACCCCTTAACCGACGGCACGCTCAAGCCAGGCAACCCAGATATCTACTATGGGGCGCGGCCTGAACATCTTAGTCTAATAGTCCGTGACGAGCTTAGCGGCCAGATTATCCCTTCAACGCAGCACGACCTTCCTATCGCGCCGAACTTTTTTCTAGCAGTTAAAGGGCCAGATGGATCTGCTGCCGTGGCTAAACGCCAGGCTTGTTACGACGGCGCGTTAGGAGCGAGAGGTATGCACAGTCTACAGTCATACGGACAGGGCAACTCAGTTTACAATAATGCATCTACCATTACATCGATATTTCATAATGGCCAGCTCCAGATGTACACCAGCTATATCACCCCGTCGTCTAATCCTGGAGCCCGTCCAGAGCACCATATGACTCAAGTTAACGCTTGGGGATTGACTGGCAACCTTGAGACCTGTCGAGATGGACTCCGCGCATACAGGAACGGACGAGACTGGTGCAAGAAACAGAGGGATGAGGCAATCAGGCAGGCGAACGAGAGAGCAAATCCTGTCGAAGCTGAAGTATCAGCTGGCGACGCAGCCGCTAGCCCAGCTTTAAGCATTGTGACCGCGGTGCCAGAAACAGAGGCTTACACCATGAGTCAGGAGTCTCGGACGTCCTTAGATGAAGACTTGGACAGCTTGGAGGAAAATGATAGCTCAGAGGACCTTGCAGTTCACACGTTCCCCGCCAAACGTCCCAATAAGCATTCGAAGCAGGCGCAGACTCGGAAGCGACGCAACGCCAATGTGACAGACAGCTGAACCAAGCGAGACATTCGTGGACGGCAAACGTTGAGCGTTATAGAGGAATTGCCATACTGCTATACATACAGCTTCGACCTACATTCGCAACGGATCCGTTGAAGAAGAGAAACCGTCAGCATCCGCGTCTCCAAGTCCATCCTCCACGACCATGCGCAGAACAGCGCGACACTGCCAACGAGAAGCAACTCCCGCTGGCGCACAGCTTCAGGCAATACTCGGGTTGGATGAGCAGACGAGCCAGGTCCCTTTGCCGCGCAAGGTGCTGTAACAAACACCTTGGTGGACTCGTGGCCCATTAGCGACCCTGCAAGGATGGGGATATGCCTGTGGGCAAAGACTGGCGTAAGAAAGATAAGAGTCGAAGCTGGCAAGAGCGAGGACGGGTACATTGGGGCCAAAGGGCAAGCTGCTGTGGGAAGGTCCACAAGAAAGTCAAAGACGTCGTCCCCAACATAGGGCTCGACTCGAACTATTCGTACGTACGCTACATTGTGTGATCTCCTGCAGAAATGTCCTTCTATTACCGTGAAGTCTGCTACCTCAAGGCTGGCGACAGTAGTGTCGCTTTGTTTGATTGGTTGCAGCCTCCGTCCGAGACCTTTGGGCACGTTGTCCTTCAACCCGCGCACCGCCTGCGCAACCATCCGGTGCGGGCGATCACGCACCGTTGGTGCCGTCTGAGCCTAAGCTTGCCCACGCGCTGTTGGAAGCAACCGAATGGAGCCTAGTGCGGGGTGCATTTGGGGCTGCCAGCAATGAAATTGGAAACACATCTTCCCCAACAACATGTCATTGTCGGCAACCCAGACAACATTGATGGCTCTGTTCGTGAAGTGCATGCTCTTCGATGACCGAATATGCCACGCAACATGAGCCGAATCCGAGCAAGCCTCTACGCAGCTCCGACATCCGTGGCAGCAGCGGCTATCGACATCCTGGAGCTAATGCACCAAGGCTAGACCTGGGGAGATGCCCATCACATTGTAATTGCCGCTTGTGACGAGGTAGAGCTGCAGCTCAGTGGTTCCCTTTCGTACAACCATCTACACGATTCAATCCTATACGCAAAGCACACCCGCTGCAACGATATGCCTGGACTTTTGGTCATCGCCCAACTGGTGTTTGCCAACAAGGCACGCAGACAGACGGTACGATCTGATGAATAGTCATAGCTGATCCCGCTGATTTGCTCCAGGTAATAGAAGCCCTAGAAGGGGTCAGCGAGTTTTCGAGGCAGAGCGAACCGGAAACTACTCGCTATGCTGTCTTCATATCCAGGGATGAGGCCGATGAGAAGAACCTCTGGGTCATTGAGGAGTATGTGTTTCTTTGCTGCAGATTAGAGACGTCCCTGATGGGTCTTATAGGTACAACTCGCAAGATGCGTTCGATTCGCACATGGCATCCAAACCTGTTGTCGACCTGATCGCCTCTTTCGGCGCAGACCCCACCCTCCTCACCGCAGCACCAGCCATGACTATTTCAGAGGTCGTGCAAAGCTTCTCGCGACCTGAGATCACCAGCTGTGCCGACCCCTACATCGCCGTCGCTTCGATCGAATACAAAGACGGCAAGCGAGCTGAAGCGTTGGAGGGGTGGAAATACGTCGCCTTAGAGACAGAGAAGAATGAAACAGAGACGCTAAGCTACGGTATCTACAAGAATAGAGAGCACTCAGAGACGGTGAAAACATTTGAGGCTTACCGGAGCCAGGAATACTTCATGGGAGTACATGTCAAAAGTGCAGCTGTGCAGGAGAACTTGCAAAAGTACGGTAACGAAATCCGCGCATCCATTTCGCACGTTTGGCTGAAGCATGTCGCTGGATTTATGGACAAGGGAAAAGGCTCGTCGAATCTATAGATCATAATTAAGCTCGAGCACCTGTACTCAGAGCAGCTGTACTCTTCAGTCTTTCTTCAAAATACCACCCGTACACTGCACTAAATAATCACGCTTCCGTGTCTTTCAGCCAAGAAGTCTAACAATTCGGCACACAAAGCTTTCAGTCGACTATTCCACGCGAACAGTATCTCGAGTAAGTGATCCTCGACTAAGCGTGCTGAGTTCGCGGTCACAGGAACCTCTGAACCAGCGGGGTACCGCATGCTAATGATTCATTAGCGCAATCCCTACCCCACGTTTCTCAAGGTGAATCACTAGTAGCCATATGCCCCGCGCTCTCTTCCGCACATCTAACCTATCGGAAGTCAATGCTGCCCTCTCGTTCGCCTGAAGAAGGTCCTGAGACCACTGCTGTGGAGGCCAATGAGTCGAGTGATAAGCGGCTCCATGGACTCGGGCAGCGGGTGGCGTCTCGCCCACAGTCGCGCCTTCGCTCTTCGGAGTAATTCGTCTTGAGAAGCATAAGGACTCAATGCGATTGGATTTTGGTATCCGGCCGTGGTCAGATCCAGATGACTGCTGAGTATACTTAAGACCCCGCTCTCAGCTTCCCTTTCGTTTCCATCGTTGCGACTTTTGCTCAATACCCTTTGCATCAAGACAGCGATATTACAGCCTTCCGTTCTTGAACTTTCTACAAACTACAGCATGGCTCCTCCAGTCGAGAATGGTGTCAACGCTTCAGTCGTCTCAAACGGGGCGAATGGCGTCAATGGCTCTCACAAGAGGCCGATTTACATTGCTGGTTGTTCTGGAGGTACGGTGCAACTAAGACTCTCCCACTAACGTTCCTCGTTCCTAACAAATAACAGGTGTATACGATCGGAAACGAGCTATTCATGATATGGCGAAGGTACCGCTACAACCCCTCGCAAAGCAGGAGTAGTCACTAACGTCTCTAGAATGAGCCCCACGTCGACGTGATAACCGGCGACTGGATGTCCGAATGCAACATGACCCTCCGCGGCGCCGACAAGCGCGACAAGCTCGCCAAAAAGTCCATGTCCGTCGTCGGGGCAGCCTACGAACCATATTTCCTTGAAGAGATTGACCCTGCCATTCCGTGGCTCGCGAAGAACAAGACAAAGATCTGCGTCAACGCTGGAGCTAGCGACGTGGAGGGCCTGGCCAACGAGGTCAAGAGGCTTGTCCAGAAACACGGAGTGGATTTGAAGGTCGGCTTCGTTGATGGCGATGATTGCACGGATGCGGTACTGGACCTTTACAAAAAGGGGGAGAACTTTCCTAATCTCCCGGCTGGGAAGAACATTCAGGATTGGGGACACGAGCCGATTTGTGCGCAATGTTATCTTGGTGGGACTGGGATAGCGGCTTGTTTTGCTGGTCTGTTGCATTCTAATCTTGCCTGAGGATTATTACTGATCGATGTACAGGTGGTGCGGACATTGTTGTTTGCGGTCGTGTTGCGGATGCTTCGGTCACTGTTGGTGCTGCGATGTGGTGGCACGGTTGGACCCGCGAGAACAACATCCAGGAAGTCGCCTCGGCGTTGATGGTCGGTACGTACAAAATAGTTTCAAGTGTCCGTGAACGTTACTGATTAAATGTTAGGCCACGTTATCGAGTGCTCAACTTACGCGACTGGAGGCTACTACAGTGGCTTCAAAGATCTAGGTGTAAAGGACACCGATATGGGTTATCCGATTGCAGCAATCGAACATAACGGTGAGGCTGTCTTCACAATGGAGAAGGTGAGTGAAGTATTACGATACCGATTGACTCATATGAAACTAACATTCCATTCAGGGCAAGCATGGATTAGTAAATACGGCCACCATCGCGAGCCAGTTGCTCTACGAGATCCAAGGCCCATTCTACTACAACTCCGATGTAACCGCCCAAATCGAGAACGTCAAACTTGAGCAAGTCGGCGAAAACGCTGTACGAATGTCAGGCGTCCAAGGTCTCCCAGCTCCACCCACCACCAAAGTCGGCATCACCGCAAAGGGCGGATACCAGGCGGAGTTCCATTTCTTCCTTACTGGTCTAGATATCGAAGAGAAAGCGAAGATGGTGGAGAGGCAAACATTGGCTGCAATGGGCGAGCACGCGAAGAAGTTCTCGTGTCTCAAGTTTCAGCTTTGCGGCACGGTTCCCAAAGATCCCCAATCGCAGGATGAAGCTACAGTCGATATGCGCATCTTCGCGCAGACAAAAGATGCGGATCTTCTCTCCGCTGGCGCAATGGTCGACAGCGATCGAGGTTCTTTCGCGCGTTTCTGCATCGAGAACCTCCTGCAAGGCTACCCTGGATCAACTATGGCGCCCGATATGCGCACCGCAATGGGCCGGCCATTCTTCGAGTATTGGGTCAGCTTGATGCCGCAAGAGTTCGTCAAGGAGGTGGCCCATCTTCCCGACGGCACAATCGTCAATATCCCCTCTCCCGGAGTCACGAAGGAGTACGACTTCAACCAGCCAACGTACAACACCCGCAACCCCGTCGACCTCTCTTCCTTCGGCCCAACAACGCGCGCTCCTCTCGGCTACGTCGTGATGGGCCGTTCCGGAGACAAGTCTTCAAACTGCAACCTCGGGCTGTTCGTAAGGCACGACGACGAGTACCAGTGGCTCCGCTCTTTGCTCAGCATTGAGAAGGTCCGCGAGCTTCTCGGGAAGGACGATCAGGGGAAGAACATTGATCGTTGCGAGATGCCGAATATCCGCGCTGTTCACTTCCTTCTGAGAGACCACCTTGATCGCGGCTTCAACGCGACGAGCGGGTATGATAGCTTGGGCAAGAACCTATGTGAGTACATTCGGTGCCGGTACGTGGACGTTCCGAATAGGTTTTTGGAGCGTGGGCGTATTTGAGGGAACGCTGTTGCTAGCTCGGGACTGTTGGGGTAGCATTAGTAGGCGTTTGTTTCCGCCTTTTTCACCAAGAACTAAGTTTTTGGAAGACTGCATCGTCCTCAACTTGTGATGAGTGATGTGTCCTGCCTGCATGAAGGACGAGGTGTATGAATGGTACGCTAAGTCTGCACGTCCCGCATACCAGCCTTGGAATTGCGGGGGCTCGGATAAGCGCCGCCGGCCTCTCCCCAGCTTTCTCCACATCAACGACACTGCCTCCACTTTTCCTGGTACCATGTTCTACTGACACCGCGGCGGTACGAACATTGGGCCGTCTCCGGCCAGACCCGGCATCGACATGGCATCCGCAGCATCAACCTCTCCCTCCGACACTACCTCGCCGGCGAGCACGTCGCGAACAGCTCAGGAATCTGACAATCTGGAGAGGAAGAGGGCAAGGGATCGGAAGAGTCAAAAGGCTATGCGCGAGAGGACCAAATGGAACATCCAGCTGTTAACACAGCAAGTGGACCAGTTGACGACTGCGCTTCAGTCTACCACTCAGCAGAAGAACGATCTGTACAATCGCTTTCTCGCCATCTCCGAGGAAAACGACCATTTGCGCGTCCAGAAAGCCGCTCTCCAGCTTCGGTTGCTAGGAAACGGTCAATCGCCATCAGAGCACGGCGCCTCCCCCACCACAGCCATCGCACCGTACGAAGCGATACCACTCAACACGAGCCCGACCACCATGTCCGATCAGATCCTTCAAACCTTCGTGGAAAGCCGATGGGAAGCATACGCTTTCCAGACCGCTGGTCGCATCGAATCGTATCCCGAGAAACCAGATCTCAGCGCCCTGTTCGATGGGAGGCCGAACAGGAGCGTTGACGAGACGAGCGCGGTGGTAGGCGATATCGTGAGAAGCTTCAGAGAGATCGATACGCTGCCGAAGCAGGTTGCCGTGCACTATATCATGAGCACACTTATGAGGTGGCAAGTGCTCAGAACGCCGGCGAGTTTCGAAGCGATGCCAGAGTGGTTGCGGCCTGGGAGGGCACAGTTGGAACGGGCGCATCCGAGTTGGATTGATCGCATAGCTTGGTAATACAACCCGTGTCATCCGGGTTGCACCGCGATATTGACGATTACAGGCCGAAGATCCGCACCTACCTCATAGACCACCCCGAGGTCCATTTCGACGACTTTGCCTCCGCATACAGTCACTCCTTCGAGATAAAATGGGATTATGACCCCGGTCACGTTATCATGACCACGTCGAACGATGACACCGGCGGCATCCTGATCAATCCAATTTACGAAGAGCATTTGAGACAGTTGAAGAATTGGACTGTGCATGGTGTGTTTAGGAGAAAATTTCCTGAGATGACGGAGATCATTGATAGCTACACGAAACCGGAGGCGTGAGTCTGTCCTGCTTGTTGTGATAGAGAGCGTTGTATGCTGACCGGAAAAGGGCGAGTCCAGGGTTTCCTGCTGATGTACTGAGTCCCGGTTTGGCAAGGTACGCGATATAAGTGCTGGTCGCAATGCGTAGACGATGTTCGGGTTTGCGTCCAGGCCATTGCCGGGAGCTCGCGTTATATCGGAAGCAAGTACCTGGAAACATCATACGCATCTCCGACCCAACTAATTGTAGCGTATGTCATGTTAAACGGCTGGTCAGCAAGCGCGTAGAGAGGCTGACCAAGACCTCCAGGAATAGCTTTGAAAGCCACATACAACGTTAGATTGATGCAGACTACAGACGGAGTAAGCTGTTACGGGACCTTCCAAGTCCATGGATACCCCGCGGAGCATGTACCGCGTCAACCGTGTCTGGAACCAAAAGAACTCACCTCTCGTGTCGGCCTAATAGCCGAACGGTCAGCACTTCAACCCGAAAGGGCCTACCACGACATCCCATGCTCTTTACTCTTTCGATCTCGCAATACAGGCTATCTCAACCAAAATGACGTAACCGCTGCCATAATCGCGGTTTGATCATAGGACCCGTTACTCAACCTGGAGGAACGAATGCAACATACTCATTCCGTCCAACCCTACATCTCGATGCAACGAATGCCGGTTATAATTGCATACGTAACGCTCCGAAAGTGCGGTCGTCGGTCAGCGCCACGTGGATCTGTACCAGGACCTTCACGAATGGTGACGAGCCAGCGCGTAAGCCCAATTCGTGTTCTCATGCAGTACCTTTGTACGCAACAATTGCTTCCACGTGCACGTATGCGGGTCATGGCGATGGTTGCACGTAGCTCCCCTGTCGTGGAAACATCGGTCGTGCTATCGTGGCTCTCCTGCTTGACCGTGGAGTTGGGGTCGAATGTGGGTGCTTCAAAGTTCTGTCTGCTGACATTTGGGCCGCATCGTCGTTTTGGGCGTGTTCTGCTGTCTTGCGCATTGGTTTGCAACGTGCTGGCTTTCGCTCCGCTTTACGACGGCCTCTCGTCGGGTTAGACTGACATGCCGTCTCACACAAAGCGAGCGTCGCTCGTTGTTCTCATCAGAGTCGCGAACTGTTACCACACGTTCGGGTCAGGGGCAATGGTAAACCTCATGCTGTGGCATTGTGGCTTTATATAGATACCTTGCTCATTGCTCATGCTCGAGGCTACGTTGCATTGGCGAATTAAGAGCGCTGGTGTGGGAGTCCACTAACCTGGCAGTACGGCTTGCGGGTGAGCAAACCATCGTGTTTCGTCTTACTAAATCTCCTAGTCGATGCACATGGGAAACCGCTGCGGGTTGCGTGTTGCAAGGTCGTTGATTTTGACGCTGTTTCGGCGGCGAGCTATCGACGTCTGGCTAAGGTCTCAAGCGTACGGGGACCTTTGTAGGTCTGGTCTACCTTAACTTTGCTCTTCCGCACTGCGGCTATTATGTGGGAGGAAAGGAGAGGCAGCTATTGCGTTGGTTAGCCGCTGAACGTTAGGGTTCTGTGTGATGTTTACCGTATATATCTCCTCCATCTTCCACGTATCGGTTCTCTTGTACAGAGATCACCATCTCTCATTGCAACAGCGGTTGATGCAGCAACCCGGTTGTCCAAATTAGATGTCAAGTGCTCACAGTACGCTGGTTGGACGGCAATTACACCTCAAGACTTGTGAGCTCTACACAATCTTCCACGACAATGAAGTGTCACGCCACTTCCCCACACCACTTGAGCATGACCACTAAATGTCCAGGTAGCCGTTACGTCTCTACATCCCGAGCTTTGCGCTATACTTGGTAGTAAATGTCAAACGTTTTCCATATCAAGATCGGTTTCGTACAACGCTCGTCCTTCGGTGCCAATCACCCCGACCGGAAGAATACCCACCGCCGGCATGACAGCTTCTACAGACCTGAACATCAAAGCTGTCAATCACGCTACAAAATGACACATACTCCGCCGACTATGCGTCCAAAACTAGTTTTGCGTGTCCCTTGGCATTCGGTTCCAGCGTATCGAAAAGCGACGCGAAATCCCCGCTTTTATGTACATGCAAAGATGGTTACAAGGAGGACCCAGAACATTGGCACACGTCGCCCCGGAGTCGGTGAGATCAGGCTATTCTGTGTTACCGCTGATGAAATTGCGCACACACATGCGCCCGACATGGCTTTTTCCGAGCGCTTGGGATTTGGAATCGGGAGGCTACATAAGGCGGCTTGGGCTTTGGCAATCGTGTGTCACTATGTCAAAAGGTGGTAATCGTACTTTTGGGGGGCTGAAACGAAAATGGGCCGAACAGAGAGCTGCCTTGCTCGGTGATAGCATCCGAGATTTGGCTCACTGGTCGTAAGTCATGATTTCCATCGGAAGCGAGATCTAGGCGTTGAGGCTTCGGCAATCTTCAGGTCGAGAGGCATGTGGCTCCGACATGCCCCCCTTGGTGCCGTTAAGCCCTCAATGTCAACACTTTCATGCAAGACAGCCGAGGCGCACCGGCACCGCGCCACCATGCTGTGAGACCGAGCAAGTCCGGAAGATGGCAAGCCTCACATCTGCACTCACACTCACTCCACCACCTGGTTCGCGCCCAGCCCGTCCCATGAAACAGAAGCTGGGGTATGTGTTCCCAGAAGGCGACAGCCACCAACCAGCCAGGCCTCGAACGGGACTGCCACCACTCGTCTACTGTCCCTTCATCGGTGTGACCGAACTAAAATCCTTCCTTAGTATGATTGGAACGGCGAACTCACCGCATTGGTAAATATTCTTATAGCTTCCCGTCTACACGATCACAGACTCGCTCCGCAGCGCGTGGGCTTTGCTTTTCGGGCTCGCTAGCGGCGGCTAGTCGGTATGAAGAGGCGGAACGGGGAAGAGGGAACGGAGCCGTAGCTTGGCGATAAGGGAAGGCTGCATCTGGGAACTCTCCGGCGGATGAGAATCACACCAAGACAATGGGGCGTTGATACATAGAGGCTGGCAAAACAAGTGCATTTGCATATGTGCGTAAGACAAACAAATATAAATTAGTGTGACTAAGACTCTTGTCGCCATCGACAACAAGAACCCCGCCGCTATCGTCATAAACTTGCACGACTCCGAACAAGACTAAACACAATCAAGGAATGTAGTAGTGAAGGAAGCACTTTCGCAGGTTAAAACTTTGACCGAGGTCAATGAGATGATGAAGCAGAGAAACAATGAATCGATCGTGACAAGGAGAGGCACAGATAACCGAAAGATCCCCTAACCCGACGGGGCGGACCGACAGACGGCTGCCTCGATCGTGCATGTAGGGGGCGTCAGATCGTTGATCTGACGGAGACACGTGCAGATCGCACTACACCGGTTTAGCCATGGCACATCGCCGGCAGCCGTTTAGTACTACATCGATCAGTGGCCGCACTTTTCAGGGGGGCAGAAATCGGGCCATACAGGACTTACGCGATACTGATACGTGCCATCTGCAATGGCGGCCCCACCAATGAGGGTGGGCGGAACGCGTCCTACGATGGTCGGGTCGGCGTCAAGACGCACTGTCAGCTGCTTGCCCATGTGAATTCCGTCATTGAGACGTGTGACGGCGCTTTGAGCGTCCCGTTTGGACTTAAACTCGACCGTCGCGCAGCCCTTGGACGCGCCATGGGAATCCCTGAAGATTTTGATCTTTCTAAAAAGGAGCCCCAATCCGTTGATCAAGGAGACGATATCTTCGTGCCCGGCGTTGTAGTTCAGACCATGGATGAAGATGCCGCGTGATTCGGTGATGACTGCACCCTGGCTTAGGTTGACGGGAAGTCCGCCAGAGCTCTGGGAGTATGCTGGCACCGGTGGAGCCGCATACTGCATTATCGCCGCGGGGTTAGAGTATGTCGAAGTGAGTGTGTGTGGAAGATTTGCGTAGTAGTTGGCGTTTTGGTACGCGGCCTGCGTCGCTGCCGTATATTGCGGAGTAGTCGTGGAATCCCCGCCCACGAGGATCTGGTTGATACGACCGGTATCCATATTAGATTTCCTAGTAGAGTGGCCATCTTTGGCTACATCATGGAAGTGCATCGAGCAGTTGCACTGTACCAAGTCAAAGTAGGAACCTTGCTTGCTCGTAGCGAAGACGTGGACCAGTATTCCTTGATACCTGCAGCACGCATCTAGAAAGCAAAGTCAGTAAAGCCGAAGGCCTCAATGAACAGATTTTCGCACCGTAAACAGTTTGTGCGTCGTCCTTGTCTTTCAGTGTAGTCCACCCTTCGACCTCACCACTCCGCTTTCCCGGAAGTACACTCGTCCACGACGGCTGCCCTTTGACGTGATTCCGAACATGGTCTTTGAACTCTTGCCAACCCACCAAGTAAGGAGCGTTGCGCACTGATCCGGAAGCAATAAGCAGGTAGTTTTGCTGTCCTCTGGCTATCTTGGAAGTCATCCTGGGAGGTTTCTGTACTGAAGAATGCCGCAAAGGGTACTGGTGAAGATATATTTTGCGGAATAGGCAAGATTGCTGAATCAATGTTGGAAATCAGGTTGAATTTATACACATCGGGGTAGATGGAGTGCTGAGTCGGCAAGGTGCGAACGTGAGTTGGAGGGCATGAGTCGGCAAGGTGCGTGAATTGACCCTGATGCTGAGTCGGCAAGGTGCGAGCGTGGGTTGGAGAGTGAGAGTCGGCAAGGTGCGAGCGTGGGTTGGAGGGCATACCGCAAGAAGCAGGGGAAACACCCGTGGGCTTTATATCTTGAGATTTTCATCATGATCTGAGCATCCGTCGCGTGCTAGTAGCGTCTCCCGCTCCTCAGATCATAGAAAAGCGCATATAAGCAAGGTCTCTTGGCCTGCTTTGCACTGTAGGAGGTAAAAAGAACTCTGCCGCACCTAAGACTCTCCCGGTTCCCCGCTGCACGGTCGGCAGTAGCCTTAGAAGCATTGGATCTTGACTCCCATTTTTCCATTTTCTAGGTTTCTTGCATATGGAAATCGGTCATGAACTTCGGCCATGCACCCAACAGGGAGAGTCGAGGACAGGGCTGGAAAAGGAAAATATGGATCTATACCCTACTAGCTACGGCCTCGCAAATGCGAGCGACGTTCGCCGGGTTGAGTAGAGTGGTCTGGTTTCGAAACGAGGAGATCAAACTGGGGTGTCAAGATCTTGGTTTAGCGCGTGTGGCGGCGTGGCGTCTACTTAGACCAGGCCCATGTTCCTACCGAGACCCAGCCGCATCGAATCAGCATACACTGGGCTTCCAGTTCGTGCCTGATATATCGGAATTGTCTCAGCGGAACTTCGCTAATGCACGATCGAACCGATTTGTTAAGCCCTCGGATGACGCTGGGAAGCACGCTGCCGACAATCGCTTCACTTTCTTCAGGCCCAGAACGAACGGGCGTTTCATTGAGCAGAAGAGATTGCGTCCACGTAGTAGAAATGCTACACTTAGAGAATGCCGAAGTCGTGTTCAATCTTGATTTTGGACAGACATCATCGTACACTAGCCCAGATCCGCGGTGTTTATGCAGATGCCCACAGGCTTCTTGGTGGCGCATGCTGAAAAACCGAGAGAAAAGACACAAAAGACCGATTACCATTTTAGGCGATATTCCAAAGAATGAGCCTCTGGTCGAAACCACCGCTAATCAAGTGTTCTTCATCGTGAAATTCAGTTGGACTCTCACTGGAAGCTATCTTTAGGCTTCCGGCCCAGAGACATCGTAGCTTTGACCCCGCATCGTGAGCCTCTAAAGTAGCAGTGTGCTTGCCAGTCGTTGCTTCAAAGCCTCGCACGACGCCATCATCTGAGCTAACGTAAACGCCGGAACCATCCGGACGCCACACTAGACGTGGGGTAGAATATGCTGTTTGCGGTGCCATTGTGTTGATATTCACAATGATGGCTGCTTCTTCCTTATCCTGGAGTAGGAGATTGGCACGAGTTTGTGATGCCTGCGTGAGTGCATCTTGGTCTAGGCCATCGGCAGCGTCGCCAACAAGCTCTTCTTCCGGCGGCAGCAACAACCTCACGATCTGGAGTTTCATGTGCGGGGTTGAGGACGTGGCGACAGCAATAAGCAATGGATCCACGGGACAGAGTTGGACATCTGACGGGGTGAAGGCAATCCAGGCATTCGAGTGCGGCGCCAGGCTCTGCCTGCCGATGAGGTGGATCTGCGACTCGTGCGAGTTGCTTCGGGGTACTGTGTAATAATACAAAAACGTTGAATCTCGTCTGGTAAGGAGAAGAATAGGGCGTGATGTGTCGGGCGACTGGATGAACAGAAGGGTCTCCGGGATGCTTGTTAACGTGATTGTCGCGATGGGTTCTCCAAGCCGAACATTGGAAGGGTCATCGGTGCTTAATCTGTAGAGAAAGACCTTCGCGTCCCAGCCTGCACTAGCGATGATGCTGGAAGTGCCTTCGGACCAAGTAGCTAGCTTGACGAGATATTTGGAGTGGTCCTTCCGAGCATCCAGGATCTGTTCAGTTTCGGTATTGTAAAGCAGTAATTTGCCCGACATTGAAGCAAAAAGGAGGTACTTTTGTTTCAGGACGACTACATCCAAGACCGGCGAGTCGAGGAAATCGGAGTGGGTAAGGACTAGGGGCAATGAAGGCAAACTCGCGTCCATCATATGCAGCCGCCTGTCAGCCGTGGTCACAGCCATGTAGGCCTTCGGCTCGGAATTGGCTGGCAAGAGGCACTCGAGCAAATTAATGCTGAGAATGTTGGATCGAGTCGGTAGAGATTGCAATACGAGTGGGTGCGAGGGTGCTACCACTGTTAATCACACGATGCAATGTGAGTAGTCAGTCGTACCTGGACTGTGCCACCCGCGGTCGTGATCGTCCACGCCTAGCTTCTCAAAGTTGAGGCTAAGGTCAAACGTCTTCTTCTCCTGTAGTATCGACTCGATTGTGACATGGTCACTGGATGTGGAGCCTGCGTCCGGCGATAATCCGGCTTCATTGATGAAAGCGCTCAGCGTCTGGATGGGTTAGTTGACACGAGCAGGTCATGACGTAGAAGACCTACTTGATCGTATCCATTGGCTTTCAGGAAACGAGCAACAATTTCCTTCGCCGAGGGGAGCATATTCATTGGTACAAAAGGGGTTGAGCGCGAAGTGTGCTGATGGTCTTGCGAGTGGAGTAGCAAACACAAAGGTGTGGTGATGGGGTATGCGGCGATAAGCGAGGAGACCTCTTATCTCCGTCCAGAAAATTCGACAACTCTTCTCGCCAAGCGCATTCACGTGTTCCACAGTCGACAATTCGCTCGGACTCCACAACCGATTATATGGCCTGCAGAACATACAATTGACACATTCTAAACCTTACCGGCTGAAAACAGACCTTATGATAGAGGAGTTGCAAAATGAGCTCCTAGAGCTTCGACAACGCACAGCTGATCAGCCCTACAGCATCGTGCACCGCCTCAAGCTCGCAAAGGCCTACAGAGACCTTGGGTACCCGGATCTCGGAGCCGGTGATGCTTACAAAGCACTCATTCTCATCGACGAGGTGAAGGATGAGGGCTTCGAATATCACGAAGAGGCTGTCGCGGCTGCCGTGAAGGACCTAGAAGCTGGCTGTCAACATCAGCACGATCAATGCTGTTGCCAAGATGCATCCAAAGACACGCAGACCAACGATGAAGCAAAAGCCATTGAATGGGCGAAGAGCTGTTGGTCAAGAGCTGCGTGAGTCTTGAGGAGACTGCCTTGATCTACGCTGACAGTGTCCCTAGACATGAAACCCTCATCCCATGCCTACTCGATTGCGGCTGCCTTCGAACCGCATTTGACTATAGCAAGAGGTCCATGAGATCATTTCCCCACTTGGATGTCTTCGAAAAACTTCGGCAACTTGTGCTTAGCAAGCTCCGGTCCCACTTCAAGTCCAAAGGCGAGACTTTCGATGAGGCTATTTATCAAGAATACCCGGACAAAGGCGCAGTACGGCGGGAGTTGTACCCTTGGAATGAGTATGAGCCTGACAGGTTCTC
>Ga0247803_1000807_pt1 | contig 16592 bp, 15 predicted proteins | sample UWRJL014104B1_FD_180928 | JGI IMG/M metagenome (GOLD analysis project Ga0247803, IMG submission 180928) | Plant litter microbial communities from Arlington Agricultural Research Station in Wisconsin, United States - UWRJ-L014-104B-1 | ecosystem: Environmental > Terrestrial > Plant litter >...
ACCCCACCTGTTCCATACAGGCCCACAATATTGAGGTCCCTGTTTTTGCTCAACGAAACAAACTGGTCAATTACCGCTATAGCACGATCTTTATCAGCAACAAGGATCAAAACCTTTGGCGCATCATCTTTGGTATACTTTAAACGCATTAAAACGCCAAGAATGTAGGTTGTAGTTTTACCTGATCCTTCAGGACCAACAGCTATTACATCCTGTCCTCCAAGAATCCTAGACATTGTTTTTGCTTGGATTTCTTTTGGGGTTAAGTAACCGGCATCAGTCATTGCTGTTACCAGGGCTTTACTTAGTTTTAATTTATCTAACGACACAGTATTTTAATTAAAATTGATATTCCTGCAAATTTACGTAAATAAGCATAACATCCAGTATGATATGGATTGAAAGCCTGTAAATCAATTTTATTGTATCAATATTTTGATACAAATCAATGCCGTAGCGGGAGTAGAATCGCTAGATTTACCGGATTAACGAATATTATATCACTATGAAAAAATCTTTACTTAGCTTATTTTTACTGAGTAGTTCCCTTGCTGCGGTTGCACAAGACGCCATTAATTACCAGCAGCCGCCTAAAGTGATGGCTGATCTTTTACTAGCTAAATCTACACCTTCCATTAATATTGACAGTAAAGCAGAATGGATGTTATTAACGGAACGTAACTCGTATCCTTCTGTGGAAGAGCTGGCTATGCCCGAATTTCGTATTGCAGGGCTCCGTATCAATCCTAACAACTTTTCTCCAAGCAGACAAAGTTTTATTAATAATCTAACGCTGAAGCATCTTAAAACAGGGAAAATTGCTTCAATAACGGGTATGCCAACACCATTGCTAGCTGGAAATACAGTATGGAACCCTGGAGAAACCCAGATTGCATTTACGAATACTACTCAAAAAGGTGTCGATCTGTATATTATTGACCTGACAACATTTAAGGCTGCAAAGATTAATAAGCTTCCTTTAAATGTGGTGATGGGAAGCGGGATCAGCTGGGTAGATAACGAAACGGTCCTCTACAGAACAGCGACAAAACCAGCAAGTGCTGCGCCGGCAAAACCGCTGATGCCTAAGGGCCCGACTGTGCAGCAAAACTTAGGTAAAGCTTCACCAAGCCCTACTTATCAGGATTTGATCAAGTCACCTTACGATGAACAGCTCTTTGCTTTTTTTGCTACTTCACAACTTACGCAGTATAAAAAGGGCGTACAAACTTTAATCGGACAGCCTGCAATTTATTTAAGTGTAGCTGTTTCTCCGGATAAAAAATACTTACTGGAGAGAACGATTAACAAGCCTTTCTCTTATTTGGTTACATCCAGAGGGTTTCCTTCTACTGTAAAAATTACAGATTTAACAGGAAAACAGGTAAAGGTACTGGCACAATTACCTTCTGCTGAAGGCACGCCATCCGGAAATGACAATACGCAGAACATTCCAAGAGGATACAACTGGCGAGATGATGAAGCAGCTACAGTAACCTGGGTACAACCACTGGATAGCGGACTGATCAAAAAGAAAGTTGATTTCCGATGCCGTTTTTGCATTAAGTGCTCCATTTGCGGGCACAGCGAAAGAATTGTTTAAAACACAGTCGAGGTACCGTGGTACCGAATGGGGAGATGCTACTTTAGCACTTGTTGAAGAAGGTTTACGGAGTAAGCAAACCATCAAATTAAGCAGGTTCAATCCTTCCACAGGCACTATGGAAACGTTGTACGAGCTAAACCAGACGGACGCTTACAATGCGCCGGGAGAGCCCGTAACTACGAAGAACAAGTTTGGTAGAAATGTTGTGCAGACGGTAGATAACGGGACTAAACTTTTATTAAATAATACAACTGGTTCTTCGGCTAAAGGGGACCTTCCTTTTCTGGCTAAATTTGATTTGGCTACAAAGAAAAATGAGATCATTTGGCGCAGTGCAGAAGGGACTTTTGAATATGTAGCTGAGGTACTGGATGCTAATAAATTGGTATTGCTAACCAGAAGAGAGTCGCAAAAAGAGGTGCCTAATTACTTTATCAAAAATCTGAAGCTGAGAATGGCCGACCAGCCGGTTACGAATTTCACTAATCCATATCCTCAGATGGAGGGTATCATCAAAGAAAAAATTTCTTATAAACGTGCAGATGGGGTAGATCTTACTGGTAATTTGTATTTACCAAAGGGATATGATAAAGCTAAAGATGGCCCGTTGCCTGCATTGATCTGGGCATATCCGCGTGAGTTTAATTCTGCAGCAGATGCAGCACAGATCAGAGGCTCTAAAGACCGGTTTACAGTAATCAGCTGGGCTTCTCCTATTTTCTGGGTAACACAAGGCTACGCAGTTTTGGATAATGCAGAAATGCCTATAGTTGCAAAAGAAGGGAAAAAACCTAATGATACTTTTGTAGAACAGTTAAAATTAAATGCAGAAGCAGCAGTTAATAAGTTGTCTGATATGGGTGTGGGCGACAAAAAAAGGATGGCCGTTGGCGGCCATAGTTATGGTGCGTTTATGACGGCAAACTTACTTGCACATACCAATTTATTTAGAGCTGGTATTGCCAGGAGCGGTGCCTATAACAGAACGCTTACCCCTTTTGGGTTTCAGAATGAGGACCGTACTTATTGGGAGGTTCCACAGCTTTATTATGAGATGAGCCCGTTTAGCTATGCAGACAAAATTAAAACGCCATTATTGCTTATCCATGGAGATGCTGACGACAATACTGGTACGTACCCGATCAATAGCGAACGTTTATTTAATGCAATCAAAGGCTTTGGCGGTACGACAAGATTTGTATTTCTACCATATGAAGCACACAGCTACCGTGGAAAAGAAAACCTGCTGCATATGCTGTGGGAAATGAATACATGGCTCAATACTTACGTTAAAGAGGCTAAGTAGAACAATGGATCAGTTGCTGGCTCTTGCCTAACCAGCAACTGATTTTACAATTGAGTGCATAAAGCTATTCCTGCATTTCTTAATTCCTTTAAGGCATTAGCCCGACAGCGGTTTTTATTTAAAACGAATGGCCTTTAGCGGAGAAATCCTGCTGACTAACATGGAAGGGACAACCAGCACTATCAAGCAGATAACCAGAGTAGCCAGGTTTAATATCAACACATCTATAAAATGGAACTCAATCGGCACATAAGACAAATAGTAAGAAGATTGCGTGAGTTTAAATATATGGGTATACTGCTGCAAAAATCCGAGTCCCAGGCCAAGTAAATTACCGAGCAACAAACCCAATCCTACGAGGTAAGCTGCATTGTAAAGAAATATCTTCATCACCCCTCCATCCGTCATCCCAAACGCCTTTAACATCCCGATCATATTAGTCCGCTCCAGGATCATAATCAGCAATGCTGTGATCATGTTTATTACCCCTACAATCATCATTAGTATTAACAATACCCGGGTATTTACATCAAGTAAAGATAACCAGGTGAAGATATTTGGAAAGTACTCTTCTACAGACTGTGATTTAAGATCCACTTCCAGGTTAGCATATATTGATTCTGACACAGACTGTAAATGAGAGAAATCTTTAAGTTTAATTTCTATCCCGCCAATTTGATCCGGATCCCAATTATTTAATCTTCTGATGATATTGATATCACCTAATACAAAGCTTTTATCAATCTCGTCTACACCGATATTATAAATCCCTACGATTTTAAAAGGACGTTTACGTGGTTGCGGGTTTTGAACAAAATACATGATAAAAGTATCTCCCGTTTTCAACCTTAGACGGTCGGCCGTAAACTGTGAAACCAGTATTTCTTTAGTTGCTTTTGCACTATCAGCAAAGTTGATTACAGTACCACTAACCAAATGCTTACGGATATAGTCCCAGTTAAAATTACTGTCTATACCTTTAAAATTAATCCCTTCTACTTCCTGATTAGCAGATATAATACCAGGCTTAGTCGCATAGAATTGATAATAATCTATTTCTTTATTGTTTTTAAGATCGGTAATCGTTTGCCCCTTTGGCAAAAAAGGAGTAAGCTCAAAGGAATTATTTAAATCAAGCTTAAAGATCCTTACATCACCAACATACCCACGGACTTTCCCCTGGATCTCCGTTTTAAATCCTTTAATTATAGCGATAGAAAGCATCATTACAGCCAGGCTGAGCATTACGCCGGATATAGCAATACGGACAATCAGTTTAGAGAAAGTACGTTCGGATTTAATGGCAATTCGCCGGGCTATAAAATATTCTGTATTCAATTTTTTTCAATAAACAGTAACTTAGCAAAAGTGGTCAAATTTGATTTGAAATCAACTATAATTATAAAAAAAGGTAGCGAATGAAACTATTTACAAAATTAGCACCTGCAGTTTGCCTGGCAATTGCGTGCATACAGGCTTGTGCAGGGCCAAAACCTGCAGAAATTAAAGTAGCACGAGAGTCTGTCGCAAGCAAAGCAGATACCACAAAAGCTGTTGAAGGGATAAGAACGGGCGCGGAACAGACAGAAAAATATCTGCCGCTGTTAAAAGGAAAGCGGGTAGGTATGGTAGTTAACCCGACTTCAATTATAGGCCCGCTAACAGCTGTAGACAGTCTGATAAAGGTGGGTGTAAATATTGTAAAGATATTTGGTCCGGAACATGGATTTAGAGGTGATGCCAGCGCAGGCATTGCCGTGAACGATGCAGTTGATCAGAAAACAGGGATAAGGGCAATATCCTTATATGGTAAACATGAAACCCCTACGGTGGCCGACCTTGCTGATGTGGATGTCATGGTTTTCGATATTCAGGATGTGGGTGTACGCTTTTACACTTATATTAATACACTTCAGCATGTGATGGAAGCCTGTGCAGCAAATAACAAAGAGGTGCTCATCCTGGACAGACCAAATCCGAATGGATTTTATGTAGATGGGCCAATCCTGGACCCTAAACTCATCTCTGGCATCGGCTTACAGCCGATACCAATTGTTCACGGATTAACTGTTGGAGAATACGCACAACTATTAAATGGTGAAGGCTGGCTTAAAAACAAGGTAAAGTGTAAAATCACAGTTATTAAAGTTGCCAATTACAACCATGACATGCCCTATACACTGCCTGTTAAACCTTCACCAAATTTAAACTCACAGCAGTCTATCTTGCTTTATCCGACCTTATGTTTGTTTGAAGGCACATTTATTAGTCAGGGACGCGGTACACTCACTCCATTCACTGTATTAGGTGCCCCGAAATTGAAAGGTAAATACACATTTTCTTTTACCCCAAAAAGCATTAAAGGAATGGCAGAAACTCCTTTACATCAGAATGAAGAATGTTATGGTTTAGACCTTGGTACGTATGATTTTTCAAACATTAGGGAGAATAAAACGTTAAATCTTAAATGGCTCATTGAACTTTACCAGGCATATCCTGATAAGGCAGATTTCTTTAATCAGAAACTGAGCAAGCAAATGGGGAATTTTGACAGACTTGCTGGTATATCTACTTTAAAAGAACAGCTTATTGCCGGCAAATCTGAAAAAGAGATCAGGGCAAGCTGGGAACCTAGGTTGAGCAAGTACAAGAAAATCCGTGAAAAATACCTGTTATACCCTTAGCATTAAAACATTACAACTATGAACAACGAACCTAAAAAGAAAAACGAAAAACCAAGCAGCAATTTTCAGGAACCTGTGCCTAAGGAAAAAGTTGACCAGGGAGATAAAGCGGTGAAACAGCCGGAAGATAAAGACTACCAAGAGGAAGAACCGAATTTTAAAAATCCTGCAAAACAAAGGGAAAGGGAAGAGCAACCGGTCGACCCTATCAAAAAGGCACCTAAAAAGGATCAGTAAAAAAGATTATAAACAGCTATAGCGGTTAATATCATTAATGATATTAACCGCTATTTTTTTACCTGCTTCTGCGCGGCTCTAAGAAATTTCATCAATATCTTCTCATCATTTTCCATCGCCTCAATGGTATCAGGTCTTTCAGTATGGATTTTTTGGAGGTATTTAGCTAATTCGTCCTTTTCAAAGGCTTCAAGCAATAACGGATAAACATAAGAGCTTTTGCAAACAGCACGGGTGTTACCTAGTTTGCTGGCTACACAATCCAGTACCTGAACAATAACTTTCTTTTTAGGCTGTTCTTCCATCGCGTTTCCTGTACAAATCGCTAACTGACGCAAGGCTTCTAAAGTCCCCCCCCAGGTACGAAAATCCTTCGCTGTAAAGTCACTTCCCGTGATTTCCCTGATATAGTTATTGATCTTACCAGAATCTACACCACGATGTTCTTTGCCTTCGGTATAATATTGAAAAAGATCCTGCCCGGGGATTTCCATGCATTTTTTAACCATTTTGGCCAAACTTTTATCATTGAGTGCAATCTCTTGCTTCACACCCTTTTTACCTATAAATTTTAATTTCAGCGCATTACCTTCTACCTTAACGTGTTTATTTTTAAGCGTAGATAATCCATAGCTGCCATAAAGCTGGGCGTATGACTCATTACCCACTCTAATTAAGGTTTTTTGCATGACCTGAACGCAAATGGCAAGAACTTTTTGTTCATCAAAAGCTGCACGTCTTAAATCTTTGGCCAATCTTTTTCTTGCCTGGGGCAAAGCCTTACCAAATTCCAGCAGGCGAAAATATTTGTTTTCTGACCTTCTGGAAGTCCATTTGGGATGATACCGATACTGTTTACGTCCTGCTGCATCCAGTCCTGTCGCCTGTAGGTAAGCATTCTTCTTAGCGGCGATCCAAACTTCGGACCATGCCGGAGGAAGTACCAATCCTTTGATCCGTTCCAGTTGCGATTCCTCTGTAATGCGCTGCCCTTCTTTATCTTCATAATGAAAATTACCAGGTTTTCCTTTTCTGTAAATGCCGGGCATATTGTCCGTCACATACACTAATCCACTTTCTTTAATCTCTTCCGGGGTCTGAACCATATAGATTGAGCAAAATATGCGTTAAATTTTTAGTTATTTTGCTTTACAAAAACAGAGATGATGAACCATCATGAGCTTTAGCTGGCAAACAGTTATGATGGCTCATGACAGCCTCATAATCGTTAAAACCAAACACAAACAAATGAAAATAGTTTTCATGGGGACACCCGATTTTGCCGTTGCTTCTTTAAATGCCTTATTACAAGCAGGTTTCGAAATAGTAGGTGTAGTTACCGCAGCAGACAAACCAGCAGGCAGAGGGCAGAAGTTACAGGAAAGTGCCGTTAAAAAATATGCGGTAGAAAAAGGGCTTAAAGTTTTACAGCCGCTAAAACTGAAAGACCCGGAGTTTATAGCAGAACTGAAAGCACTAAATGCCGACCTGCAGGTGGTCGTAGCATTTAGGATGTTACCAGAAATTGTATGGGATATGCCCGCTAATGGCACAATCAATTTACATGCGTCACTCCTTCCGCAATACCGCGGTGCGGCACCAATTAACCATGCGATTATCAATGGGGAAACGGAAAGTGGTGTAACTACCTTTTTCTTAAAACACGAAATTGATACCGGCGATGTGATTTTCTCTGAACGCGTTGCTATTGCACCAGATGATACTGCAGGCGACCTGCATGACCACTTGATGCTTGCAGGAGCAGGATTGTTAGTTAAAACAGTTAAGGCAATTGAAGCCAACGATTACAAAGAGCAGCCGCAATTATTTTCTGCAGAACTTAAGCATGCACCCAAGATCTTTAAGGAATTTTGCAAGGTAGACTGGAACCAGCCCGTTAAGACGATCTACAATTTGATCCGGGGGTTAAGTCCGTACCCTACCGCCTTTACCACTCTTAATGATAAAACCATAAAAATATTTAAAGCTGGATATGAAGAATTTGAAACGGGGATCCCTGCCGGTGAATTTATAAGTGATGGAAAAACCTTTATAAAATTCACAGCCTTAGATGGATTTATTGAGCTGATTGATGTACAGTACGAAGGCAAGAAAAGAATGATGGCAGATGAATTTCTAAGAGGAATGCGGTTATAGCTTTTAGCTATAACGCATTTAATAGTGTACTTAATGATTTTGTAACCTCATTAAAGTACCGCTTTTTACCGTAGCCCATCACCCATCTGATACCTGTAGCCGCATTAGTAATAAATACTTCATCTGCTTCTTTTAAGACTTCCGGGTTGATCTGTGCCTCAATAATAGAGATGTTATTACTTTTTGCCGTTTGCATCACTACGTTCCGCATTACACCAGCAATACAACCCTCTGAAAGTGCGGGTGTATAGATTTGCTTATCATAGACCACAAATACATTAGAACTGATACTTTCACATAAAAAGCCATGCTGGTTGAGAATAAAAGCTTCATCCAGCCGGTGTTGCTTTTTATACAAACCCGCCATTACATACAATAGAGAATTGCTTGTTTTATAATTAGACAGCTTGTTAACGGGTTTTGATATCTCATCGTAAACATTGATAATTAATCCCTTTTTATTAAGCTCGTACCCTTGGTCGCTCATTGCCGAACCTTCCAAAATGTAACCCGACTTATTGCTATCAGGCGTGTAAAGCCCGTCCCCATCACGGTATACGGAGAGACGGAACCTTACATTATCTTTTAATCTGTTCTTTTTACATAGCTCTGTGGTTTTTTGTTTCAGAAAATATTCATCAAACAAAATCCCTCCATCCATCTTCAGCGCACCCATTCCTGCCTGTAAACGATCAGCATGCAGCTCCGCAAAATTAAGCTTGGAAGCTGACATCCGCATCGATTCAAAAAGCCCGTCTCCGTACCTAAACCCCCGGTTCCGGGAAGTCAGGATATTTTGATCTACAGCAACGAACTGATCATTATGTAAAATATATTCTTGTTGCATTAATTCCTTATGACTGTACGATGTAGTTTCTCCATTTATTAAGTACAGAATCAAAATCTGGCGGCAGTGGTGCTTCAAATTCCATGTACTCTTTTGTTGTAGGATGTATAAAACCTAAAGTCTGTGCATGTAAAGCCTGTCTGGGCAACATTTCAAAGCAATTGGCTACATACTGTTTATACTTCGTAAACGTAGTTCCTTTCAATATCTTATCTCCGCCATAGTTGGCATCGTTAAATAGAGGGTGACCAATATGCTGCATGTGGGCGCGTATCTGATGTGTACGTCCTGTTTCTAGCTGGCAGCTGATTAATGTTACATAGTTTAAACGCTCTAATACAGAATAATGCGTTACAGACCATTTTCCTTTATCTTCTTCATCATAAACATCCATCACAATCCTGTTTTTTGCACTGCGCCCGATATATCCCGAAACTGTGCCATCTTCCTGTATATCGCCCCAGGCCAGCGCAATATACTTACGCGTAATACTGTGGTCGAAAAACTGCTTTGCCAATTTTGTCATCGTCACTTCGTTTTTACTGATAATCAATAGTCCTGAAGTATCCTTATCAATACGGTGTACTAATCCAGGGCGACCTTCATTGCCTGGCAATTGCGGTAATTTCTCAAAGTGAAATGCAAGGGCGTTGACTAACGTCCCTGTATAATTGTTAAATCCAGGATGTACAACCATTCCCGCAGCCTTATTTACAATCAGCAAATCATCATCTTCATAAACGATATCCAAAGGAAGATCTTCCGGATAAACTTCTGTATCTCTTGGTGGATGAGGAAATACAATTGAGATCTCATCAGAAGGCTTTACTTTATAACTTGCTTTTATTGTTGCTTTATTAACCAGGACATTGCCAGCATCAATCGCATTTTGAATACGGTTTCTTGATGCGTTCTCCAAACGGCCCATTAGAAATTTATCTATCCGTAACGGGGATTGCCCTTTGTCTACAACCAGATTAAAATGCTCAAATAAATCCTGCTCTTCTAATTCCAGCTCACTGTTGGTGTTTTCCATTGTTATTTTGTATGCTTGGGCACAAATGGCCCGGTGTATCAGTAATGACAGTATAAACAGCTACGCTAAAATCGAAAGCCTGTTATCATTCCAGTTTACAAAACTAATCTTTAACAATTACATTTCTTAAAAGAAAATAGAGGTGAATAGCAGTATTGGTACAGATATATCAAAAATGACTTCACAAAAGGATTTATATTTGTCCGATGTTCACAGATCTGCATAGTCCTTTACAAAAATTGACCCATCCGCGGTTATCCAACTTATGGATAAAAAGGGACGATTTGATTGACCCTTACATTTCAGGAAACAAATGGCGCAAACTGAAATATATCTTAAAAGATGCAAGTGCAAAAGGTAAAACTCACTTAGTTACTTTTGGCGGTTCCTATTCCAATCACCTGGTGGCTACTGCAGCTGCTGCTGCCAGATCGGGTTTAAAAGCTACCGCTTTTGTTAGAGGCGAAGAAGTGGTCAATGAAATGCTGGTTCTTTGCAAACTGTATGGTATGCAGTTAATTTTCACCGACCGTGAGCGATATAAGGATAAGCAATTATGCTACACTACCTATTTCAGTGAAAATACGAACACCTACTTTATTGACGAAGGTGGTGCATCTGCAGCAGCAATTACAGGTTGTGCAGAAGTAATCGAAGAACTTCCAACAGATACAGACCATATTTTTTGTGCGGCAGGAACTGGGACTACCGCAGCAGGTCTACTTAGCGGGCTACAGGAAGCCAGGTTAAATACCAAGCTGCATGTGATTCCAGTTTTAAAAGGCGGCGATTTTATACGAGACGAAATTTTAAAATATGTGCCAGTAACCAAACATCTCGTATTACATACCAATTATCATTTTGGTGGTTACGCGAAGACACAACCCGGGCTGCTGGATTTTATGCAGGAGTTTATTACAACACATGGCATATTGATAGACCCTGTTTACACGGCTAAAATGTGTTACGCCATTTACGATCTTGCGGATCAAGATTATTTTCAGGAGAATGATAAGATTGTAGCCCTGCATACTGGCGGATTGTTAGGCATAATGGGTATGAAAGACAAACTGTTTAAAGCTTAGTATCCTCCTGTCGCTTCAAAAACAAGCTTTAAACAGTTTAAACCTTGTTTTTATCTTTTCTACCCAAAATATGCCTCTAATTTGTTATTTAGGCGGTTTTAGTTACATTTGGTACATACCAAATTATAAAATTATGTATCAACTTACCGTAACTCCCGAGCAAGTTAACGAGACATTAAGCCAGCATATTTTAGCCGACGGTTTCGACCTGACCTACGATATGGGGCAGAGCCACGGGGCATACATTTATGATTCGAAGTACAAGCGTGAGCTGCTTGATTTCTTTACTTGTTTTGCATCAGTACCTCTTGGCTATAACCATCCTAAAATGGTAAATGATGAAGATTTTAAACAGAATCTACTTTTAGCCGCAATGGCCAACCCATCCAACTCGGATGTGTATACGCAGCAGTACGCCCAGTTTGTAAAAACTTTTGGTGCGATCGGTATCCCCTCCTATCTGCCACATGCTTTTTTTATTGCAGGGGGCGGATTAGCGATTGAGAATGCACTGAAAGTAGCGATGGATTGGAAGGTGCAAAAAAACTTTGCTAAAGGATATAAAGAAGAGAAAGGTTTTAAAGTACTTCACTTTGAAAAGGCCTTTCATGGGAGAACTGGATATACACTTAGTTTAACAAATACATCACCCGATAAAACTAAATGGTTTGCGAAGTTCGACTGGCCAAGGGTAGCTGTTCCTACGGTTAAGTTTCCGCTGGAAGACCAAAACCTGGCAAATGCGATTCAAACAGAAGAAGCATCTATTGCCCAGATCAAACAAGCTTTTGCAGAAAACAAAGATGATATATGTGCAATCATTGTTGAGCCTATACAATCGGAAGGCGGTGATAACCACCTTCGTGAAGAATTTTTGATCCAGCTCCGTACACTGGCAGATGAAAATGAGGTCTTTCTGATTTATGATGAGGTACAAACGGGTGTAGGGCTAACCGGTAAATTCTGGTGCCACCAGCATTATAGTGAAAAAGCGAGACCTGACATCCTTGCCTTTGGTAAAAAAATGCAGGTCTGCGGCATACTTGTCGGCCATAAAGTTGATGAGGTAGAAAAAAATGTCTTTAATGTTCCTTCAAGGATCAACTCTACCTGGGGCGGCAATCTGGTAGATATGGTTAGAGCAACTCAAATCCTGCAAATTGTAGAAGAGGATCAGCTATGCAATAACGCCGCGGCAGTCGGACAATACTTAAAAGAAAACCTGGAAGCTTTCTCTAAAGAATATGGTCAAATTACAAATGTACGCGGTAAAGGGTTACTCTGCGCATTCGACTTTCCAAATACCGAAATGCGCAATAGCTTTATAAAAAATGGTTTAGCACAAAATGTAATGTTCCTTGGATGCGGCGCACAAACTATAAGATTTCGACCTGCATTGATTATAGAAAATCTATGACACCACAAAATTAGAAATTGTATATATCCACCAATGAGAAACAAAAAAATAAATATCTTTTTGATCATTCTGGTTCTTGCTTTAGTAGGCTGGATGATTAAAGGTACCTTCTTTCAACCAACTGCAGGAGACTTGAAAGCAGGGTTCAAAGAAATAGCACAATACAGAAATGAAAACAATACTGGTCCAGTACAATATGTTTTTAGTGTAACAGTAAAAGACACCGTCTGGTCTGAAATGGAAACCTACGGTAATTATAAACCCCATCATAAAGGCGGTACAACGAAAGTTTACTTTTTTTTGGAGGGAACCCCTGTGCCAACAAACCTGCAACCCGGAAACGTAAATTTTGATAGCTCATTTAATTCATCCTGCATAGCAGAATATGAAAAAACAGCGGTAGGAAATGTCATCGTAACGAGGCATCCCTTTAAATAGAAAAGCTAAGGGTCACTTAGATCAGCAATTTGCAGGTGTGAAAATCTTGTCCATAAAAAAAGACATTGCTTGTATAAGACATTGGCCCTATCTTCAAAGGGGCGCAGTCCGCATACAGTAATGTCTTTTTTATTATAGAGGATCTCTAATCAGAGATCCTCAAAAAATCAAGGTTCCTATTTAATTATCTCCGCCAGTTTCGACTGTAATTCTTCACCCCTTAAATTAGTTGCAACGATTTTACCAGTCGGATCGATTAAGTAATTCTGTGGGATACTTCTGATACCGTATAGCTGCGCAACCTCATTGTTCCAGAATTTAAGATCAGACACCTGCGTCCAAGCCAATCCGTCTTTAGCAATTGCCGCTAACCATGCATCTTTTTTACCTGGCTGATCTAAAGAAACACCCAAAACAGTAAATCCTTTATCCTTAAACTTATTAAAAGCTACCACAACATTTGGGTTTTCTCCGCGACATGGTCCGCACCATGATGCCCAGAAATCCAGCAACACATATTTACCACGGAAACTAGAAAGTTTTACAGGTTTATCATTTACGTCATTCTGTGTAAAATCTGGTGCCATTGCACCAACAGAAGTTGCTCTGGCTGCTTCAATTGCTTTAGCAAATTCTACACCAGCCTGGGTAGCCCTTACTTTAGCTGAAAGACTTTTAAAAACAGGTTCAACTTTAGGAATATCAAGACCATTTTGCGTAGACTCCCTTAAAGCTAAAAGACTGAAATAAGAATCAGGATTAGCTTTGATAAACGAAGACTGAAGGATTTCCAGCTGGGCTGCGGCTTTTTCATATCTTGCGCCCATCGCATTTCTATAGGTTGTATCTTTTTGTTTTTCTTCAGGTGCAGCACTATATTCAGCATTCACAGCCTTAATCTCTGCAATTGGTGCTGCCAGGCTTTTCATATATAATGCATTTTCATCATTTAGCTTAGAGCCAGTAATAGCTGCATTTTTAATAGAATCTTTCGCCGAAACAGTAATGCTTGCAGGTTCCAGGTAAACTACAAGGTTATCCGCAGCCCTACCTAACTTCTTTAATCCTTCTCCTTTATGGTCTAAGATTACTCTTGCCATAGTCGGTCCGTTTACAGCACCTTTAAAAGCAAAAGCCCCTTTACTGATTACTGTAGAATCCATTACCTGTTTTCCATCAGCTATATAATTCAAATACGCTTTAGCCGGGGCATTAAGTGTACCGATCTTTCCGTTAAGTGTATATTCTCCATTTTGTGCATATAATAATGCTGGAGAAGCCACTAATAATGTTAAAAGTAATTTCTTCATTGTGGGTTTCAAATTTTGCGTAAAATAGAAAAATAATGCTGGTTTCTAAACAGGTAACAAAAAAATAACCTGTTTACATCAACCCATCCAACCAATTTATACGAATGCAGAAAAGCCGGTAATTGCCCTTCCAACAATGAGAGAATTGATTTCTTTAGTCCCCTCATAAGAATAAATAGCCTCCGCATCTGCCACAAAACGGGCAACATCATATTCCAGTAAAATACCATTTCCGCCCATTACTTCGCGTGCCCTGCTCACCACATCGCGCGTCCTTAAAGAGCAGAATACCTTTGCTAGTGAGGCATGTTCATCTGTAAGCATTCCTTGATCCTGCAATTGTGACAACCGGAAACACAGTGTTTGCATAGCAGTAAGATTAGACAGCATCTCCACAAGGTGGTTCTGTACCAGCTGGAAAGAAGCAATAGGTTTACCAAACTGTTTTCTTGTCCTCGTATAAGCAAGAGCACTTTCATATGCGCCACGTGCACACCCTACTGCTTGCCAGGCCACACCTGCTCTCGTCATTCGTAGTACTTTAGCGGTATCCTTGAAAGAATTGGCATGCTGTAGGCGGTCTTCTTCATCAACCTCGCAATCTGTAAGCGTAATTAGTCCATTCTGAACAATGCGCAGTGCCATTTTATCACGCATCTTTTCTACCGCTATTCCCTTTGTACCTTTTCTAACCAAAAACCCCTTGACCTCATTATCGTCCACATCCCTTGCCCAGATAATCGTAACGTCAGAAAATGTAGCATTACCAATCCACTTTTTCTGGCCGTTTAAAATCCATTTACTTCCTTGTCTTTTAGCCGTAGTGGTTAGCCCGCCAGCTGCCGCAGACCCTACTTCTGGTTCTGTTAAACCAAAAGCACCACTAATTCTCATTTGTTGCATAGCGGGAAGCCATTCCTGCTTTTGCGCTTCCGATCCAAGCAAGTAAATAGATCCCATTGCCAGTCCGCTTTGTACGCCAAAAAATGTAGAAATAGAAGTATCTATCCTGGCCATTTCCATAGCCAGCATTCCTTCCATGAGGTTAGATTTTCCGGGGCAGCCGTAGCCTTGATAAGTAAACCCGCAGATATTTAATTCTGCGATCTTTGGAATCAGTTCAAAAGGGAATTCCGCTTTAAGCCAATAGTCGTTTACAATAGGTTTAACTTCTTTTTCAAGAAAAGCGCGCACTTTAAGCTGCAGCGCCCGGTCCTCTTCATTTAACGCATCTTCACCAAGGTGATAAAAATCCCCGTTAATAGGTGGCAGCTCCTTTTTCTTGGATGGTTTACCCAGCATTTTCATTAAGCCATTAAGCTGATGCTCATCCAGGCTGGATACAGTATCCACTACCTGGATCAGATCTACTTTTTTGGATAAGGCATCCAATTTTTCAAAGTCCATATGCTGGAACAAAGAGTAGGCATTTTTTATTTTAGAGAATATACCGGCCATAATAAAGCTTGTTTATTCTAAAACACCCGAAGGCCTGCTTTTGTTCCTTATTGAAGATCGAAAAGACTTTCTACACCTAAAAGCTTCCGGGAAGTAAAGCCTTCACCATAAGTGGCGCCGATAGATTTACCAAACTCCCTGGCGCGGCCAATCGTACTTTCGAAAAATTCTGGTGAAGAAATATAGGTAGAGGGCTCGTCTAGTTCGGGATTAAAAAACTGGGTTTTAAATGCCAGTATAGATTTAATTTTAGTTTCCATATAAGGGGTGATATCAATAATCACATCCGGTTTGATATAGTAATCCTGGATATATTGCAGATTCAATCTCGGTCTCCAGGCCTCTTGTTCAATACCATCTTGCTGTGTGCTTATTTTTGGTAGTCCCGACAAAAAACAAGCGTCATTTGCCAAATCGCCTGCCCTGCCGTGGTCTGGGTGTCTGTCCTGTAACGCATTGCTCAATACGATTTCCGGTTGATATTTACGGATCATCCGGATCACCTCGAGCTGATGTGATTCATCATTTTTAAAGAAAGCATCCTTAAAACGAAGGTTCTCTCTTGCATGCAGACCTAATATCTCTGCAGAATCTGCAGCTTCTGTATCGCGGGTATCAGCAGTACCCCTTGTACCCAATTCGCCTCTTGTAAAGTCAACTATTCCTACTTTTTTACCTGCTGCAATGTGTTTTAATATTGTTCCTGAACAACCAAGTTCAGCATCATCCGGATGCACGGCTAGTACGAGTATATCTAATTTCATTCTTGTGTATTATTCTTAATGTTAAATAGCGCAATTATAAAAGGCGCTGGATTTTCTTTTTGAGTTTTCCCGACAATGGTTTTGTGAATGGATAAAAATAATCAGTCACTTCCCCATCCTTATTGATCAGGTATTTATGAAAATTCCACCTGGGAGTAGATTTAATGCGGCCATTGAGTTCTTTGCTGCTTAAAAATTTATAGATCGGATTTGCATGCTCTCCCCTAACCATAATCTTGTTAAAAAC
>Ga0247803_1000808_pt1 | contig 16586 bp, 17 predicted proteins | sample UWRJL014104B1_FD_180928 | JGI IMG/M metagenome (GOLD analysis project Ga0247803, IMG submission 180928) | Plant litter microbial communities from Arlington Agricultural Research Station in Wisconsin, United States - UWRJ-L014-104B-1 | ecosystem: Environmental > Terrestrial > Plant litter >...
TAGCGCTCGACGATCTTGGCCAGCGACCGCGGTCCGCGACCCTTCTCGGTCATTCCCTCTCGCCAGGCCACCACGAGCGCTGGCGAGCCGAAGATCGACGCCGAGAGCGGAAACGTCCGCACGTAGAACTGCATGAGCTGCCTGGTGAGGTCGACGAGGTTCTCATCGACGTCGCGGCGGCCGACCAGGTCATCCGGGTCGTCGAGCCCGCCCAGACGCTCCTTGAGCACAGCGACGTAGATCTCCTGCTTGTCGGCGAACGAGCGATACAGCATCGCTTCGGAGAACCCGGCCTGCTGGGCGATGAGCTTGGTCGTGGCATGGGCGAGCCCACTCTGCTGCATGACGAGTGTGGCCGCATCGAGGATGCGCTCGCGGTGCGATTCTTTTTCGCTCATGAAGCGATCCTAGCCTGTTAGTAAGCGTTCACTAACTTCGGGAGTCCACGGTATTCAGCGCTTGCTGGCGAAGAATTCCAGCAACAGCCCGGCACAGGCTTCTGCCTCGACCCCGGCGACGACCTCTACCCGGTGGTTCAACCTCCGGTCGCGAAGCAGGTCGTGGACGCTTCCCGCCGCGCCAGCCTTCTCGTCCCAGGCACCGAAGACGACCCGCGGGATGCGGGCGTTGAGAATCGCGCCGGCGCACATGACGCAGGGTTCGAGGGTCACCACGAGAGTCGCACCGGTCAGGTGCCAGTCATCGAGGGCTGCCGCGGCCTCGCGGATGGCGAGAACCTCGGCGTGGGCTGTCGGATCTTTGTGCAGCTCGCGTTCGTTGCGCCCCGACCCGATCCGAGTGCCCTCGGCGTCGACGATGAACGCGGCAACCGGAACGTCACCGGTCGCGATCGCGAGCCGGGCATCCGCTATGGCCTCGCGCATCCAGGCCGAATACTGCTCCACGGTGCGCCCTTCCTTGTCACATCCTGCGTCGAGCCTAGGGGCATCGGGGCCACGACCGGCCGATCCGTGGGCGAGATCGCCGCCCCGCTGAAGTAGATTGGGGCTATGCGAGTACACGTTGCCGACCACCCGCTCATCACGCACAAGCTGACCGTGCTGCGCGACAAGAAGACCCCGTCGCCGACGTTCCGGGCTCTCGCCGAAGAACTGATGACCCTGCTGGCCTACGAGGCGACGCGCAACGTGCGTGTAGACACCGTCGAGGTCGAGACCCCCGTGGCAACCGCGAAGGGCCTCGCGATCAGCTCACCCCGCCCCCTCGTCGTGCCGATCCTGCGCGCCGGGCTGGGAATGCTCGAGGGAATGGTCAAGCTCATTCCGACCGCCGAAGTCGGATTCCTCGGCATGGTCCGCGACGAAGAGACCCTGCAGCCCACGACGTACGCCGAGCGCCTTCCCGACGACCTGTCGAACCGCCAGTGCTTCGTGCTCGACCCGATGCTCGCGACCGGTGGATCCCTCATCGCCGCCATCGACTTCCTGTTCGCCCGCGGCGCCGTCGACGTGACGGCGGTCTGCCTGATCGCCGCACCCGAGGGCCTCGCCGCAGTCGAGAAAGCCATGGACGGACGCGGCGACGTCACGATCGTTCTCGGCGCCCTCGATGAAAAGCTCAACGAGCTCGGTTACATCGTTCCCGGGCTCGGCGACGCCGGGGACCGCCTCTACGGCCTGGTCTAGCCCACACCGCATTCCTCCACCAACCCCCGGCCGCGCCCACCGCGCCCCGGGGGTTGGTGTTTTTTTGCGGGTTACAGTGCGTTCGACCCGCAGATATGCACAAACCCTCGAGGGGGCGGCTTGACATTCTCGGGGCGGGTGCAAGATAGTGGGGACATGACCATTCACGCGCACGCCCCGATCTCCTCTGGAGTTCTGGGGAACGACGGCCTCATGCTGCCGTCGAGCGCGGTCTGTTGTCGAATGTGTGCCTAACCGGCCAATCCTTGCCGAGGTCTGCTTTGCCGCTTGCGAAGCCTGACCTCCCGGATACCTCCTTTCATTACGGAGCTATGCGATTGCAGTACCTGCCCTGACCGGCAGTCACGACAAGACGGATCACACCCTCATCATCAGAGGCCCGTCACCCCTTCCAAGGATTAGACACATGTCTCTCGCAACCATCGATATCGCCCGCCCGTCCCACTCATTCTCCGCTGGATCCGCTCGTATTTCCCGAGTCGAAAACCCCGTCGAGAACCCCACAGTCCAGACGCCTGCTGCCGAAGCCACCTCGCCTCGCCTCCGTGCCGTACCGGCCGGCACCGAAGCCCGCGGCTTCGTGCTCTACGTCGGGGTCGACGAACTCAAGGCTGCCGAGGCCGGCATCGACCTCGGCCAGCTGGTCGAACAGCTCAAGCGCCTCACCGGCGAGCTCGTTCCGAACGCCGAGACCTACGCTGCTGTCGCACTGGCGCCCCAGGGCGCTGGCGGTCGCGATGTCGACGTCGTACGCCTCGCCCTTCAGGACCCGACGGCGCTCGCCAAGCACCGCCAGGCACCCGAGGCCGAAGCCAAAGCCAAGGGCGGCGTCGTCATCGACATCTCCCGCAAGCGCCTGCAGCTCGACGGCGAGACCGCGCCGCTGACCTACAAGGAATTCGAACTGCTGCAGTACCTCGTGCTGCGCGAAGGCCGCACCATCGACCGCGCCGAACTCATCAGCTCCCTTTGGGCAGCCGGTGACGACGAGATCCCCAACGAGCGCACGATCGACGTGCACGTGCGTCGCCTGCGCTCGAAACTCGGAGCCTACGAGGACATCGTGCGTACCGTTCGCGGCGTCGGATACCGCTTCGACCGCCACGCCGACGTGTCCATCCGTCACGCATCGACGCCTTCGCCCGACTTCTTCTAAAGCCGGTTCATCTCGGACAAGGCCCACGGCCGCCAGCAGCTGGCGGTCGTGGGCCTTCTCCATGGTGGCGACTCTCAGCAAACGGCTCGTTGCTTTCGCAATCGTCACCCCCAGAACGCGGGTAGAAACTATACATTTGCGGGAAAAACGCATGTTCCTACTCAAAGTTTTTCGAAACTCTTTTACATTCCGTGCTAATTTCGTCGAACCCGACCAACGTCGTGCACGAGTGGCACCCGAAACCCTCTGCGTCGACCGTTCTCCCGAATTGCATTAGGCCCACAATGACCCATGCCTGGCTTTGCCCCTGCCAGCCCTCCGCCGACGTCCGCGTCGCAATGCGATCGCGCGCCTAGGTGGACAACACGATGACTATCTGGCCCGAGAGAGACAGCCGCCCGAGCACGTCAGGGTGGACCGAAGCGGCGATCGCCGTTCGCTCGATCATGCAGATCGAGGCACCGCTGCTGCTGAGCCTGCAGCCGGTCGGCTTCGAACCCATCTACGTCGACTTCCGGCACCACGCGTTCGAGTGGAGCCGTCCACTCGCCGATTTCCCGACGACGGCAGCCCAGGTGCACGTCGAGACCGAGCCGGTCCCCGCGAACGCCCCTCCGCTGTTCGAGCTTCCCGCCCAGAGCCTGGACAACCTGCTCTGGACGATCGGCCTCAACGCCTTCGATGGCGCGCCAGCCTCGTGGCTCGCGCCGGGCGACCGCTACCGCCTGCGTCGCTGGCCCAACTTCACCGAGATGGACCACACCGTCGAGCACCTGCAGCTCACGGCTATGCTCGGGCAGGCGCACCTCTCCATCGAGGAACTGGCGTCGTCCAGCCAGGCTCACTACGTTTCCGCGACGCGGATCATCAACGCGTTCAGCCTGATGAATATCCTGCACATCACCGATGCCCCGGCGGGACCGGCAGCACCTTCCGCCCCTGCACCCGCGACCACAGTGACCGGCCTCTTCGGACGCCTCCGCAAGAGATTGGGACTCTGACCCGTCATGGCAGAACACGTCATCCTGTTCGCCGGCCCCATGGGCGCCGGAAAGACAACAGCGATCCAGACCCTCAGCGAGATCCCGGTCGTGCTGACCGAGGCCAAGAACACCGAGCGGGATGTCGTCGACAAGGCGACCACGACGGTCGCCCTCGACTATGGCGAGATCATGGTGAGCGACGAAGAGAAGGTGCGCCTGTACGGCGTGCCCGGCCAGCGCCGGTTCGACTTCATGTGGGACATCCTGAAGGAACGTGCCGTCGGCATGATCCTGCTGGTGAATAACGATGCCCCCGACCCGATCGCCCTCGCCCTCGAGTTCCTCGAGGAATTCAGCGAACTGAATCGTCGTGGCGGCGTCGTCATGGGCATCTCCCGCTCGGATGTCGCCGGAGGGCCGTCGGTCGACGCCTACTCGTCCGCGATCCGCGCCACCTACCCCGACCTCGTCGTGCCGGTCTTCACCGTCGACACCCGGAACACCTCCCAGATGCGGCTCGCTCTCATGACCCTGATCATGAACATCGAAGCGCGATCCGCACTCTCCCTGAACGGATCCACCGCAGCATGAGCATCCCCGCCCACAAAGACCAGGCGATCATCGACAACGCAGCCATGGTGCTGAATGAGATGCGCGCCCTGTGCAAGTCGCTCGTGTATGCGGCACTGCTCACCGACGACGGCTTCGAGGTCGTCAGTCTTCCGAGCTACCAGACGGACGGCAGCCGGATGGCGAGCATGGCGAGCTCGATGCAGGCGCTGAGCGATGCTGTGGCCCGTGAACTCAAGATGGGTTCGAGCGAGTACATCATCATCGCCACCCAGAGCGGCTACGTGCTGCAGCTGCGAGTCCCCTCGCAGACCCTTGTTCTCTCGGCGCTCTTCGGAGACGACGAGACCCTCGGAAAGGCTCTTTCCATCTCTCGCCTCTCCGCGCAGAAGATGTCGGCCCTGATGTCCCCGGCAGCCGTCTAGCGGCCGCCTGATGGGCATCTTCAGCAAACTCTTCTCGACCCAGGAACCTCCCCCGGCCCAGGGCACACCACCCGAAAGCACGACCCAACCCACACAAACTAAGGATCAGATCATGGCAAACAACATCAACGAGACCCTGCAGGGACTCCTCGAGGTCGACGGCGGAATGGCCGTTGCACTCGTCGACGGCGCTTCGGGCATGCTGCTCGGCAAGGCCGGCTCCGGCATGGACCTCGACGTTGCTGCTGCAGCGACCACCGAGCTCGTGCGCGCCAAGCTCAACACGATGAAGGCTCTCGGCCTCAACGACGCGATCGACGACATGCTGATCACGCTGACCACCCAGTACCACGTCATCCGCCCGCTGGCTTCGTTCCCGCAGGTCTTCATCTACTTCGCACTCGACCGTTCGAAGGCGAACCTCGCTATGGCGCGCATCAAGGTCATCCAGGCTGAAGAAGCTCTCGTTCTCTAACCTGTCGTTCCACGAGACGACCACGAGTCGCCCGGAACCGGATGCTGGCCCACACCAGCCCCGGTATCGGGCGATTCGTGTTTTCACGCGCGATCAGGCCGTCGGATGCCGCGAGTCGTAGGCGCGGAAGCCCGGGTTCAGTCGGAACAGCACGGCTATCGTCGCGATGATCACGAAGCCACCGAGCAGCGGCGGCAACCAGAGCACGGCAGCCGAGGCGAGCAGGCCGGCATAGAGATCGCCGACGCGGGGGCCACCACCGACGACGACGGTGAAGACGCCCTGCAGGCGACCGCGCATCTCATCTGGCGTCGCCGTCAGCAGGATTGTCGACCGGAAGATCGCGCTGACCTCGTCCGAGGCGCCCGACCCGGCGAGCGCGAGCGCGGCCAGCACCAACGCGATGATGCGCGGGTTGTTCTCCCCGCCAGGCTCACCGAAGACCCCGAACTGGGTTAGCGCGACGACAACACCGAACAGGGCGATGAAGAGCCCGAACACGGTGATGGCCCGGGCCACGGCCACACCGTGGCGGTGGATGTGCTGCACCGGTCCGCTCAGCAGGCTGGCGAGGAAAGACCCGACGGCGGTTGCCGCGGTCAGGATCCCGACCGTCACCGCACCGCCGCCGATCACCGTGGCTCCGATCGCCGGGAACAGCACAATCGGACGCCCGAAGGTCATCGCCACGATGTCGAACAGAAAACTCATTCGCACGTTGGGCGCGCGGCGAAGGTAGTGGTATCCGTCGAGCAGGGACTGCAACCCCGGTCGCATCGCCGCGGCAAGCGGCGACAGGCTCGGCAGGGACAGGATGCCCGCGAACCCGACGGTGAAGAGCACCGCGTCGACGGCGAAGGTGATCGGAAATCCGACTGTCGCAACGAGCACACCAGCGAGCGCAGGCCCGATGGTCACCTGCAGGCCGATCGAGATTCCGTTCAGCGCACTCGCCCGCGACACCATGTCGGCGGGGAGGATTCGCGGGATAACTGCTGACCGGGTCGCCTGCGAGATGGTCGAGGCCATCGTCGACAGGGTGGTGAGCACATAGAGCGGCCAGAGCGGGACATGGCTGGCGCCGAGGGTCGCTTCGAAGACCGCCATCGTCACGATCCCGAGCGTGCTCCCCCAGCTGATGATCCCGGTGATGATGAGCACTCGCCGGCGGTCGAAGGCATCCGCGAGCATCCCACCCCAGAGGCCGGCGACGATCATCGGCACCAGCGCGATGCCGCCGACGAGAGCCACGGCGAGGGTGGACCGGGTGATGTCATAGATCTGCAGGCCGACCGCGACCAGGGTGAGTTGCGCGCCGACGCCGGCGACGGCCGCGCCGATCCAGAGGCGCGCGAAAGCGGGAGAGACGCGGAGCGGCGCGAGATCGACGAACCGGCGCCGCTTCTGCGGCGCGGGCTCTGCTGCGGGGACAGTCTGAGAAGGCTCGGTGCCAGATGGAGTTTCGATAACTTAGGGTACCCTAACTTTCTGTGGCGCGTCGCTGGCGGAAAGCGATCATGTTCATCCGGTTTCCGCACCGCACGCTGCAGAACCGCTTCGAGCCGTTGCGCGAGAGGTCGAGCACGAGCCCGGTGCAGTCGTCGGCTTCGCAGACCCGCAGCCGCCCGGTCTCGTTCATACGAAGCACATCGGCGAGCGCAAGCGCAGCTTCGACCCGGATGCGCTCGGCGAGCGGGGCATCCGGCGCGGTCGCGTGCATGTGCCAGTCAGAACCGTCGTGGCGGGCGAGGTGCGGCAGGGCATTCGCATCACTGAGCATGCGGTTGACCTCGACGACCGCGGCATCACGGTCGAGTGTCCAGACGCGGCGTAGCAGCGTGCGAGTCTGCCGGACATCCTGCAGCTCGGCCTCGTCGTGGTCGATGCGGCCGGAGTAGGTGTAGCGGATGAGCATGGCCTCGAGTTGAGCGACCGTCGCGAGCTCATCGGTGCCGCTGCGCGATGCACTGGCCTCGGTGTTGACCAGCGCGGCGACGAAGTCGAGGGACTCCTCGGCATCCGGGGCGAAATGCATGGGTCGCTCCCAGCGATGATTGTGGATGAAGTGGCCTGCTGCGTGCGAGTCAGCGGCATGGATGAGTTTAGACCCTCACCGCACCGGCCGCCGGGGCTGTTCGCACTCCCGTTACCCGTGGGTGATACCGTAGCCCGGCCCTGACCCAAAACCCCGACCAGTGAGCACCCATGAGCGAGCACGAGCCCGGCAAGCAGCACGCTTTTCGCGCGCGCCGCTCGAGAGAGTGGCTCGCTGCGCTGCCGCTCGCAGCGATGGTGATCGGCGTCGCATGGATCATCACGGCGAGCGGCTCGGCGAACGTCGACCAGCAGTCCGCTGCCACGACCGCACGTTCAGGAACGGTCGCCGCCGAGGTCGCTCCGGCCCCCGCAGAACTGGAGCCCGCCGTGGCGGCGCCGAGCGAGCCCGTCAGCGAGACCGCGACCCTCACCGGAATCGCCTCCACCGTCGATCCGGACTGGCTGGATTCGACGGCCGAGAGCACCGGCATCCCCCGACGCATGCTCGCCGCTTACGCGGGTGCGGCACTTGCTCTCCGTGAGGAGCAGCCAGCCTGCGAGCTGGGCTGGTCGACCCTCGCGGGGATCGGGAAGACCGAGTCCGGCCATGCCACGCTGGGCGGGACCACCGCGCTACCGGACGGCTCGACGAGCCAGCCGATCCTCGGCCCGCAACTCGACGGCTCCGCCTTCGACGCCATCTCCGACACCGACCACGGCCGCTGGGACGGCGACGAGGTCTGGGACCGTGCTGTCGGGCCGATGCAGTTCATCCCCAGCACCTGGGAACGGTGGGGAGCCGACGGGAACGACGACGGGGTCAGCGATCCGAACCAGGTCGACGATGCGGCGCTCGCCACTGCCCGCTATCTCTGCCATTCCGGAAACCTGTCGTCGGCGACCGGCTGGCACGCTGCGATCTACAGCTACAACCACAGCGAGAGCTATGTGACCGCGGTCACCACAGCCGCAAATGCCTACGCGCGGGCCGCGCGCTCCTGAGAACGACACCGAGCCCGAGAACGACACCGAGCCTTCCGCAACTGTTCATCTTCGAAGTGGGTGCTGCGCGGCTTTTTTCACACACTCTAGAAGTAACAACGATCACTAGCGGCTACCGGCCGCGCCTGGAGTGATCCCACGGGGACGAAAGCGGGTGAGATCCATGCCGTTGTTTCGACGCGCGCACTCATCGAACCAGCCCGATCCGGCGTCGCCCGCTGTCAGCCAGGACGCGAAGCCGGCTTCACCGCTAACCCCTCCTGCCCTTGCTGGAGCGGCACTCGCCAGCGCTCCGCTTGCCGGGCTCCCCCGGGTGTCCTATCTTCCGGCGGCAACGGCGAACTGGTCGATTCCGCAGACCATCGCAGCCGCCACCGAGTGGCTGAACACGTGCCCCGGCCAGTGGACCGTGGTCGCGACCGCCACCCCGGGTGTTGTCGACACCAGGCTGCAGGCCCTGAGTCGCCACCACCGGGTGATCACCGCACAGGCCCTGCTGCGCGAACCTCCCCGGCCCGGCGGCATTCTCGTCGCCTGGCCCGACGCCGAGACCCTCGGTATCATCTCGGCGGGCGCCGGCGTGGTCACGGCCGAGCACCGGATCCTGGTTCTCGAGTGGGGCCAGGGCAGCCGCCAGAGTGCGTGGCTGCGCGCGCACCACGGCGTCGACGCTCGTTACGCCATGCCGTATCCGGGATCCCGCGCCAGGCTCATCCCGTTCGTCGTCGAATCCCACCTCGCCGAGATCGAGCCGGCGCTGCGGGGGACTGACGATCAGCTCGTTGTTCTCGAGATCGCTAAATCATTTGCTCGCCTGCAGGACGAGGGCCACGGATGCGACCCCGACGGGCTCTGGGCGTGGGCGCTCGAGCGCGGGCTTGCTCCGAACCGCGCTGAGCTCCTTCGCCAGCGAGCGATGGAGACCATGGTCACCCTCGACGCACTGCCGAAGAAATCGAAGAAGAGCAAGAAGAAGTCGAGCGTCGAGTCGACGGCCGAGCCCGTCTCCCGCTCCGCCTGAGCCTGTCCTAGGGCTCGCGTGCTAGACAGTCGAGAGACAGTCTGACCTGAACGGGGACCACCATGCGCACGCTCGTGTACTACGTTGCCGCAAGCCTGGACGGCTTCATCGCCCAGCCGGACGGCAGCTTCGACGCCTTTCCGATCGACGGTGACCATATGGTCGCCGGCATTCGGGACTATGCCGACGCTATTCCGACGCACGTGGCATCCGCCCTTGGCATCGTTCCCGACCGCAGCCGGTTCGATACCGTCGTGATGGGCTGGAATACCTACGCCGTCGGCTTCGACCAGGGCATCGCCAGTCCCTATGCGCACCTTCGCCAGTACGTCTTCTCGCGCTCGCGCACCTCCACGACACCCGACGTCACCGTCACCGCCGACGACCCGGTCGACGTCGTCCGCGGCCTCAAGGCCGAGCCCACCGGGAGCGACATCTGGCTGTGCGGCGGCGGACAGCTGGCCTCGGCGCTCATCGACGAGATCGACAGCCTGGTGGTCAAGGTCAACCCGCTGGTCTTCGGCAGCGGCATCCCGCTCTTCGCCGAACCCGCGGTCCCGCCGCGCTCGTTCGTGCCAGCCGGTCGCACGGAGTTCGAATCGGGCGTGGTCTTCACCGAGTACCGCCGTGCGTGACCTGGTCAGAAACTCGAGGACGACTACCAGCGAGACCAGCCAGGTGCGGCGGTGGAGTCGGTCGTGTGCGGGAGAACATCGGGCACGATCGGCGGCACTCAGACAACTCGCAGAAAAATAACGTTTTCATAACTAGCGCTCCGTTACCGCACCGTTATATATTCATAGAGCAGAAGTTGTTTGCTGTGGCAGCTGATGCGGAATGTGATTGCAGGACACTCTTGGTGCAAGGGAGAGGGTGGGTTCCAAGCCTCTGGAACCCACCCTCAATCCTGTTTAACGGGCCTCTCCGCCGGTATTTGTGGATCGAGTCCCCCACACTGCGGACACGCAAAGTCGGTGCAGTTGCATAGAGTTAGCCCTGTGAGCCATAAGTCGATTGCTATAGACGCCTGGGAAGCCCTGTTCCGCGCCGAAGTCTCGGTGCTGCGCTTCCTCAACAGCGAGTTCCCCAGCGGTGACATCTCGTTCAACGAGTACGACGTGCTTTTCAACCTCTCCCGCCAGCCCGGCCGCAGGCTGCGCATCCGCGACCTGAACCGCCACCTGCTGCTCACCCAGCCGAGCGTGAGCCGCCTGGTCGACCGGCTCAGCCAAAGCGGGCACGTCTACAAAGAGAGCGACGCCGAAGACGGTCGCGGCACTGTCGTGTGCCTGACGGATAAGGGCTATGAGAGCTTTCGCCGGGTAGCGGTGCTGCACGCCGAGTCGATCAGCAACCACGTGGGCGCAGCGCTCGACACCGACGAACTCCTGCAGCTCACGGCCCTGTGCAACAAACTGCGTCTCGGGGCTGCGGGTACGGGCGAGGCCACCCGCCCACGCGGCAGGACGGCCGCGAAGGCGTGACGTCACCATCGCTGGTCTGGCTGCGCGATGACCTGCGCCTCGCCGACAATCCCGCGCTGGTCGCGGCTGTCGACCGGGGCGAACCGGTCGCGGTCGTCTACGTTCTCGACGAGAGCGGGCAGGGCGTGCGCGCGCCGGGCAGCGCGGCGAAGTGGTGGCTGCACCACAGCCTCGCGTCGCTCGCGACCTCACTCGCGTCCATCGGCGGTGCGCTCGTCCTGCGGCGCGGGGATGCCGCTGTCGAAATTCCGAAGCTCGTCGACGAGCTCGGTGCGGGTGCCGTCTTCTGGAACCGCCGCTACGGTGCAGCCCGGGAACTCGACGCCGGGCTGAAGGCCTCACTGCGCGAGAGTGGTCTCGAGGTGTCGAGCTTCCAGGCCAACCTGCTGTTCGAACCCTGGACGATCACGACGGCTGAGGGCAATCCCTACCGCGTGTTCACCCCGTTCTGGCGCGCCTGTCTCGAACGCGGGAAGGTGCGCGAGCCGCTGGACGCGCCGTCCAGCATCCGTTTGGCCACGGCACCGGGCGACACCCTCGACGACTGGGCGCTGCTGCCGACGAAACCCGACTGGGCCGGTGGCCTGCGCGAGTGGTGCGCTCCGGGAGAGGACAACGCCCACGAGCGCCTCGAACGGTTCGCCGACGAGGTTCTCGAGGACTACCACCGCCGTGATGAGCCCGGTCGCGAGACGACGAGCGGCCTGAGCCCGCACTTGCGCTTCGGCGAGATCAGTCCGTTCCAGGTCTGGCAGCGCCTGCACCAGCATCTCGACCCGCGTGCGGGCAAGAACGCCGCGAAGTTCCTCAGCGAGGTCGGCTGGCGCGAGTTCAACTGGAACATCCTCTTCCACTTCCCGACCCTCGCAACCGACAACTTCCGCCCCGAATTCGACGCTTTCGGCTGGGGTGATATCGACGAGGGCGAACTGACCGCCTGGAAGACCGGACACACCGGCATCCCGCTCGTCGACGCCGGCATGCGGGAACTCTGGCAGAGCGGCACGATGCACAACCGCGTGCGCATGGTCACCGCGAGCTTCCTCATCAAGAACCTACTCGTCGACTGGCGGGTGGGCGAGGCCTGGTTCTGGGACACCCTCGTCGACGCCGACGAGGCGAGCAACCCGGGCAACTGGCAGTGGGTCGCCGGAAGCGGGGCGGATGCCGCCCCCTACTTCCGCGTGTTCAACCCGGTGCTACAGGCCGACAAGTTCGACCCCGACCGCACGTACATCCGTCGCTGGGTGCCCGAAATCGACACCGACGAGTACCCCGAGCCGATAGTCGACCTCAAGCAGTCGCGCACCGAAGCGCTCGCGGCCTACGACGTGGTCAAGGCCGCCAAGGCCAACTCCCGCTGACCCGGTGTTTGTTATCAGAGTGGCCGTATAAACGGCCCATCTGATAACAAACGGCAGGCTAGTCGGGGCGACCACCCACGATGGTGACGCTGCGGGAGGCGACCTCGGCGCCGGCGGATGCGGCGGCGACCGCATCGCGCGAGCGGACCCACTCGTGCAGGAAGCCTGCGGCGAAGGCGTCACCCGCGCCGGTCGGGTCGGTTACCGTTGCGGCAACGGCGGGCACCCGGGTGAGCGCCCCGCCCTCGCAGACGATGACCCCGTCGATGCCCATGGTCATCACGACCAGCGCGCCGCCGGCAGCGAGAGCTAGTGCGACTTCGGCCGGGTCGGTGAGGCCGGTGAGCGCGACGCCCTCGTCGAGGCTGGGAAGCAGCACGGTTACGGCGGCGAAGACTCGCTGGAAGGTTTCGATCCCGCGGTCGGCGAGGTAGCCAGCCGAGCCGGGATCCACAGCGACCTCGAGGCCCCGGGCGCGGGCCCGGGCGACCAGCCGTTCGATGCTCGAGGTGTCGTCGCGCCCGAAGACCGTGTGGCCGGTCAGGTAGAGCAGCCCCGCGGCGTCGAGAAGCTCATCGGTGACGAGGTCACCGTCGAAGTCCGCGTTCGCACCGCGCTCGGTGAGCATTGCGCGCTGCTGGTCGTCGACGATCACCACGATGGTGCCGGTCGGGAGGTCCGGATGCGCGGCGAGCTGTGCACGCACCCCGCTCGCGGCGAACTGCGCGACGTGGCGCTCGACATCCGCAGCGCCGACGATGCCGACGAAGTCGACGTCGCTGCCGAGTGATCCCAGCCAGGCGGCGGTGTTGCTTGCCGAGCCCCCGGGTCGAAACCGGATGGTGCTCGGCGTATCGGTGTCACGCCGGATCTCGGAGCGCGGCACGACGACGATGTCGTCGATGACGTCACCCGCGACGACGATGCGCCAGCGCGTCGCGAGGGGATCAGGCATGGAGTGCGGACCATGCGGTAGCGATGTCGCCGGCCACCCGCACGTTGTTCCTCGCGAGGTCGAGATTGACCTCGAGGCTGCGGCCACCCGAGAGCTCGACGATCTTCAGCAGGAGGAATGGCGTCACGGCCTTGCCGGTGACCCCGGCGATCTCAGCGAGTGCGAGGGCTTCGTCGAGGATGCGATCGTGCTCTTCCGGGTCCCACTGCTGTTCGAGCGGGATCGGGTTGGCGACGACGATGCCCTGGCCGTGGCCGAGTTCGTCCTGCGATTTCATGACCGCCGCGACCTCGGTCGCCCCGGCGACCGACCAGTCGAGTTCGAATGCAGACTCGCGCAGCCAGAAGCTCGGGAAGATCTTGGTGCCGTAGCCCAGGATCGGAACGCTGAGCGTCTCGAGGCGCTCGAGGGTCGCCGCGATGTCGAGAACCGACTTCACCCCGGCCGAGACCACGGTGATCGGGGTGACGGCGAGGGTGGAGAGGTCGGCAGACTCATCGAAGGTCGTGCTCGCACCGCGGTGCACGCCACCCAGGCCGCCGGTCGCGAAGACGCGAACCCCGGCAAGGGCCGCAAGGTGCGAGGTCGCGGCGACGGTGGTCGCGGCGCTGGTTCCCGCAGCCGCGATGATCGGCAGGTCACGAACGCTGGCCTTGGCGAGCTGTTCTTCGGCAATGCGGCGGACGCCGTCAGCATCCAGTCCGATGCGCGGTACCCCGTCGAGAACCGCGATGGTCGCGGGCGTGACGCCCTTCTCGCGCAGGATCTCTTCGAACTCGATGGCGGCTTCGTGGTTGCGCGGCCGGGGAAGACCGTGCGAGATGATGGTGGACTCGAGCGCGACGACGGGGCGTCCGGCTTCGAGGGCGGCGGATACTTCAGCGGAGAGCAGGAATGGCGTAGACATTGCGACAAACCTAGCGAACAGCCATTTCGCGCCGGTTACGGCATGCTTGATACCAACCGCATCCGATGGCCGCACTAGGCGTTCTGCCAGACTCCGGATGCCACCCGCCACCAGGCCCGGGATCCCGCGGCGGCGTGGCTGGGTGTGAATTCTCTGGACCCCCGTTCGGGGCACAAATCGCAGAATTCCACCAAACCGAATCCCCGCTGCATCCGGATCACCTGTGCACCACGGCACGACCGGATCAACAGTTCGGGGAGGCCTGGTGCACAATCTGAAGGAGTTCACCTCATGAACAAGATCACGAAGAAGACCGCATTCGGCGCCATTACCGCTACCGGAGCTGCCGCTCTGCTCATCGGAGGCTTCGCAGCCCCGGCCATGGCCGCTGACTCGACTGACATCACGAGCGACAGCTCGCGTACGTCGAGTGCAACGGACCTCACCTCCAACCTTTCCGACCTGTTCCGCGTCGGTGACGTGTCGAACAGCTCGCCCCTCGTTCTCGCTCCGGAGGTCGGCGTCGGTGACATCGGCGGCGACATCGGAGACATCGGAAGCGGCAACGCCACCGGTTCGGGCAACGACACCACGGCCCCGGTCCTCTCCGGCAACGACACCTCGACCGGCAACGGCAGCGGTAACGGAAACTCGGCCGGCAACGGAAACTCGGCCGGCAACGGCAACTCGGCCGGCAATGGCAGCGCCAACGGTAACGGAAGCGGCAACTCGGCTTCCAACGATGTCAGCGACGTTGTTGACAACGTGACCGACACCAGCGTCAAGGACGTCGTCGACAACGTGACCAAGAGCACCGTGAAGGATGTTGTCAAGGACGTCACCGACTCGGTCAACGTCAAGGACATCACCGATGACCTCGACCTCGACAACATCCTGGGCGACTAATACCTCCCAGTAGAGCTGTACCCGCGAAGGGCCCCACCGCGACAGCGGTGGGGCCCTTCTCAGTGCGTATTTTTCTCTGCAGCGGCGCCCGGGTTAGCGCACCTTCAGGGTGTGCTTGACCGACGCATCGGCCTTGTGGGTGCTGCTGCCCCGGTAGGAGGCGTACACGGTGTAGGTGCCCTTCTTCAGTTTCGGAAGGGTGACAGAGATCTTCCCGTTGTCCGACTTCGCCAGCGTGACCGTCTTGGTCTTGTTGCCGTAGTGGATGACGACCGATCCGGATGGCTTGCTCGAGACCGGCTTGACCGTCACCGTCAGCTTCGCATTCTGGCTGCTGGTGATGGTCGAGTCAGCGATCACCACGGCCGTGGTGGTCGTGATCTTCGCCGGCTTCACCGCGGTCACGGTGCTGGTCCCCGAGTAAGCGGTTCCCAGGTCGTTGGTGAAGACCGCACGGTAGCGAGCGGTCGCCGTTGCAACGAACGTGTACGACTCGGAATCGGCACCGGTGATGTCGGTCCAGGTCACACCCTTGTCGAGGCTCTGCTGCCAGCGAACCGTCGGCTCGGGCGAACCCGAAGCGGCTGCCGTGAGTGTCACCTCAGCGCCGATGGTTGCTGAAACGGTCGACTTCGGCTGGGTGGTCACGACCGGAGCGGCTGCATCCGTGACGACCTTGGCGACCGAGGTCAGCTTGATGTCGTCGGATGCCGCTGCGAGCGAGAACGTGCGGTTGCCCGTTCCGACTACCCAGTTGTTGTTCTCGGTGGAGTACGACGACAGTTCGCGCTCGGCAACCCGCAGGGTGACCGTCTTGCTTGCTCCGGCCGCGAGCTCGACATCGTCGAACTGCACGAGCTTGAGTGCGGTCTGGTCGAACTTCGCGGGATCGAGGTCAGCCGATGGACCGACGTACACCTGGGGTGCGTCGAATCCATCACGGTCGCCGGTGTTGGTGACCGTGAAGCTCACGTCCACTCCTCCATCGGCTGCCGTCTTCGTGCTGAGTCCCGAGTACGCGAAGCTCGTGTACGAGAGGCCGTGGCCGAAGGCGAACCGGGGGTCCCAGTTCTGCGTGTTGGCCGCGGGGTCGGTGAACCAGCGGTATCCGACGTTGAGGCCTTCTGTCCACTTCAGCGATGCAGTGGTTTCGCCGTCTTCGAGAGTGGCGACCGAACGCTCCCCATTCTTTCCGTCGACCACTGTGAACAGGTCGTGGTTGTTGTCGGTCGGGAACGAGATGGTCAGGTGACCACCGGGGTTCGCCTTTCCGTAGAGCAGCTTCGCCGTTGCGGTTCCGCCCTCCTGGCCGGGGTACCACATCTCGAGAATGCCATCGACGTCGTCAGCCCACGGGGTCTGGATCGCAGAACCGGTGTTGAGCACGACGACGACCTTCTTGCCCGCCGCGTGCGCCGAAGCCGTCACCTGGGTGATGAGCGACGTCTGGGCAGCGCTGAGGGTGTTGAGTGACGTGGTCGTCGAAGCACCGTTCTCGCCTCCGGTTGCACCAGCGTCATCCGCGAAGATCACGCTGACATCGTTGGTGGCTGCCGCTGCGACAGCGGATGCCACGGCGGCCGTCTTCGCGGACCAGGCCAGGCGGATGGTCGGCGTGGCCGGAACCGTCAGGG
>Ga0247803_1000809_pt1 | contig 16581 bp, 15 predicted proteins | sample UWRJL014104B1_FD_180928 | JGI IMG/M metagenome (GOLD analysis project Ga0247803, IMG submission 180928) | Plant litter microbial communities from Arlington Agricultural Research Station in Wisconsin, United States - UWRJ-L014-104B-1 | ecosystem: Environmental > Terrestrial > Plant litter >...
CGGAACCGCTGATCCATTGCTACGCTTTATAATACCTTTTAGTGGACTTTGAGCAAAGATAAGCCCGTGCGAAAGTATAAATGAAAAGAGAATGAGTAAACTTTTTTTCATGATTTTGAGATTTATTAATTTGGTTAATTGTTTATGCACATTTATTTGGTGCCAGTATGTATGCTAATTCGTTCGGATTGCTAATAAAAAATTGCAAAGCAAATCCATACAGATGTTAGTTAACATCCATCACTTTCAAAGGGAAAATTGATTAAGGATTGCTGGCGTGAATATTATGCTGAATGGCAAATGATTAGTTGAACCAGCAACAACAACAGCAACGGTCTAAATGGAAACGTACTGCTTCATTAGGGGCGTGTGTTTTTATTTTAATATAATTTGAATCTGTTTTCATCTCGTTTATGTTGTAAACAGTTGATTATTAATTCAAATATATTATATTTTCTGGTATTTTGAATAAAATCTATAGAAATAGTAGATTAAATGATGATTGGTCTAGTCTGACCTGTTCGTTACGATGCAAGAAAGCGTTTGATCGAAAAACGTATTCCCGGCAAAGGCTGGGAATATACTGTTTACAATCAGTCTGACCAGCCTGTGCTGAGCCAGGATTCTGTGCAGCGCGTAGCCGGACAGTAGACCTTTACCAAATATGATGTGCTGGGGCGCAAGGTAATGACCGGTATAGATTCCGATGCATCCTCGCGTATTGCGCTACAGAGTGTTGTAGATGCAAAAACAGTCCTTTATGAGAAGCCGTCTTCAGGGGGGCTGGGGTATTCTAATGATGCTTTTCCCCCGGTGATTCCTTATTACTACAGCGTGCAATATTATGATGATTACAGTTTTCCGGGCGCATCATCTTATACTTTTGCTGGCAGTTTAAATGCCAGGTTCTTTACACGGATTAAAGTGTTCTTGTAAAAGTTTATATTTACCCCACACCGAAAGTTCCATATTTCTGATACCACGACTTATCAAACTGTTTGAGCATGAAGAATAAAACGTGTAACAATTGTAACTTTGATTAACTAACTCTCCTTGCACATGCTGGGCTCATGGTGATTTTACTGGCTGTGTGTCTGGTAATTGACATTGCCTGCATCCAATTTATATCAAAAGTCGCAATCCGGTATAATTAAAACGTGAATGGTTTTAACCAACCTAACTATGAGGCAAACCTATATAACACAGGATTGCGAGTTAAAATAAAACATGTAAATATACAGCTGCTTATTTGCTTAGGTAATAGTAAAACAGAGCTTTTATGATCTGGCTCATGGACCGCTTCCCGGTAACCCATTCCGCAACACTTTCGCGGTCTAAACCTGTGTCAAACGCAATTTGTTTAATGCGAATACCTTTTTGCAGCATCATTTTTTCAATCCATGCCTTATTAACAACACTTGTTGGGGAGACTTGGAAAGTTTCTGGCTGCACAGTGATCTTATAATCAGGTAGGTATTTTCTAAATAGGTCTTCCGTTCTTTTGATCAAGGCCGGTTCAGTTGCATATTTTCCTGAGGAAGTTTCTCCCTGGACTGTTGCTATTTCAATGTTTTTTGCACTAGCAGACCGGATGTGAAAATTGGTGTTAGATTGTTCCTGGTGTCTGCTTGCTGCTTTATCTAGTTTAATGATTTTTTCGGTGCTAAGTAAAGTATCAAGTAAGTTGATATTCTGGATGCTGCTCATAAGGTAAAAAGTGTAATTCGACTAGTCCAATAATTGACTATTTGTAATAAACAGCGGTTAGTAGGATTGGTTTTAAATTTATGTTTAGCCGTATTTGGCTGGTCAAGCTAGTAATGACTTTTATCATCTGCCTTCAAATCACATGATCTTCAACTGTACAATAGCTTTATCCGTATAAAGTAGAAAACTCCGGTACCAATTAATTCTGACAGTTTAATCTGCAATTTTTTCATTTTTTCAGACGTTTTTTCAGTTCAGACAGGCATTAAGGTGCATTGGCATACCATTGGATGTATTGGTTATGAACGTGAAGTTCAGAGTTTAATTAATTGTATGTTTTAATCATTAAATCAAATTAAGGAGGACAGACCTATGACACTGGTTAAATTTAATCCAAGCAACACTATTAACAGAAATGGCCTGGTGCGCGGCTTTGATGGCGTATTCGATTCTATTTTAAACGACACTTTCTTTTCTAACGGTATGGCGAGTGTTCCTGCTGTGAATATCAGTGACAGTAAAGATCACTACCATGTAGAGCTTGCCGCTCCTGGATTGAGGAAAGAGGATTTTAACCTTTCACTGGAAAAGAATATGCTGACTATTTCAGTAGAAAAAACCCATCAGGATAATTCAGAAGAACGCAATTACAACAAAAAGGAATTTAGCTATACTTCATTTGTGCGTTCTTTTACACTGCCTGATGATGCAGATACGAGTGGTATCGATGCAAAATATGCGGATGGGTTGCTATGCATTAATATTGCTAAAAACGCAGAGGCAAAAATGCAGACACGGCAGATCGAAATTAAGTAAGGAATTACTTATTATTACTACAAGCCACTCTTAGGGTGGCTTTTTTTATATTTGCTATTTCTTGCCTTGATTGTTAAATATTAACAGGATTATGGACTATAAGGTAATTAAACCCCCGGCGTCACTTTCGGATTTTGTAGAAAGCTTTTGGATGCTGCATAGCGATACAGACCAGGATAGGGATATTATAATATTGCCAGACGGACGCATTGATGTGATTTTTTCGTGGTCGGAGAAGGAACCTCTTCACGTGATGCTGATGACACTCGACCTTAAAGCCTCCCGCGAAATTCTTTATGCTGGTACCGTTATGTTTGCTGTAAGTTTAAAAGTTCCTGCACTAGAGTATATTCTGGAAACTTCAATTAAAATGGAATACCCTGTAGTTATGCCTGATCAATTTTGGGGTATTACAACTGCTGATTTTAAGGATTTTGACAGTTTTGTAAATCTCATATCAATGAGAATGCTGGCAACATTAGCAACAAAAAAATTAGATAGGAGAAAGTTAAGCCTTTTCAAACTGATTTATGATACGGCAGGTTCGATGAGTGTTTCAGCAATGTCTGAAATATCTTGTTGGACAGCCAGACAGATCAATCGTTATTTTAATGAGCGTGTAGGGATATCTCTAAAAGAGTACTGTGGTATATTAAAATTTCGTAGTTCCTTTGGTCATCTGAAGGAAGGCCGGTTGTTTCCGGAAGGGAACTTTACTGATCAGGCGCATTTTATCAAGTCTATAAAAAAGCTTTCAGGCGTAACACCAAAAGAACTTAGTAAAAACAAAAACGACCGATTTATACAATTTTCTGTAGTGCCCAGGGAGTAATATTGCTGTTCATTTTAAACATTGGATTATGTTATTACAGGGGAAAAAAGTTGCAATTGTAGGTGGTGGCCCCGGCGGGCTTACATTGGCTAGACTTTTACAGTTAAAAGGTGCTGCAGTAAAAGTTTACGAAAGAGATTTTAACAGAGAAGTGCGTGTACAAGGTGCTACGCTGGATCTACATTTTGAGTCTGGCTTAAAAGCCTTATATGAAGCGGGTCTATTGGAATCTTTTAAAGATAACTACCGCCCGGGAGCAGATCGTGTCCGTGTTATGGACGAACATGCAAAGATTTATTTTGACCAGCATGACCAGGAAGCTGATAGGGATTTCGGTGATCCATGGTTTAGACCGGAAATTGATCGTGGGCCATTGAGGGAGCTTTTACTGGATTCGTTACAACAAGAGACAGTAATTTGGGACTGCTATCTTATTGATTTGGAGAAAAAAGGTGAAGGATGGCTACTGAATTTTCAGAATGGTAACTCCGCAGAAGCAGATATAGTGATTGGTGCAGATGGGGCTAATTCTAAAATAAGGCCGTTAATTACGCCTATAAAGCCTTTCTATACAGGAATTACAGTTGTTGAGGGTAACATCTATGACGCCGATACCAATGCAACACAAATATCGACCTTACTAAAGGGCGGTAAGATATTTGCTTTTGGTAATTCCCGGACGATTATTTTAAGCGCTAAAGGGGATGGGAGCATTTCGTTTTATACTGGTTTTACTACGGGTATGGATGAATCAAAAGCAACTGTTATCGCTACTAAAGATTGTGTGCAGGTCCTGGAATGGTTTAAACAGGAGTATAAAGGATGGGATTCTACCTGGTATGAGTTATTTGAACATCCAGCAACCAGTTTTACAGTACGGCCACTGTATTGTATGCCCATTGACCAGCGCTGGCCGTCACAATCAAATATCACTATGCTTGGGGATGCAGCACATTTAATGCCTCCATATGCAGGGGAGGGGGTTAATATGGCAATGCTCGATGCACTGTGGCTAAGTGAAGCTTTAACAGGAACGGATTTTAAAGATACTTTATCGGCCATTAGTAATTACGAAGAGCAGATGCTGAAAAGATTTGGTGAGGTGGCAGGGATTACACTGGATAATACTTCATGGATGCACTCCAGTGATGCATTGGAAAAGATTCTGGAAATGTTTAATCCTACAATTTAAGTTATATAGTAGACTTTAGTTTAGTTGATCAGGCATGCATTGCCCAATCACAAACTACAATTCTTCAAACCTTAAAACGAAGCGTTATTGTAAGCCCCGGTCCGCTTTTGGTAACAACTTTGCCGCCAAGTTGCTTGCTTAGCCCCCTGATCAGATTGAATCCCAACGAGTCTGCTTTGGTCATATCAAAACCCTCGGGCAGGCCGCGGCCATCATCTGCTATCTCAAGCAAAAATGTATTATCCCCTGTTTGTTGCAAAACAATACGTATGCGACCTTTGTCCTGACCAGGAAACGCATACTTGATGGCATTTGTAATCGCTTCGTTTAAGATGAGGCCAAGAGGCACTGCTGTAGAGATATCAAAATCTATTTCGTCAATCGCTTTTTCAAAGGTGATGCTTGCACCAAAGTCAAAACTATCTTGCAAATACTCGATCATCTCATTAATATATCCTTTCATATTAACCAGTTTGAAACTTTCCGATTGATAGAGCTTTTGATGGATAAGTGCAATGGAGTTCATCCTGAGCTCACTGTTTTGTATTGCAGCTAAAGCTTCTTTGTTATTGATAAAAGATGATTGGCGTTGCAGCAGGCCCATTACAATCTGGAGGTTGTTTTTTACTCTATGATGGATTTCTTTGATCAGCCATTCTTTGTCTTGCAGCAAATCATCTTTTTCGGCGATAAGGTTATTCAATGCCGAGTTTTTCGCATCAATTTCCTTTGAGTTCTTTTTGTTGATGAGCAAGCTTTTGTATAGGAGGGCTAAAACGATCAATAGTATAATTACACCGCCTAACATTGAATTTCGAGTAGTACGCTCTTGCCGGATTTTACGGTCTTGCAGTAACCGGTTTTTCTTTAATGACTTTATGTCGTTTTCTTTTTGATCGGTTGCATATTTTATTTGCAGTTCTGAAATTTGCTGACTTTTAGCGATGTTGAAGATAGAGTCATTCAGTTTTTTGTACAACTGGTAACGCCGTATGGCACTAATTGCCCTGCCCTGGGCGGAGTCTATCTTAAACCAAAGCAAGGTCAGTTCGCGTGTCCAGGAAAGAGGTTTGTCTTCGTTGGCCAGATCTTTAAGCAGTCGGTTTGCCGATGAATACTTTTGCTGCCGAACATAAAATGAAGCTAAATTGAATTTTACACGCCAGGCTATTTCCGGATCTTTCTCTTTTACATCAAGCAGCAGTGCCATTTTGTAATAATATTCCGCCAGATTATACTGCTTCAGATCATCGTAGCAGTAGGCTTTTATCTGGGAAATGTCCGCTCGCTCAACGTCATTTACTGGCGGCTTACGTTTAATGAGTGCGTTCAAATACCGAAGCCCTTCTTTTGTTTTTTGCAACTTGATCATTCCCTCAATCATAAATCCGGCAGTACGAAAAATTAAGCGCTGATCAATTTGCAGTCTTTCTCTTGCTTCAATGGTTCTGCGGTACCAATAAATGCTATTTTCAATTTGTCCAAGATCCTGGTAAACCAGACCAAGCTCGCCATAAAGCTCATGTCCGATGATCGCCGCCTTTTCGGCCTGTGTTTCGTCCATCCATCTAATAGCCTCTAGACAAACCTGTAAAGACTTGTCTAGATTTCCATTGTACCGGTATATGCCAGATAACATGCTATAGATCAGATAAAGATTGGTGCATTTTTTAAACCTGGTATCTCTGATCAGTTGGATGCATATTCGTTCCGATTCTGTTATATTGATATCGTAGTAGAGCAGGACACAGTTGTATCCAACATTGACGGCAAGGTCATTTTGCTGCGTTTTGGCGCAAAGTGTAAGCAGTTGATGCATTCCCTTGATCGCAGCTGCTGTATTATAGTGCGATACACATTTATAATAAGTAAACAGGGTATTTGCTTCTTTCACGTTATCCTTTATATCATGATAAAAAGCTGCAGCCTGGCGGATAAACTGCAATCCGCGGGTGGTATCGCCTTTTCGGACTAATACCTGACCCAGTTTTATCAGGCTCTGGTATTTTCCATAACCGGTGTCGAGCTTGATTTTTGCACTCAATTTCAGTGCTTTATGAAAGAGCTGATAGGCACTGTCGAGATTGTTAAGTGCATGTGGATTGTTACGGTATTCCAAATAGTAATAATCTCCTTCTGCGTGTAAGAGACGTAACCGCGCAGTGTCGGTACGGGAATGCTGCAATTCCAAATGAATTTTTTTAACGGGTTTGCCGGCCGGCATTTGCCCGAAGCAATGAACTAAACCTGCTGTCAGCCAACAAAATGTGATCAGAAGTTTTTTCATGCTGCTGTTGCTATCATAATTCAACCGGACGTAAGGTAAATATAGGCACCTGGCCCGGGCAAGATAAAGATACTGCAAAATAGGTTCCGTTAGCTGTATTACTAAAGCGTTAAATGGATTAAAGGATACTTAACAGGATGAAAATAAGTTTTTTCGCTAGCTAAGGTGCAGGTTTTTTGAAATTTACAGTTTCCCTGGCGGACCAAGTTCCGGATTGAAATACCGCGAATTCTTGACAGGTAACCGTCAGCCACGAAATATCGTTGCGCAACTACGAAATATCGTTGTTCTACGGTCGGATAGGGCAGTTTGCTGATAAGGAATTAAGGTCTTAAATAAAAAAAATGCTATTTTGTTAGCGCAGCGTATACATGGACAGATCCCTATGTTTTTTGGCAGGGTTAATGCCTTTAGAGTGGGTATAACGTGCACAATTTCAAGTAGTAATGAGATTATATTCCGTAGCTTTGAAAATACTAATTAACCCTCGGTGGGTAACATTTTTACAGGATTTTTAAGTAAAGCCTTAACTAATGAATAAAAAAAAGATCTTGATCATCGAAGACGAATTTATTATTGCGGATGTTTTGGCTAACATTTTACTATCCGCTGGGTATGAGGTTTGTGGGATAGCAGATACTGTAAAGGAAGGGCTGGAAATGGTTGCTGAGTTGGCGCCTGATTTTGTGTTGCTGGATATTTTTTTAAAGGGTAAGCTTACTGGAATAGATATGGCTCAGCGGCTGGGCGAAATGAATGTTCCGTTTATTTATATTTCTGCAAATTCTAATCAAAAAGTGCTGGATGCAGCGAAAGTTACCAGTCCATATGGTTTCGTGGTTAAGCCATTCCGTGATAAGGATGTACTGACCGCTCTGGAGATTGCAGTTTACAGGCATGAGAATCAATTGGAAAATGGATCCCGCCAGGTAGCGGTTTTGCAAAAAAAGGTTGCCGAAATACTTGCTTCTACTTACAGTTGGGAACTTAAAATGCTGCAAATGAGTAAAACGCTGCAGCCTTATATTCCGTTCGAGTTTTTGTCTTTTGGTTTGAAGCAGGAGGATGAGGCCGACTTTTATGAGTTGGGGTTTACAAGGGTGGGGTATGATGAGTATCAGTTGATTGGTGCTAACGAGCTGATGATGGCCACGAATCATAAAAAACATGAACTGGCAGTTTTGAAAGCGAATGACCTCACTGGGCTGATGGCTACCTGGTATGATGATGAAGAATTGGAAGACCTGCTAAACAAACCTTCACTAAAGAAGGTTTATACCGAAATCTACCAGCTGAGGTCGCATTTGTCTTTCCCTATTGAATTGGGCGAAGGAAAGTATGTCTGGTTTAGTTTTTACAGCCGCCGCCCCGATGCGTATTTTGCTGACCATTTAGTGTTGTGCAATCGCTTCCAGTCTTTAGTGGCTAATTTTACTATGAAAATGCTGCAGCGTGCCGATAGCCCGCTATTGTCCGGACGTACTAATTATACAATCAAACATCCGGCGGCAACGGCCGAAACGCCAAATCCTTTTAATGGTATCATTGGTAAAAGCCACTTGTTGCTGACTGTTTTTGACCAGGTGATCCAGGTAGCCAGGGTAGATGCTTCTGTGCTGATCTTGGGAGAAAGCGGGACTGGGAAAGAAAAGATAGCGGAGCGGATCCATGCTTTGTCGCTCCGGAACAAGAAACCTTTTGTAAGGATCAATTGTGCCGCCCTGCCAACCTCGCTAATAGATTCAGAATTATTTGGGCATGAAAAAGGAGCATTTACAGGTGCGCATGAGCGAAAAATCGGCAGGTTTGAGCAGGCGCATACCGGTACTATTTTTCTCGATGAAATTGGCGAATTGCCGCTTGAGTCGCAATCCAAGCTATTGCGTGTGCTGCAGGAGAAAGAGATTGAACGTATTGGCGGCCGTAGCACGATTAAAATTGATGTTCGAATCATTGCTGCTACCAACCGGGACCTGACTAAGGAGGTTGCTGAAGGGCGTTTCCGGTTGGATCTTTTCTACCGCATTAACGTATTTCCTATTGTGATGCCCCCGCTTCGTGAACGTAAGGAGGATATTTCGGATCTTGCGCATCATTTTTTAAATATCTATTCCAGGAAGATCGGTAAAATGGTACGTGGCATTACCCCGCAAGTGCTGGAGAATATGAAACAATACAGCTGGCCAGGTAACATCCGTGAATTGGAAAACCTGGTTGAACGTAATGTGTTGCTCACGCGTGAGGAGATGATCACCAGTATGGTACTGCCTACGCAATTGGAACAATCCTCTACTGCTGTAGTAGCAGATCCAGCGATCAGTACCATGAGCGAAGGGGAGCGAGCGCATATCATGGCGGCGCTAAGGAGGTGTAATGGAAAAGTTTGGGGAGAGGGTGGGGCTGCGAGTTTGTTGAACCTGCCGCCTACAACGCTCAACTCCAAAATGAAGAAACTGGGCATCCGTAAAGATTTCGGGAATTGAGTGAGTGAGTGAGTGATGAATTGAAAGGTGCTTAAAATTTAAATGTTATCGTGCTGCCGATCATCAAAATATCCTTTCCGGGACCGGCCTCTTTCAAGAAACTTCCGGCACTAAACCAGGTGAGTTCCTGTCTAAAGTACCAATACTTGTTCGGTGTATATTCTAGCGCACTGCCCAGCTGGCTACCGATTTTTTTGGACAATCCAGCTTTACCGGAATAGATCATCTTGCCACTGACGGCATAAAGCCCGTCGTTGCGGTTCAGCCGCCAAAATAGGTTATAATCTTCGGCAAAAACCAAGTCTTTGGTTAGGTTGATTTGTAGAAACGGATGGACGTCGACCAGGTTATAAGGTCCTATTAGTGCAGCCAGACCGAAATAACCGCCTCTTGGGAATAATGGATTGAAGGTATTTAACTTACCATCATCGTAACGTACATCTCCGCTTATGGCTTCGCTCTTTAACCCGATCTGCGGTTTGAGCCTGGTTTCATGAAAAATATAGGAAACGTTGGCCGAGATAGTCCATGCGCGAATGCGGTCGGTTGCAAAATTGCCGAACTGATAAACGCCTTCCAGGTCATATTGCCATGAAGGTTTAGTAGCCCAGACCCGCGTCCCGATGGAGTGGCGAGTTTCTATCCCTTTTCCTTCATCAAAAGCAGCAGACTTTTTACGGATACCTAAATAATACAAATCAAAGTTTTGAAGTATCGGCCTTTTCATAAAGGTTCCATAAGCTCCCCAGAACCGGGTGCCGTTAGTGAACGCATCATCAAATATATCAGGCTTTGCGGGTACATAATTGGAGTAAAAAAGATCTAGTTTGAAATCTTTGCCCCCATACATTAGTTTAACACCGTCAAATGACTGCCTGTTATTTGGCGCATCGCGTACCGACACCAGGCGCTGGGACCCGTAGTATAATTCTTGCCGGCCTACTCTTAAAGTTAAATTTCCACGGGCACCTGCAGTAGTAGAATAGTCAACAAATGCCTGGTGGAGATCTAGTGGATTTTGGTCGACCGGCGACGGCGTTTCTACTTCACCGCTGGCCAAACTGCTTTGTAGCTGTACAAATGTTCGAAAATGTTTGCCGGCATGAAAATCAACATGTCCGAGGTAACGTGTTAAAACGAACCCATCCTTATCCTCTGGTGCCTCACCCCAGTTCTGATTGTTATAATGGAAGTATTGATAGCGGACTTCGCCGCCGGTACTAAAATAAGCACTCTTGTTCTTTGATACCGGCTTAAACTTTAACCGGTGGTACCAATTAGCTGTAGTATCTTTTACGAGGTAAGTATAATTTTCGTCAAACCGAAGCTGTTTAAAAGGGATATCCTGTGCCAGGCAGGTGCAGGAGGTTATAGTGAAAAGAAGGGTGGCGATAAATTTCATAATTGACAGTAATGCCAATAGTTTGCCTTTTTTATAAACTATTGAAATATAGTCATTTATGTATTTTTATCTTTTTTAAACTGCTTCATTTCGGAGTTTTTCGCGTTGTTCTATGATATGGCGTTGTGCTAACTCCCCTAATTGGTTTGATAGGAGCCCCTGGCAGATGAGCAGGATAACCCTGTTTTTATCTGTTAGCACTCCTTGCCGGGAGCACCAACCTTTAAATGTCGTTGCATTTCCTCCAAAATTACGACATATAGCAAATGTGCTCATTTTATTTATTTATAAATGGCTCATATTTAATGAGTTGAATATTTGGCGTTCGACTTGTATTACAGGTTTATCATAAAAACTATAATCATGAGCACATTAGATCAAAAAACAGCCATTATTACCGGAGGCAACAGCGGTATAGGCTATGAAACTGCAAAACTATTTAAAGCAAAAGGCGCCACCGTTATTATTACCGGCAGAAATGCTGCGGCGCTAAAACAAGCCGCATCGGGACTGGATGTAACTGGTTATATAGCAGACCAGGGAGATCTAAAAGCGATTGATGAGTTAGTGGCATCCGTAAAATCGGATTTCGGTAAGATTGATATTATCTTTTTAAATGCAGGTATTGCAAGTTTTGCGCCTTTCGAGCAAGCGACTGAATCGCATTTCGACGACATCATTAATAGTAACCTTAAAGGGGTTTTCTTTACGCTTCAGAAATTATTGCCTTTACTGAACGATGGTGGCTCGGTTATCTTTAACACGTCCATTAACGCTAATGTCGGCATGCCTAATTCAGGGGTTTACGCCGCAAGTAAAGCGGCGCTGATTAGCCTTAGCCGTGTGCTGGCCACCGAACTGTCGGTCAGGAAAATCCGCGTCAATTGTATTTCTCCCGGTCCGGTAGAAACTCCGGTCTATCAAAAACTGGGGTTAAATAACGAGGAGATAGCGGGATTTAGCAAAGTTCTTAGTGATAAGATATTGTTAAAGCGGTTTGGCCGTTCGGAAGAAATCGCTCAGCTGGCTGCTTTCCTGGGATCGGATGATTCTTCTTTTATAACAGGCACAGAAATGGTGATAGACGGCGGCCTGACCGTTAACGCTGTTGTTCAATAGCTTTATTCTGCCATGAAAAATATCAATTCAAAAACAATCGTCTTTATCACCGGTGCTTTCGTTAGCAGCGATTGCTGGATGGAATGGAAGAGTTACTTTATAGAACGGGGTTACCAAACGTTCGCGCCGGCCTGGCCTTATAAAGATGCGCCTGCATGCACATTGCGGCAGCGGCATCCCGATCGTGATGTGGCCAGCCAGCGCCTGCAAACACTCACAGCTTATTTCAGTGAATTTATAAAGCCTTTACCAGAAAAACCGGTTTTGATTGGTCATTCTATGGGTGGCCTGCTTACACAGTTATTAGTTCAGCAAGACCTTGCAGTTGCCGGTGTAGCTATCCACTCCCTGCAACCGAAGGGGATTTTTACTTTTAAGTTTTCCTTTTATAAAGCAGGCTGGCCCGCTCTTGGTTTTTTTACCGATACGCAAAAGACCTACTTAATGTCTTTTCAAAATTGGCAATATGCATTTACCAATGGGATGTCATTCGAGGCGCAAAAGGATGCCTACTACAAATTGCTGGTTCCTGAGTCAAAATTGCTGGTCCGCGATGCTACCTCAGCTGCCGCCGAAGTAGATTTCTCGAAACCGCATGTGCCACTGTTATTCCTTTCTGGAAGTGACGACAAGTTCATTCCTGCATCCCTGAACCGTACCAACTTTAAAAAATACAGCGATTCACAGTCCGTGACGGACTACAAGGAGTTTCCGGGCCGTAACCATTTTGTGCTGGGACAGTCTGGCTGGCAGGAGATTGCCGAGCACATTTTAAATTGGCTAGATCACAAATAAGACTAAGAAAAACCACTCATTTTATTTATAGACCCATCTTAAAACAATTGAAACATGAAAACACTAACGAAAATCAAACACTTGATGCTTACCTTCCTGCTCCTTACAGTGGTAGGTAACGTATATTCGGCAATTAACCCTGCTAATCCGCCAGCGAATTTTAAACATCAATATGCCAACGTAAATGGAGTAAAAATCCACTATGTGATAGGTGGGAAAGGGGAACCATTGCTGCTGATCCATGGATTTGGCCAGAACTGGTACATGTGGAATAGGCTCCTGCCTGAATTGTCTAAACATTACACTGTAATAGCCCCTGATATGCGCGGTGTGGGTGAATCTGGCAAACCCGCTGCGGGATATGACAAAAAGAATATGGCTGTAGACATGCATGAATTAATGAAAAAGTTAGGCTACCAGCATGTAAACGTTGTTGGGCACGATATCGGTCTGATGGTGGCATATGCTTACGCTGCCCAATTTCCTGATGATGTAAAGAAATTAGTCTTACTGGATGCTTTGCTGCCAGGAATTGAACCAGTTTGGAGCCAGGTTAAGGCACAGGCCTGGTGGTTTGGCTTTTTTGCCCAGCCACATGCAGGGGAATTAGTTTCGGGCAAGGCAGGTGTGTTCTTAACAGATTTCTGGCCGGTGGTGGGTTTCCAGAAAAATGCTTTTACTACTGCCGAACGCAATGAATTTATCCGCGCCTATTCTGTGCCCGGCGCTACTACCGGCGCATTCCATTGGTTCGGTTACTTCGATCAGGACGCTGTGGATAATATCGAATTCGCCAAGCATAAAATTAGCATGCCGGTGCTAACGATGGGATCCGATCATTTTGCTGGCCCGTTTCTGGCGACACATGCCAGACTGGTTGCAGATGATGTTCAGGAGTCGGTAATCAAGGATTCGGGACATTGGGTAGTACAGGAAAATACAGCGCAAGTGCAAAAGGACCTGCTGGCATTTTTGCTTAAATAAAATATAAATTACTAAAAAATAACAACAGCAAAGTGTTCTGCATGTTCTTGCAGAATACTTTTCGCTATTGAGCGTTAGTTGGAAGATGGCACATGGTAGATAACAATTAATTTCTCATCAAAATAAATTAAAATATTATGGATCTATAGTTGAAAAATAAAAACGCCCTGATTACAGGTTCTTCTGCCGGTATAGGTTATGCAACAGCGCTTCAATTAGCTCATGAAGGGGCTGAAGTGATCATTAATGGCCGGACGATTGAGCGGGTAGAGAAAGCGGTAGCGCAGATTAAATGCGAAACCGGTAATGAAAATGTGCGTGGCATTATCGCTGACTTTTCCAGTGCTGAATCTGTTAAGTATTTGATCGGGGAACTACCGCAGATAGATATATTAATCAATAATATAGCCATTTTTGAGCCTAAAGCTTTTGCAGATATTACTGACGAAGACTGGTTGCGGTTTTATGAGATCAATGTGTTAAGCGGGATTCGCCTTGCCCGTGCTTACTTCGGGCAGATGTTGACAAATGGGTGGGGACGGATCATTTTCATATCCAGTGAGTCGGCTCTGCAGATACCTGAAGAAATGATCCATTATGGCATGACCAAAACAACCCAACTGGCAGTGGCGCGTGGACTGGCCGAATTAACGAAGGGTACCGCGGTTACAGTAAACTCAGTTTTGCCCGGCCCTACTTTATCAGAAGGCGTTGGTGGTTTTATTGAAGACCTGGCCAGGGATCAAAACAAAACCACGGAACAGGTGGAAGTAGATTTCTTCAAAACTATGCGGCCAACCTCAATCGTCCAGCGTTTCTTGAGTGTTAGCGAAGTAGCAAACATGATCACTTACCTGGCCAGTCCGCTAAGTTCTGCTACTAACGGTGCCGCTATCAGGGCCGATGGTGGTGTTTTGAAAGGGATAATTTGATAGTGGCTTTGCAACCCGCTAATCAGGAATGAGAAACCATTTAAAAACCTCCAGTATGAAGAAGAAAAAAAGGACTTAAATACACTTTCATTTATTTTGGTGGATGAGTTAATGTAGCTTTATAGCTTATTATTATTATTATTATTAATCAAAATTCATACTGTGAAATTCTCATTCCTGCTTTTTATAATTCTGCTTTCATCTATATCAATATCTGCACAACATAAAAATGCGGATAAAGCAGTGCAAAGATTTATCAAACTATTTAATGATAAAGAGTTTGGCCTTATTTACAATTCTTTATCGCCTGTTTATCAGCAAGAAATTTCAAAAGAAGATCTTAATTATTATTTAAAAGATATCTATGGTATGGCAGGAAAGTTCAAATCAGCAACTTACAAATCATTAATAAAAAACACCTACAACTATTTTCTCATTGCTGTTTCTAATGATGTAAATGCTGATTTTGAGTTTGTTATTGATGAAAATAATAAATTAGGCTCCCTTAATTTTAAACAAATTGGTGGGAGCGGTAATCCTCCTGAGATGTTAAAGATAAATTAGCGAGTGGAGGCACATCATGAATAACGTTAAAGATGATTCGCAGGATGCTACCTTAAACATCGAAAGAAAGGTGTCGATTATGCAGTATAATTCTGATTTAGCTATGAGTAATTCAAAAATTACATTGCATCAAAACCTGTTTAGTTTCTTGCTGGAAGGTAGTAAAACTGTGCAGTATGCGGGCAAAAAGGTGAGCATTAATCCTAATCAGTTCCTGCTGCTTACAGCAGGCAACTGTTTAGTGAGTGAAAAGATTGCAACACTAGGCGGGCTTTACAGAAGTATTTTATTTGTCTTCGATAATGAATTGGTTACAGATTTTTTTATCCGCCATCCTCAGACATATGAACATCGGGGAGTAAACCACCAACAGGAACCTTTTCTTGTATTTGAGAAAGATGCTTTTTTAATAAACTTTATTGACTCCCTGGGCTTAATCATGGCTTCCGGCCAGTCATTGTCTGTTGGACTTCAAAGGGTGAAACTGGAAGAATTGCTCGTCTATATCAGTGGTTGTTATCCTGACCTGTTCCTAAGACTGCAAGATGTAAATGCTGTAGCTGATGAGGATATGCGAATCCGTCGTGCTGTAACAGCCAATATCTGTACAGGAACGACTGTAGAGGAATTAGCATTTTTATGTTACATGAGCCTATCGACATTTAAACGGCGTTTCGCTAAGATTTATGGTACCTCACCTAATAAATGGTTGTTGGCGCAACGAATGGAGCAAGCTACTCAAATGCTCAAAAACAACGGATCCAAAGCTGGTGAAATTTACCTGGAATTGGGATATGAAAGTTTGTCTAGTTTTATCCAATCATTTAAACAGGTTTATGGAATTACCCCCAAACAATATCAGCTTAGTAATTTGAACGTTTAACAATACTTTTTGGACGTACAGCATTCCATTGCTGCAGGCTTATAACCTACTTTTGATTCATAAAGAAATGAATATTATGACAACTCTAACGACGGAAAACACACTGGAAAACAATACCCTGAAGCATGCATTGATAAAAGAATATTTTATCGAATTAACTGACTATATCAATGGGCAGATGATATGGCTATGGAGTGGGTGTCGCAGATTAGCGATGAACAATGGAATCAAAGCGCATTGAGCAGTTTCGGCAGTATTGAGGAAACAGCACTTCATATTGCTAGTGCAAAGAGGATATGGATAGACTTGTGGAAAAATGTTCCTGAGCCAGTTTATCTTTCAAAAATATTTGTCGGAACAAGAGCTGAATTGATTGCTATCTGGAAAAAAGCATCTGCCGATCTTAAGGGTTTAATTGAAGAATTTCCTGTAGAGAATTATAAAGATCAGGTAGAAATTATTAAACCAAATGGCCAGGTATGCACGATGGAGTTCAAGAAAACAGTCCCGCATATGGTAAATCATTCAACTTATCACCGTGGTCAGTTAGTAACTCTCTTGCGCCAGGCGGGTTTCTCTAATTTT
>Ga0247803_1000810_pt1 | contig 16580 bp, 8 predicted proteins | sample UWRJL014104B1_FD_180928 | JGI IMG/M metagenome (GOLD analysis project Ga0247803, IMG submission 180928) | Plant litter microbial communities from Arlington Agricultural Research Station in Wisconsin, United States - UWRJ-L014-104B-1 | ecosystem: Environmental > Terrestrial > Plant litter >...
TGGTGACGGGACCGTCGGCCGCGACCGCTACGGTGCAGGCGAGTCCGCGGCGGGGTGCGCCCGGCTGGCCGTGCCCGCCCGCCAGGCCTTGCTGGCCTCGCTCCCCCGGTCGGAGGTCGACACACTCGGCGAAGCTCACGGCGTCGACGAGCTCTGCGCCAGCCACGAGCCCCTCCCGCGCCGCGTGCACGGAGAACCGCCGCGCCACCGCGGCCGCCTGTTCTCTCGAGGTGAGCTCGACGGCTACTGGGACGAGTAACGACGGGTCGGGGTGCTGCTCGATCCTCCCCCGCGTGCCGTCCACCCGCACGACGATCCGGGCGGCGCGGGGCAGATCGTCGCGGCCGGGCGCGACGGCGACGACGAGCTGCCCCGACGGGCCGGTCACCCGCACGACCGAGGGCGTGTTCGTGCCTGTGCCTGTCCCTGGCACCGCTCCCGTGCCTGTTCCCGTGCCCACACCTGTCCCCGCAACCGCAACCGCGCCTGTGCCCGCCCCCGCACCCAAGCCGGCGCCTCGGGAGGTCGCAACGCCGGCGACCGAGTCGACGTGGCCCCGACCGTGGGGTGCCTCGTCGAGCCACGCCCAGTCGGGCGTCGCCGTGTTCGCGCTCACGCGGTGCGACGCCGGCGGGAGCGTCGCGAGCACCTGCACGAGCGCCGACCGCGCGGCAGCGGCGCACGCCGCCGGCGCGCCGACGAACCCGAGGCCGAGTCGGGCGTCGACGACGAGCGGTGCGTCGCTCACGGTGCGTGCCCGCGCCGCCAGTTCGCGGAGCGCGTCGTTATGGTCGCCGACCGCGCGGGACGGGGCCGGCATACCGTCGAGCACGACGCCGCTGGGGCGGTCGCCCCGCCCGATACTCACCGCGACGACCTCGTCGAGGCCGCCGAGCCACTGCTCCGACTCGCTCCAGCCGCCGTCGATCAGGCGCCCCGCCGACGGGGCGGAGGCGGCGAGCATGGCGCGCTCTCTGTCGTGGGCGCCGACGAGGTCTGCTCGGGCTGCCGCCGTCTCCGCGGCGAATCGCTGCTTCTCGCGCCGGGACGTGCGCCGCGACTGGAGGCGCGCATCCGCGAGGCTCGCGATCGCGACCGCCGGCCCGAGCGCGGCGAAGACGAGGGCGAACACCGACGAGGTGATGAGCCACAGGGCGACGCTCACCACCACGGGGGCGATCGTGGCCATCAGGGGAAAGCTGAATGGCGCCGCGGCCGCGGGCGGAACGGGCGCGGCGACGTGTTCGGGAGCTGTCTGCACGTCTCAAGCAGAACACCCGCCAGCCACGGGCCGACGGCGTCCGTCGAGAGTCGTGGAGCGGGCGCCCGCCCTCCGGCTGGGGAGGAGTCAGCTCACGACGAAGAACTGCTCGCCGATGTCGACGCGGGTTCCGCGCGCGACCGGCTGCCGCTTGCCGGGGTCGAGCCGCTGCGGCGGAGCGTCGGGCTGGCGCACGACCGTGCCGTTGGCGGAGAAGCGGTCGACCACCCAGAACACCCCGGAGGTCTGACCGAACTCGAGGTGCGTCTTCGACACCGACTTGCCCTGGTCGAGGATCGTCACGAGCTGGTCGACGAACTCGCCGGGCTGTAGCACAGGGTTGCGGCCGACGAGCCCGGTTCCGAACACCGTGGCGTTCTCGCCGGTGCTGAACTGCAGCACGAACCGGTCGCCCTGACGTCCGCGCACGATGCGGGTCGCCTCCACGTCGTCGTGCTGGCTCTCGAACGCGGCGTTCGACGGGCGGCGCGAGGTCGGCTCGGCGACGGGCGGGTTACCGACGGGCGGATTGACGGATGCCGGTGGCGTGAGCGGAGTACGGACCGTGGGCGGGGCGGCAGCCGGTGAGACCGGGGCGGCGGCCGGCGAGACCGGTGCGGCAGCCGGCGGGGTCAGCCGTCGCGGTGCCGTTGGAGCGGGCGAGGGCGCGGGCTCCGGGACAGGCGCGGGAACCGGCGCCGGGGTAGTCGGCGCGGCCGCGGAAGTCGGCGCAGCTGCGGGCGCCGGGGCGATCGTCGTGGGGAAGGACGCCTCGACGACCGGCACCGAGGAGTGGTCTGTGACGGGCCAGGGGTCGGGAACACTCGGTCGGGCTCGCGCGGAAGGGGCGGCTTGGCCGGCGTCGACGGCCGCGTCGACGGCGGGTTCGAGGGGCGGCTCGATATCGGGCTCGTCAGCCGAATCCCGCCGGACGGGAGCGAGGTCGGCCGGATCCGGCTCGAGGAACTCGAGTCGGGGAGCTCGGATGTCGATCGGCTGGATGATGGCGGTGTCGCCCGGTCGCGGGCGCGTGTGCGGCTCGACGAGTCGCGGCACGGCGACGGTGGTTCCGCACTCGCCGCAGAACAGTGCTCCCGTCGGCAGCTCGGTGCCGCAGTTCCTGCAATTCACGGGGTCGCCCCCTCACCCTGGCTAGCCTCGGCACGCGTGGAATCCCTCGTGCCCTTGTCGTTCGGGCGACGCGGAACGCGACCCCCGCCAGCGACTTTACCAAGCGACCGCAGCGAAATGCGTGCCTTGAAGCGCTGCCAGCGCGTCGCGCCGTTGTCGAGGTGGGCGCTGAGCTCGCGAACCGCCTTCCAGACCTTGTCCGCCTCCTCGGCGGTGGGCGGGCGGGGCGAGAACATCGCACGGTCGGCGATCGCCGCGAGGATCACCGGCTGGCTGCCGCCGACGACGGTGGCGAGCTCGCGTCGGGTGGCGGTGACCGGCGGGGTGAGCCCGTGGTCGACGACTCGGTCGCGGTACTCGTTCCACCCCCCGCTGATGCGCGCGAGCGGGGTGGCGGCGCGACGGCGACGGCGGCGCCTGCGCAGCTTTGCGACCATGATCGCGAGGAACGGCGACGCGATGACGGCGGCCGCGAGCAGCGTCCACCCGAGCACCTGTGCGACGAGGAGCACGATGACCAGCCACTCGGGCAGTGTCGCCGGTTCCTCCGGCGTGGACTCCTGCGGTGTCTGCTCCACCGGGCGGTCCGGCTCGACCACCTGGGGCGGGATGACCGACTGCGGGCGGGACACCGTCGTCGGCTCCTCGGGAAGCTCCTCCGGGATCGGCCGCACGGGCGGGGTGGGGTCGATCGTCACCCAGCCGAAGCCCGCGGTGTCGACCTCGATCCACGCCGAGACGGATGCGCCGGTGACGCGGGTCTCGCCCGACTGGACGTCGGGGGCGAACCCGAAGACGACCCGCGCCGGGAAGCCGAGTTGACGCGCCATCAGGGCCGCGGTGACGGCGTACTGCTCGGCGTCTCCGATCATCCGCTGGTCGGTGAGCAGCTGGGTGACGCGGTCTGCCGAGTGCCCTGAACGGCTGGGAGGCTCGTCGGCGCCGATTCCGTGGCTGATGTACCCGTTCTCGCGCAGTCCGGCGATCATCGCGGCGAGCTGCGGCCCCGCGCCCTCGACGCCGTCGGTGTAGCGGTCGAGCACGGTCTCGATCTCGGCGGGCAGCACACCGATCTCCGGCACGACGGCCGCACCGGGCCGCAGCGCCTGCAGCGCACCCGGAGCCGGCTGGTCGGGCAGCACGGCCTCGAGCCGGTACCGGTCGCCCGCGCGCACGCCGCCCAGCACCGCGGCGGTCGCCGCGGTGTCGTTGTAGTAGAACCGGTCGCGCAGCGTCGCGGAACGCGAACCGGTGAAGGCCACGGACTCGAGCCGGCCCACGGTGGGAACCCACACCCCGGTGTACCCCTCTACCGTGACGTCGATGGAGACGGGGTCGCCCTCGACCGCGGACTGGTCGAAGCGGTAGGGCACCCGGGTGAACGATCCGGACTCGCTCGCGACGGCCTCGCTCCCGACCGAGTAGACGATGCCGTCGTACGTGTCGAGGGTCGCGACGCGGATGCGCGCGTCGGCGGGCAGGCCGGTGACGGTGAACAGCACGTCGGTGGACTCGCCGGCCTGGAGGTAGCGACGGAAGCCGGCGAGCGGGCTCACGTAGTCGCGCGGGTCGAACGGCTGCACGAGGGCGGCGCGCAGCACCTCGCGCGGACCTGTCGGCGGGGCGAGAGTGGCGGCTCCCGCTCCGGCGGCGCCGGCGACAGCGAGGATGACCCCCGCCGCGACTATCGTGCGCAGGCCGACGAGCCTGTGCTCCGACGGCACGACCGCCCCGGTTCCGTCGGTCGACCTTGCCTCGCGAGCGAGCAGCCGAACGGCGTTCCGCCGTGCGTACCAGCGTCGCCACATGAGCCAGACCAGGCTGCTGACGATGAGTGCGAGCGAGACGAAGAGCGGGAGGATCGCGTAGTCGGGCCCGAACGCCGCGGCGACGACGAAGAGCACGATCGGCCCCATCACCGCGAGGCCGCCGCGGCGGGCACGCAACGCGGCGGTGAGAGAGCACACCGAGACGCCGAGCACGAGCACGAACGCCGGCACCAGGAGGCCCTGGTACGTGCCGACCGGGAGGGTGATGGTGAGCAGCTGCTTCCAGCCGAGGGCGACCGAGCTCACGAGCTGGACGAGCCCGTCGAGGGTGGGGAGGACGCCGTAGAGCGCCTGCTGCGGGACGGCGAGGGGCACCCCCAGCAGGAGGAAGGCGACGACCGTGGCCGCCAGGACCACGGGCGACGACCAGCGGAAGACCGCGCCGAGGATGGCTATCGCGGAGCCGGCGACCGTCGTCACCGCCACGAGGAGGACGATTGCCGCGCTCTGGTAGATGGGCCAGAGGGCGATGGAGGCGAGCGCGATGCCCAGCCACAGCATCGCGGTGTTCGCGACGATGTAGGACGCGGCAGGTCGGGGGCGTCTCACGCGGCCACCACCCTGGCGAGCGACTTGGGCAGGTCTTCGAGGTACCCGATGGTGAGCACGCTGAGCCCCGGGGCGGTGCGCAGCGAGGGGGCGGCATCGGGGTCGCAGACGACGGCGATCACTTCGACGCCCACGGGGAACTTCGTCGACGCGGCGCGCAGCTCTGTCGCGGTGGTGGTCGATCCGCAGATGAGGAACGCGACGGACACCCCGGCGACCTGTGCTCCCGCGACGCGCGCGATGTCGGTGATGGCGATCGCGGTCTCCGCCGACTCGACCACGGCGAGCTCGTCGAGCAGTTTCACCCGGCTGCGGGTGGACAGGGCGCGTACGGCGACGACCTTGCGAGCGGCGAACTCCGGGGTCTTCTCGCTCACGACGACGGAGACCTCCCGGATCTCCCGGATGGCTCGGGATCCGAGCGAGCCGGCGACGCTCACCGCCATCTCGAACTCCTCGTCGGAGGCGTAGTCGGCGTGGGCGAGGCTCAGCGCGATCACCAGGTGGCTGCGCCGCGTCTGCTCGAACTGGCGCACCATGTAGGTGCCGGTCTTGGCCGTGGACCTCCAGTGGATGTTTCGCCGTTCGTCTCCCGGCTGGTATTCGCGCAGCGCGTGGAAGGCGATGTCGGAGTTGGTCAGGTCGCGAGTGGGCGAGCCCTCGAGGTCGCGAACCAGCCCCGCGCTCATGCTGGGTATTCCGATGGTGCGCGGGTGGATGTAGAGGTCGGTGGAGTCGGTCCAGAGCAGCTCGCGGCGCACCAGGCCGATCGGGTCGGCGCGCACGGTGCGCGCTGGACCGACGGCGACGACGCCGCGCCGCCTCGTGGGGATCGAGAAGCGCTGCACCGACTGGGCGCCGCGGGCGAGACTGGGGACGGCGATCTCGGCGAGCCCGTGGGCCACGGGGATCTCGACGGTGACTCCGAGAGTGCGGCCGATTCCGGCGTTGCGGACGGTGACGGTGCCGGTGGCGACTTCGCCGACGACGACGCGCGAGTGGGCGACATCGAGCCCGATCTCGATCGAATTGCGACCGATGAGATAGACGACCGCGACGGCCACGAGAACGACGCCGGCGAATCCGGCGACCACGAGCTCGACCCACCCGAGTCCGTAGCCGGCGAACAGGGCGACGGGGATGATCGCCAGCACCACCCAGCCGAGCGGGGTCACGACCGCGGCCGCCCGTCGCGCGACGCGCGCGAGCACCGAGCGCAGCGCGCCGGCGAAGCGCACGGTGGTGATCACGGCGTCGGCGACGAATCCGGTTCGATTGCCTACGAGCTTGGTTCGCGCGTTCGTGAGGCCCTCGGTCGCCGTCGGGTAGTGGGAGTCGGATCGCAGCGTCACACGGCTTGCCGATCGCTCGGCGGGGGCGTCTCGATGAGCAGCTGGCTGATGATGCTCGTGCCTGTCACCCCGTCGAACTCGGCCTCGGGGTCGAGCACCAGTCGGTGCGCGAGCACGACCTCGGCGAGGGCCTTCACATCGTCGGGGATCACGTAGTGACGGCCGTTCGACGCCGCGAGGGTCTTCGCGCAGCGCAGCAGCGCCAGGGCGCCACGCACGCTCGCCCCCAGCCGCACCTCGGTGGCCGACCGCGTGGCATCCACGAGTCTCGACACGTAGTCGTTGATGGTGGGGTCGACGTGCACGGTGCGAGCGAGGCGTGCCATCTCGATGATGACCTCGGCGCTGGCGATGGCCGGCACCGTGGTCTCGTGCGCGCGCGTTCCTGCGCCCTCGAGGATGCGCAGGGTGGAGGCGTGGTCGGGGTAGCCGATCGACGTCTTCATGATGAAACGGTCGAGCTGGGCCTCGGGCAGCCGGTAGGTTCCGGCCTGCTCGATGGGGTTCTGGGTGGCGATGACCATGAACGGGAGGCCAACGTCGTGGGTGACGCCGTCGACGGTGACAGTGCCCTCCTCCATGACCTCGAGCAGCGCGGACTGGGTCTTCGGGCTGGCCCGGTTGATCTCGTCGGCCAGCACCACGTTGGCGAAGATCGGTCCGCGGTGGAACTCGAACTCGCCCGATCTCTGGTCGAAGATGCTGACGCCGGTGATGTCGCCGGGAAGCAGGTCGGGCGTGAACTGCACCCTGTTGCTGACCCCGTCGACGCTCTGCGCGATCGCGCGCGCGAACGACGTCTTGCCCGTACCGGGGAAGTCCTCGAGCAGGAGGTGCCCCTCGCTGAGCAGCGCGGTGAATCCGAGGCGGATCACGAAGGTCTTGCCGAGCAGCACGGTCTCGACGTTCGAGACGAGCCTCGCGAAATTGTCGGAGAACCAGCCGGCCTGCTCGGGTGTCATGGTCATACTGGGTTCCCTCTGTTGGGTCGGGGCGGAGTCTGTGCGGGCGCCGATCAACTGCCGCACACGCTTTCCAGCACGGGGGCATCGCCAAACGACGTTCCCCCGGCCGATACCGTCGTTCTCACCCGGACTCCGGCGGTTCCCGACGGTACAGGATCTCCCTCATTGTAGGTCTCGAACGTGCCCCAGTTCGGGATGAGCGGTCCTCCGATGTCGCCCGCGAGGGGTCGATTGAAGGAGACGCTGTACGACACGCTCTGCGACTGCGCGCTGAGCGGACGTGCCAGCACGAGCGAGCCCTGGTCGCTGCCCGCGGGTGGCGTGCAGCTTGCGATCGAGGCGACCCCGTTGAGAGGCGTCGCGGAGCCGGCACCGGACTCCGGCCCGCAGTAGTCGGCCGAGGCGTCACGGCAGGCCCGGTAGCTGACCGCGACCGACGTGCCGTAGACCGAGGAGTCCCCCGTCGATGTGAGCCACTGGCCGGGGGTCACGGGCGCCCAGTTTCCGCCGGCGACGCGGTACTCGTAACGGCCGGCGATGCCGAATCTGACCCCGTTGATCACCGCCTGCACGTCGAGCTGCCCCGTTCCGCGATCGGTGAGGGTCACGCTGCCGACGACCTCGCCCGGCGGCAGCTTGCCCTCGGCGGGTCCCGTCGAGGCGACGGAGCAGTATCGGCCGTTGTCGGCGAAGACGTAGTACGTGTAGCTGAACGCGTCGCTGCGACCCGAGTCGGTCCACGACAGCGATGTGCCCGTCGACGCCGTCGGCGACACACAGGCCGTGGGGGCGGACTCGCCCGTGATCGTGCGACGCACGGCGTAGGTGACCTCGCCGCCGCCGTTCGGCGCGAAAGCGCCCCAGGAGACGCTGATCGCGCCGTTCAGGCCGCTCACCGCACTCGGCCCGGGCTGCGGAGGGGTGGGCAGGCCGATGGTGGTGGCCGTCGCGAGGTTCGACCGGCGCCAGTCGGCGGCCGAACCGACCTGGGCGCTGTTGCGGGCGTAGACCCTGACCGAGTAGCTCGTCGCGGCCGGGAGGTCGCGGAACGTCGTGGTCGTGACCGCTCGAGAGACGTCGCGGGGCGGCAGGCCGTCGACCTCGACGGTGTAGCCGGTGACCGCTGTGCCCGGCGTCGGGTCGTCGACGGCGGGCCAGGAGACGGTGAGGGCGCCTCCGGTCGGGGCGACCTCCGCGGTCGATGCCTCGGCCGTCACCACGGGAGCCGCGGGAAGGTAGTCAACCGTGTACGCGTCGCTGGGCGCGCTCGGCACGCTCGGCCCGATGGCGTTGACGGCCGTCACCTGGAACCGGTACGGCTCGCCCACGACGAGGCCGGGCAGGGCGCAGATCAGCTGCGTGCCGCAGTCGAACGCGTACCCGCTCGCGGTCGTCACGCGGTAGTTCGTGATCGGCGAGTTGTTCGTCACCGGCGCCGTGATGCGCAGCACGAGCTCGCCGCTGATACTGCTCCCCTGACGGGTGGGCTTGGCCGGGGCATCCGGCACGTCTTGAACGGAGATCCGTACCGATCCCCAGACGTACCGGTCGCTGTCACGGCTCGCGTCTGCCACCTGGTACTGAACCATCGCGTCGACCGGAGCAGCCGTCGCCGCCACCGTGACGGTGAGCCTGCGATTGTCGTTCGAGGCGGTCACTGCGACTCCGGCGGGCAACGATCCGCCGTCGATGCCGCGCACCGCGACGACGCGCAGCGGCTCGCCGGGGAACGGGTTGGTCGCTTCGTCGTTGGCCAGCACATCGACCACCGTCGACTGACCTCGCCTGACCACCGCGTTGTCCGTCGCCGGGATCGCGAGCGGGCGGGTGGAGGGGACGACGCGCAGCTGGATGCGGCCGGCCTGTCCCTCGGCCGTGGCATCGCGCACCCCGAGGGAGATCGCCGTGGTCGAGCCCTTCGCGGCGGTGTCGTCGGCGCGGAGGGTCAGGCTCTGGCCGACGAGCTGGTGGCTGAATCCGACCGGAGCGGGCTCGCGCACAGAGTAGACGAGCTCGTCGAGGTCGTCGGCGTACGGGTAGTTGGTCAGGTTGGCGAGGTCGATGACCTTCTCCTGGCCCGGTTCGAAGTCGATGCTGGCTCCGCTGAACACCGGCGGCTGGTTCTCACGCGGTTTCACGGTGATCGGCAGCACGAGACTGGCCTTCCGACCCTCCGGGTCGTTGGCCGAGGTGCCGTCCGTGACCTCGAACGAGATCGATGCCGCCCCGAAGTACAGGTCGGCCGAGGTGAAGGAGAGCGTGCTCGAGTTGACGACCAGCGACGAGCCGTCGGCGTGCGTCGCGCGCACGGTGCTCGAGTCGGTCAGGCGCACCTTCTTGCCGTCGACGGCGATCACGTAGTCGTTGAGGTCGATCCGCAGGGTCTCCTCGCTCACGACCTGGAGCCGGGGCGCGTCACGGTTGAGCTGCGGCAGGGCGTCTTTGTAGCCGGGCACCCAGATGAACGCGTACGAGCGGGCGGAGCTGTCGTCGGGATGGGAGACCGCGAACGGGATGATCTGCCGCTCGTCTGTGATGGTGACCCGGATCTCCTTGCGCGCAGTGACCGTCGCGCTGCCTCCGTAGCCGGGGACGATCGCGAGATCGAGATCGCGTGCGTCGCCGTCGGCGAAGAACACGTTGTCGAGCACGTCGACGTTGATGGCGGTGCGGTCGAGCACGTCGGTGAGGGTGAGCACCGTGTCGCGAGCCAGCGGGTACGCGAGCGGGGCGTCGTCGCTGACGACCACCGTCACGAAGTTCGAGCTCGACCCGCCGACCTCGTTCTCGATCGAGTAGACCAGCCCGAAGATGCCTTCCGCCGTGGGGGCCGTGATGTCGACGATGGTGTCGTCGTCGATCTCTGCGGTGAGGCTGTCGTCGTTCGGCTGCACCGCGACCACCCGCAGCGGACTGCCGTCGGGGTCGGAGTCGTTGGCGAGCACCTGCACCGACACGGTAGCGCCGGGGCGCACGTTCACTTCGTCTTCGATCGCCACAGGGTTGCGCGTCTCGTCGCCGCGCGGGCTGATGCCGACCCGCACGGTGCCGGTCGCCCGCGCTCCGAGGGCGTCGCGCACCGTGTAGGTGAAGGTGTCGGTCCCCGCGGAGTAGTCGCCCGCCTCGTAGTCGATGCTCGTCGCACCGACCGCGACGACACCGCCCTTCTCCGGGCTGGACTCCTGCCCGAGCAGCTGCACGGAATCGCCGTCGGGGTCGATGCCGTCGAGCGGGATCTCGATGCGCACGCTCTCGCCGGCGAGCACCCGTGCCACGACGGTCTTCGGCACCGGCGGGGTGTTCGTCTCGGCGTTGGGCTCGCGCACCTCGATGCTCAGCTGCGCCTGCGCCGTCTGCCCGAGCGGGCCGACGATCTCGTAGACGGCCGTGAAATTGCCCGTCGTCGTCGGCGCGAGATAGCGCAGCGAGTCGCCGGAGGCGAACAGCAGACCCGACGAGCCGCTCAGACCGTCGACGAGCACCGGGTTGAGGGTGATCGGCTCACCGTCTGGCTGCTCGTCGTTCTGCATGACGTCGATGGTGATCGCGTCGCCGACCCGCACGGTGGCCGAGTCGTCCCGCGCGATCGGGGGCTGCAGCCGGGTCGGCGGCGCCACCTCGATCACGGTGATCGTGCCCATGGCCTCCGACAGCCCGTTGGTGATGCGGTAGCCGAAGCTCACCGGTCCCTGCAGCGGGCCGGTCAGCGTCACCCGCACCGACCGCTGTTCGAGTACTTCGGCGCGGATTCCGGATGTCGCGGGCACGTCAACCACGCCCGTGACCAGCAGCACTCCCCCGGCCGGGTCGATGTCGGTCGCCGCGACGTCGACGGTGCGGCTGCTCAACGTGGGGACGAACATCGTCTTCGGGATCGTGACGGGTTTCGTGTTCGCGTCGGGCGGCGCGGTCACGTCCACCCGGATGAGGCCCGTCGCGGTCTGCTCGTTGTCGGTGACGGTGTACTCGAGATAGTGCGAGCGCGGCTCGTCGGTGATGAAGCGGAAGGTGCCCGTCTCGTAGCTCGGCGTGATCGTGACGCCGGCCTTCGCGGGCACGGCGTTGAGCCGCACAGAGCCGTTGCCTCCGCGCACGTGGTCGAGCGGCGAGACGGTGGTCTCCTTGCCCGTGTGGGCCGGCACCACGAAGGATTCGGCGACGAGCGGCACCTCGTCTGCCGCCATGGTCTCGACCGAGAGCGAGCCGGCCGCCGACGCGGTGCCGTCCGATGCCACGAGCGACACGGACGACGGTCCCATGCCGGAGCCGGCGTCGGTGAGGATCACGGTCCCCTCCGGTTTGAAGCTGGCGGTGATCTGGGAGGGTGCCGTCGCACTGACGAGGTAGAACGGGTCGCCGTCCGGGTCGATCCAGTCGTCGAGGGTCGAGACGGTGACCGTGCCGCCGCTGGCGAGGGTGGTCTTGGTGGCCCGGGCCTGCTGCGGGGGCGAGTTCTCGCCGGGCTGGCGGATCGCGACCTCGACGTTCGCGCTCGCTGTACCGCCACGGCCGTCGTCGATCGTGTAGCCGAAGTTCACCGTGCCCGCTGCGCCCGGTTCGAGCGTGAGCTGCAACTGCTGGCGGTCCTGGATGAGGTCGATGCGTCCGACGGCGGGATCGATGTCGGTGACGGAGCTGACGACGATGACGTCGGCATTGGGGTCGTAGTCGTTGAGCAGGACGGGCAGAACCGTGGAACGGCCGGGCCTGGCTCCGAAGGCGTCGTCGACGGCGACAGGCGGCAGCTGGGTCTTCTCTATCTCGGGCGGCGTGTTGTCGTCGTTCTGCTCGACCTGCTGCTCGTCTTCGTCGACGTCGATCAGGTCTGACCAGTTGTCGATGAGCTCTCCGCCGGCCTGCACCGCCCACGACGCCCCGCCGGCTGCGTCGTTGAGAACCGTGCGTGCGCCGTTGACTTGAAACTCGAGTCGCGCATTCGCGGGCATGCTCTCGAGCGACCGGGTGCTCGGCTCGCCGTCGCAGCGCTGCCAGGACCGGCCGTTCGACCACGCGGCGTATGCGCAGCCGTCGACCACGGTCGGTGCTGCCGCGGTACCGCCGCCGTCGGAGACCAGGGTGGTGGGGTCGCCTCCGCCGAGCGACAGTCCGATCAGGCCGGACGAGTGGGCGATGAGCAGCGGGCCGCCCGCCGAGCTCGGGGCCTGAAGCCGCACGCCGGCGGCACCGTCTCCGGCGCTGTCGCCGAGCGAGTCGGCGAGGTCGACAACCCGGCCGGCGACCTCCACTCGGTCGGCTTCGATGTCGAGCACGGCCCAGCGTCCGCCGACGGAGGTGACGGCGTAGTCGCCGGTCGTGCCTCCGAGCTCAGTCGAGGCCGTGGCATCCGCCGTCACGGCTCCCGTCGACGCCATCGCGGCATCGACGCGGTAGACCTTGTTCGTCTCGGGGCTGAAGGCGAACAGCAATCCGTCGGGATCGACGCTCACGGCGGAGTTCGCACCGAGACTCAGGGTCGCCTCCTGGCCCGTGTCGAAGTCGGAGAGGTCGGCGAGCGGGATGATCCAGACCTCGCCGGTGCCCTGGGAGAAGAGAACCACGTTGTCGCCGGCGAGGAACACAGCAGGCTGCAGCGGAGGCAGGGGCACGCTCTCGGTGACGGTCGAGGTCGCCGCGTCGACGAGGTCGAGGGTGGCGTCGCTGCGATCGAACATCAGCACGGTGGATCCCCGCTGCACGACGTCGAGTTCTGCGCTCGCGCCGGCGACGACCGTGTTGAGCTCGAACACCTCGGTGTTGGCCCTGCCGATGAACTGGTCGGTGCCGTTCGACACCCACACGGAGGCGTCGTTGAGGTCGAGTCGCTGAGCCGAGTAGCCGTTCGAGACCACGGCGATCGTCGCGACCAGCGCCGCTACAAGAGAACCGCTCGTCACCGTGGTGACGAGCGACTTGTGCCCTCGGATCCAATCCCTGATCATGCGCCGCTCACCCGGGGATGTCCACGCATTTCGGGTTGCTCGGCTCGCCGAGGCGGCCGTCGCGGCTGACCCGGACGGTCATGCACATGTAGTCGCCCGCCGAGCCGTCGGCGACGAACTCCGGCGTGCTCTGCACGCTCTGCGTGTCGCCGTCGAGCTCGATCTGATAGGCGTCGGCGTCGGCGAGACCCGGATCGTCCCAGGTGAAGGTGACCGTCTCGCCGCTCATCGACGACGCGATATCGCTGACCACGGGGATGTCGTCGGAACTCGACCGGATCAGCACCAGGGTGGCCGTCGCCCCGAGCGCGATGACGAGCACGGAGCAGGCCACGAGGATCCAGGCCAGCAGCTGCATGCGCTTGCCGACCGGGGCGCGCGTCGAGCCGCGCTGCCCGAGGCTGCGGTGGCCCTGGCTGCGGTGTCCGACGGTGCGGTTGCCCTGGCCGCGGTCTCCCGCCGTGTTGCGGTTGTCGCTGTTGCCCTTGATCAGGGTGCCGACGGCGTCGTAGTTGTCGGCGACGGCCGCGACGCGGCGGCGACGACGGCCGGGCGCGACGGGGGCGGCGGCACCGGCGACGCCGCGCACCCGCGTGCGGTCTTCCAGGTCGGCGACGGTGGCGAGCGCCCAGTCGTCCATGGCGACCTCGACCGGGGTCTGCGCCACACCGATCTCGGTCTCGACCGACTGCAGTTCGCGGACGAGCTCGAGGATGCTCGCCGGCCGGTTCTTGGTGTTCTTCGACATGGCCCTGGTCAGCGCACGCTCCAGGCTGGCGGGAACGTCCGGGCGGGCGATCGGCTGGGCCTTCGCCCGGTTGATGCGGGAGATCAGGTCGACGGAGGTGTTGGACTCTCCCGGCACCTCGAAGGGCGACCTGCCGGCGAGCAGCGAGTACACGGTGGCGGCGAACGCCCACACCTCCGACGCGATCGTGCCGGCCGTCTCGTCCATCAGCACCTCGGGAGCCGACCACGGGATCGACATGCCGATGGCCTGCTGCGAGTCCGACTCGCTCAGCGTGGCGGCGATGCCGAAGTCGGAGAGCACGGGGTGGCCGTAGGCGGTCATCAGGATGTTCGACGGCTTGATGTCGCGGTGCAGCACGCCGGCCATGTGCGCCGTCTCGATGGCGCTGCCGATCTTGATGGCGATGCGCATCACCTCGGCGACGGGCAGCCGCTCGGCGCGGTAGCGCTGGCTGAGCGACGACGAGCACATCTCCATCACCAGGTACGGTCGCCCGTCGGAGGAGACGCTGGCCTGGTACACGGTGAGGATCGACGGGTGGGCGCTCAACTGCGCCATGAGGTTGGCCTCGGCCTGGAACATCTGCCGCACCTGATCGTTGACGACCTCGGCGAGCATGACCTTGACGGCGACCTGGCGCCGGGGCATGTTCTGCTCGTAGAGGAAGACGTCGGCGAAACCGCCGGAGCCGAGCACGTGGATGTACGAGAATCCGGGCAGGATCGGAGGTTGCGAGGGAAGGCGACGCGCCACGTAGACCCCCCTCAGACCGCGGACAACTTTGCCTTATTCTAAGCAGGTTGTGTCAGAGCACTCTATGGGTTGCCCGGGGTGCCGTGATCCCGGTGTCGGCCGCGGTGTCCGCGCCGCCCTCTGCGGCCCCCGCTCCGATCACGTCGACGACGTCGACGACGAGCACGGTGACGTTGTCGCGTCCGCCCTCGGCGAGCGCCGCATCGACCAGCGCACTCGCCGTCTCTGTGGCCGAGAGTCCGGCGGCGAGGTGCAGCCGCAGGCGTTCGTCCTCGATCTCGCCGGTGAGCCCGTCGGAGCAGATCAGCAACCGCAGCCCCGGCTTCAGCGGCAGGAGCCAGTAGTCGGGGGTGGGCTGCGACTGGAATCCGACGGCCCGCGTGATGACGTTGCCCTCGGGGTGGTTGTGTGCCTGAGCCGGGGTGATCAGCCCGCTCTCGACTAGCTGCTGCACGAGGGAGTGGTCGACGGTGACCTGGGCGAGCTCGTTGCGCTCGTACCGGTAGACGCGGCTGTCGCCGATGTTGAAGATGGCGAAGTACGGCTCGCCGTCGATCATGGTGAGAGCCGCGCCGGTGACCGTGGTCCCGACGCCGAGTTCGCTGCCGTCGGAGATCACGTCGATGTCGGCGGTCGCCTTCTCCAGCGCCCGCTCGATCGACTCCGGCTCGATGAAGTCAGACGTGCGCGCCTCGGCGAGGCGGGTGACGACCGCGGCGCTCGCCCGGTCGCCGGCGAGGTGTCCGCCCATGCCGTCGGCGACCGCGAAGATCGGCGGAGCGGCGATGAAGCTGTCCTCGTTGGCCGCGCGTCGGCGTCCGACATCCGTCACCGCCGCCCAGGCGATGCGGATCTCGCCCGCAGCTCCCCCGGGCAGGGGAATGGGCAGCTCTGGGTTGCTCGCGCCGATCTCGGTCATGCTGCCCTACTCTTCATGGCCGTCTGGCCGTTCATGACCGATTGGCCCGAGGTGGCGTTGTAGCGGCAGGATCTCGATGACATTGCCGTCGCCAATGTCCACGAGCGTACCGGGGGTGACGACCATCGCCTCACCCTGTCTCAGAGAGCGGGGCGCGCTGCCGGGCACGGAGACCGTCGAACCGTTGGTCGAACGCAGGTCGGTGACGATGACGGATGTACCGAGCTGGCGTATCTCCAGGTGGGTGCCCGACACCTCCCCCTTCGGTGACTGCACGCGGATGAGCTTCGGCAGTTCGCCGTTGCTGATGCGGGGCGAGCTGGGCGACCGGCCCACATAGGCCGCCACGTCGAGCAGTACCGTGCGTTCGCTGCGCCCGATGCGGAACCCGTAGCGGGCGGGCGGTGGCGCCGCCTTCGGCTTCGAGGGCTGCGCCGGCGTGGCGGATTCGGGGGCGCGGGGCGGGGCGGATGCGGCGACGCCGGTCGACGCGGTGCCCGGTCGACCGACGATCGTGTCGTCGAGGTCGCCGCCGACTGCGGTCGCCGCCGCACGGTCGACCGATCGGATGGTGTCGTCGAGGTCGGGGATCACAGCCCTATTATTCGCTATCCGCCGACCCGCGGCGCGACTATCCCGATCATCGTGCTCGGCGGACCATTTCGACGGATTTCGACGGTCTGATCTGTCGCACGTTGCGGAATCGCTTGTGGACGCCACGGCGCACTGACAGAATCAACCCATGAACTCGCTCGGCAAGTCCATTGCAAAGCCCGTACAGCTCGACGCCGTCTCGAAGGCGATCATCGAGCAGCTGCAGACCGACGGCCGAAGGTCGTACGCCGAGATCGGCAAGGCGGTCGGGCTCAGCGAGGCGGCGGTGCGGCAGCGCGTGCAGAAGCTCACCGAGTCGGGCGTGATGCAGGTCGTCGCCGTCACCGATCCGATGCAGCTCGGGTTCTACCGGCAGGCGATGATCGGCGTGCGGGTCTCGGGAGACACGACCCTCGTGGCCGAGGCGCTCGGCGCGCTCGACGCCGTCGACTACGTCGTTCTCACCGCGGGCAGCTTCGACATCCTCGCCGAGGTGGTGTGCGAGAACGACGACGACCTCATCGACCTGTTGAACAA
>Ga0247803_1000812_pt1 | contig 16531 bp, 12 predicted proteins | sample UWRJL014104B1_FD_180928 | JGI IMG/M metagenome (GOLD analysis project Ga0247803, IMG submission 180928) | Plant litter microbial communities from Arlington Agricultural Research Station in Wisconsin, United States - UWRJ-L014-104B-1 | ecosystem: Environmental > Terrestrial > Plant litter >...
TGTTCCGGTATCACCGTGCCCGGGGAAATGCTTGGCGCTGGTCAGCAAGCCGTTATCCTGCATTCCCTTCATGTAAGCAATGGCTTTATCGGCTACTTTATATTTATTTTCTCCAAAAGAACGGAAGCTGATCACCGGATTATTCGGATTATTGTTTACATCCGCAACGGGTGCAAAATTGATATGCATTCCTAAACGGCGGGCTTGTCTGGCAAGTTGGCCTCCCATTTCATAAATCAGTTCATTGCTTCCCTGAATGGCTCCAAGCGTCATTTGGTACGGATACCGAACGGTGCTGTCAATTCGCATGGCCAGGCCAAATTCCGCGTCCATGGCTACCAGAAGAGGGACTTTTGAAATGGACTGGTAGTGATTTGTCAAACGCGCCTGCGGAACAGGTCCGCCCTGAAAGAAGACAATTCCGCCGATTTTATTTTCACGGATCAGTTTTTCAACAAAAGCGGGATTACTGGTTTTTGGATCAATCACTGCCCTTTTTACATCAGAAACTGCGGCCACCATAATCAGCTGCGCAATACGTTCATCCGGAGAGAGCGTGGCAAAAACAGAATCAACCCATTGACGGTTTTTTTGCAGAAAAATTGGCTTTGAATTGATCTGTCCAAAGAGGTATTGAAAACCTGTTAAAAATAATAAAAGAATGACTAAACTAGATTTTTTCATGAGATGGGATAAAAGCAGAACCAGTTTTCAAAGTTTGGAAAACCTGACGACTATTGCAATGCAAATGTTTGGGTTAAATGATGAAAGCGGATGAATTACGGAATAATCAAACCTAAAATTAGTCCGCCAATAATAACCCAGTAAGATGGGACTTTGGTAAAAGACAAAATAATCAGAGTGCCAAGAACGGTAAATAATGGCTGAAAATCGTTGATCATAGGCTCAAACATGGAGATGGCAGCAGCAATGGTAAGTCCGCAGCTTGCAGCATGAACGCCTTGTAAGGAAGCTCTTATGCCCCGGTACTTTTTCAACTGATCCCAGAAGGGATAAGCAAAGAATATAAAGAACGTCCCGGGAAGGAATATTCCGGCCGTAGCAACAAAACCTCCGATTATTTGCCCGGTAATGCCATTGGGTTGCATAGACATACTTCCGACAAATGTGGCAATGGAAAATACAGGCCCGGGTACAACCTGCGTCAGCGCCATGCCTGATAGAAATTCCTGCTCTGTGATATAACTTTTGAACTCTACAAATTCATTGTAAAGAATAGGGATCAATACTTGTCCGCCACCGAAAACGAGGCTGCCGTTACGGTAAAAGTTTTCAAATAAACGAACGGGTAATGAGTTGGTTATTTTACCAATGATCGCGGCTGCAACTAATACCGAAATCCAGAAAATGAGCGGCCGCCAGGTAATTTTGATTGGCCCTTTGTCCATTTTCTCGTGCTTTTTAAAATTCAGTGAAGCAGCTATTCCTCCCGAAATAATAAGCACAGGTGTCATATAAGGCGAAGGATAAAGGTAGGCCAGAATGATCGAAATGATCAAAAAGGACCAAGCCTGGGCATTGTGGATCACTTTTCTGGCTATCGAGTAAGCGCCGTACATTAAAAAAGCCACGGCCATCGGGCCAACAAACCGTGTAAACGAAAGCGAGATTTGATGGCGTTCAAGATAATGAATTCCCAATGCGGCCATCGTCATCAGCAGCATGGCCGGTAGCGACCACACAATCAGACTTAAATAGGCAAGAGGTTGTCCGCCTATTTTTAAGCCAATCGCGGTAACGGTCTGTGTTGAACTTGGGCCTGGTAAAACGGAGCAAAGGGCCTGTAATTCAAGTAGTTCTTCTTCGGTGATGTAATTTCGCTTTCTCACCAGCCTTTCAATCATCATCATTAAATGTACCTGCGGACCTCCAAATGCAGTACATGAGAGCAAAAGGATGTCCAGCAAATAAATGATGTATCGAAAGCGGCGGATGGGATGGGTCAATTTGTGAGTTATTTACTAAGTTAAATCATAGCTTTTACTCACTTTTTCAAGCCCAATTCTCTCAGGCGTTCATCCAGGAATTCCCCGGCCGTCATATCCACGTACATCTTTGGATACTCCGCTGAGATGCAGCTTTCCAGGCATTTAAGATCCATATCGGCACGCGGGTGCATAAAAAATGGGATCGAATAACGTGAAGTTCCCATCTTCTCACGCGGCGGATTGACCACCTGATGGATGGTAGATTTTAATTTATGGTTTGTCAGCCTGTCAAGCATGTCTCCCACATTAACTACGATCTGGTCCGGCAGTGCGGTGATGGCAATCCATTTACCATCTCTTCGCAACACTTCCAGGCCTTCTGCGCTGGCTCCCATGAGTAAGGTGATCAGGTTGATATCGCCATGTGGGGCAGCTCTGACGGCTCCCTCAGCTACCAGTTCCGGATTGGGGATCGGGAAATAGTGCAGTGCGCGAAGCAGGCTGTCCCCGTTTTTTACCTTATCTTCAAAATAGTCCTCCGGGAGATTCAGGTAAAGTGCAATCGCACGCAACAGCATTTTTCCCGCATTTTCGAATGTTTTATACACTTCCAGTGTGTATTCTTTAAATTCAGGAAGTTCATCCGGGAAAATGTTGGATGGCATTGTTCCAATCGGCTCAGGCTGGCCGATGTGGTAAAATTCCTTCAGATCAGCAACCTTAAATCCTTTGGCCGTTTCCTTTCCTTTGCCAATATATCCACGTTGTCCGAATAATTCAGGATGCTCGTAGTTTTTCTTTTGTTCGTCAGGAAGTTTGAAAAAACGCTGAACAGCTTCGTATAATTTAATGCGCAAATCATCGCTTAAACCATGATTTTTAATCGCCACAAAACCAATGTTGGTAAAAGCAGATCCTAGGTCAGCTACAAATTTTTCCTTTTGAGCAGAATTCCCGGATGTAAAGTCCGCCAGATCCAGTGATGGGACTTCGTTCAATAATGCTGGTTCCATAGTTATTTTTTATGCAAAGTATAAAACAATTGGTTGTTCATGCAACTAATACCGACGCCAATCTCATCTTTTTGTACTTTTACAAATATATGGCAAAAAGGAAATCAGGCACTTCAAAAGCAACCAAGTCAGCATATTTAAAGCCGTTGCCTGCAAAGGGATGGGCGATTATTGCAGGAATTTTCATTTTTATCGCTGCTGTGGTCTGGTGGAAAGACAGTAATGATGAAAATCAGTGGGAATTTATCAGCAAGTTCGGTATCAAAGTCCCGTTGAAATACGCCATTCATGGAATTGATGTTTCGCACCACAATGCAAAAATCAACTGGGACAAGCTTAAAAAATCGCGTACGGAAAAAGTAGGTGTTGATTTCGTTTATATTAAAGCAACCGAAGGAGCAACACATCTCGACAGGCAGTTTCAGCGCAATTGGACTGAGGCAAAACGGGTAGGGATGAAGCGTGGCGCCTATCATTTTTACAATCCAAGAGTCATGTCCGACCGCCAGGTCGAAAATTTTATCGGGCAGGTCAGGCTGGAACCAGGAGATTTACCGCCAGTTTTAGACCTGGAAACAGATGCAAGAAAACCCAACGAAATCATTGTTAAAGGCGTGAGAAACTGGCTGGTTTTGATAGAAAAGCATTATGGCGTCAAACCCATTATTTACGTAAACGCGCATTTTTACAAAAAATACATTGCCGGAAACTTCGACGATTACCCGCTTTGGCTTGCAGGCTATTCCCGAACCGACCTGAATGATCTTGCTTCGGATGCCCAAGTGTTATTCTGGCAGCACAGTGAAAAAGGCTGGGCCGACGGGATCAAGGGTTTTGTGGATTACAATGTGTTTTTGCATGAGGAGGGGGATTGGGAAGATTTGGGGGAGTGAGGGGATGAAAATGCTGTCTAAAAGAAAAATGCATCCCATATTTTATTTGTAAATTGTTATCAAGTTGGTTTAAAATTAGTTGTTTACCAAGATATTATTCTCGAAGACAGAATATTTGTTTGTCCGTAAAATCTGTTGTGATATTAACGTTTAAGACTTAAATAAACAGCTTTCAAAATGGTCGTTGAGATAAAAAAAGGCATGAGTAAAGTGATACTGGCAAAATTAAAAGTCTGTCAAAAAACTGGATACCAAGCTGTTTGTGGGAACAGTGAAGTGGCCGGAGGATCCTTTGGATACCAAAAGCGTATGCGAGATGAATGGTAATTTCTGCTAAACCAAAGGCTCCTGCTGACTCAAACAGTGAAAACTTCCCTGCCCCCAAATAATCTCCGTAGCTTCCAAAGGAATAATTTTTCTGGCAGGAAACGCGTGGCCAAGAATATCTAACGCAACAGCGTCATTTGGATTATTGAAAACCGGCACAATGATCCCGGCATTGCAAATCAGGAAATTGGCGTAAGATCCGGGCGTTCGGAATCCGTCAATAATTACTGCCTTTGGCATCGGTAACTCGATGATATTCAGTTGTTTTTCATTTATCAATCGCATGGATTTCAGCATATCCAGGTTTGTTTTCAGGACCTGGAAATTCTCATCATTCTTGTCGTGCTCCACACATGCCACAACGGTGTCCTGATTTACAAATCTGGTGGTATCGTCAATATGGCCGTCGGTATCGTCACCTACAATGCCGTCTTCAACCCATAAAACCTGCTCAGCGCCATAATAATTGTAAAGATGTTCTTCGATCTGGCCCTGGCTCAGATCGGGGTTACGGTTAGGATTTAGCAGGCAGGATTTACTTGTCAGAATGGTTCCGGCTCCGTTGAATTCGACTGATCCGCCTTCCATAACGATGCCCGGACTTACGGTTTGTAGATTCAAATAATCTGCAATCGCTTGCGGCGTGCGGTTATCGTCGTCATATGGCGGATATTTTCCTCCCCATGCATTATGGCCCCAGTCAACGATCAGTTTTTGTTTTGTTTCAGCATTTATAAGAAAAGCTGGTCCGTGATCCCGGCACCAGGCGTCATTGGTTGGTTTGACCACAAATTCAATTTTGGAAAGATCCACACTGATTTTGCCCAGTTCGGAAATGATAAAATTTTTCAGATTTTCATCATTTGCAATAATCCCTACATTTTCTCCCTGGCTGATTGCCTTGATAAAGTTCAGATACTGCGGCCGCATTTTGGCAAGCCGGTCGCCCTGCCAGGACGCTTCATTATGCGGAAAAGTTAACCACGTAGCACGGTGAAGGTGCCATTCGGCGGGGAAGGTAAATCCCAATTCTTTTGGAGTAGGTGACTGGTTAATGATCGGCACAGCTAAAATGGTAATGCGTATCTGGAAATGAAACTGGATACAAATGTCGTAAAGGAATCGGAGAAGCACGCTGTTATGCACGATTTAATGCAAGGGATTTTTGATATTAAATTAGAAATAAAGATTTCGAAATTGCTTTAACGCATAAAATCCAAGTCCTCACATGAAAAGAGGACTTGGATTCAAGAAGTTCTTGTGCTGCGTTGAATAAAGATTATTGTGCCATAATCATGTTGCCGACAAGGAAAGTGCCTTCTACTGTTTCCAGATTATAAGCTTTGCTTACTTTGCGTGCATTGGTTTGTATGACACCAACTTTCCAGGTTGACACTACGCCTGTTGCCGGTTCATAATGATATAAAACGTCGTTTTTTGACAATTCCTTCATTCTTTTCTTTCCTTTATTGGTTTGCACCAGATGATGGGGCGTGGCCTCTAATAAAAGGGCAGGAGTGAGCCTGGAATGTTCAGCCTTTACTTCGTAAACGGGCCGGAGATAAACAGCAGTAAGCGGTGAATTGGGACTGTCGTAAACTTCAACCTGCTTGACCTGGGTAACCACGCTTTTACCGTTCCGGCAGGTTTTTACATTTTCACCCACTTTCACGTCGGAAATTGCTTTTATGCTACCGTCCGCCATGGTAATTGACGCGCTGTCAGAAAGATATTCGGAACGGTTCTTTTTCTTGAAAAACTTAAAACTGGTTTCTTTCTTGTCATTTTCTGAACATGTATTTTCCGATTGAGCGTATCCGGAACAAGAAAGAAAGGATAAAAGAGAAAAGATAATTGCCTTGTGCATTGAGAATAATTTTAGTTTCAATTAAGCCTTGGACATTTTTACAAAAACTTTACTCAAAGCATTTGGTAACGCGCCCAGGCAGATAAATATCAATCCGGCTGTGATTAATGTAGAAGTGTGAGCGAAAAACTGTCCGGATGAAAGTATTGCAAGGATGAGAATGGTTGAAAATGGCAGTGAAAATGCCAGTAACAACACAGCTAATTCAAGATCAAAGGTTCTTTTTTCCTTAGGAACAGATTTCGCATCTTCACGAAGATTGAATGCTGAAATATGTGCCAACGGCCAGAAACTTGCTGCACTTAAGGGAATTACAACAGCTAACAAAATCATCGAAACGTCAGTAATATGTAAAACGTAGATCATTCCTGCGCTGATGAGCATGGTAATGCCAGCTCTGAAAAGCAGTATGCTCATTACAATTCGCTTTTTCCCTTCCTTTAGTTGCACGGCAAGGCCAATAAATAATAAAACCAATGGCGTCATCATCGCACTTGTCTTGTCAAATACGTCGGTGATTACGAAAGGAAGTGTTTTGAAATTGATACCAAGACTTAATAATATGATTGCCAGGAAAATAAGTACGTTTATCGGCTCCTGGAACATGCTCAGAAACAAGCTTTTTAATTTTCCTCCCATTTTGGTTTCTTTGTCGTCGCTGTTTTTCAAAAACATATTCATGGCGAGTATGTACAGTGAAATCAGTACGAAAAACTTGTTGCCCACGTCAGCAAGGGCGGCAATGGCCAGACTTTTTTCTCCTAAAAATTCTGCGATAAAAGGGAAGCAGGAAAGTCCGGGAGCAAGGGAAGGAATAAGCATCATTAATGTTCTTCCGGTAGGACTATTTTTTTCGATGCCAAACAATGCAAAAGCAAGTGGTGCTGAGAAAAACATCAGGAAGTTGAATACCAGCGTAACCAATGGAATGATGATCATGGACGAATCCATGTCTATTTTCATCAGCGAAATAAAGATCGTAGACGGTAGTGCGACGGATAAAATGATTTCTTTAATACCGTTTGTCTGGTCCTTGTTTTTGAATTTACCTTTGAGAATAAGGCCTAAACCAATTAGTAACAGAAGTGTAATGGTCTTTTGCAATGCATCACTCATGACGTAATAGGAGTTTTTGTCAGTACCGCTCTGGAATCAAAGCAATATGATGTTGATGTGTTTGGAACGAATTTCCGGCTATTTTCGCCCCAGGTGGGCCATTAACCTCAATTTCGGAAATAGAAATGTGAAAGAAGCGCATACCCCTGCCGGCAACGCTTCTTTCAAAGAGATAGAGATTTAAGCGTTTACAGATCTAAGCGGATATGGTTTCTAAAACACTCACGAAACTTTTCATTTCGTCCATAGTTCCAAGACTAACACGGCACCATGGTTTGTTTTGCAAGTCAAATGAACGTACCGATATTCCCTGGGCAGACATTTTTGTTAAAAGTTCTTTTCCAGGAACGTTGATTGGGAACAATACGAAATTGGTATAAGAAGGAATGTATTTATAACCCATTTTATCCAGGTTTGTATACAGATATTTCTTCGCTTCATGGTTCAATTTGCGCGTCATGTCCTGGAATTCGCTGTCATCCATACTTGCTGACGACGCCGCCACAGTAGTGCTGCAGATACTGAATCCGCCACGTGTAATTTTGTTGATCTCTTTCAGGAAAGAAGGTTGAGCAACCATATATCCAAAACGCAGACCAGCCATTCCCATGATTTTGGAGAAGGTACGTGCGATGATTACATTTTTATTTTTAGATAAAAGCGAGATCATGCTTTGTGTGTCAGCACCAACAGCAAGTTCGATATAAGCTTCGTCAACAAAAACAGGTACTTTTTCAGAAACGCGAGAGCAGAAATCAAGAAGATCCTGACCTTTTGTAATTGCTCCGGTTGGGTTGTTTGGATTACATACGTAAACCAGTTTTGTATCTTTGTCAACCGCTGCTTCCATCGCTTTCAGGTCATGTGACCAATCGGCAGTACAAGGAATAGGCTTCCAGGTTGCACCTACTGACTCTGCCACTCTGATCATTGACATATAACATGGATCAGCTGAAACGATATTTCCACCGTGCATGAAAAGAACGATTGCTACTTTTTCCAGAAGGTCAGACGAGCCCGGTGCTACCATCAGGTAATCCGCTGTAACTCCTTCTTTCTTGGCAATTTTTGCGATAAGTTCCTGCATGTCTCTACCGGCATAGCGATTTCCGGTTTTCACAGAATCAATGACTGCCTTTTGTGCCGAAGCGGGAGGTCCGTAAGGATTTTCGTTTGAACTAAGACGGGCAACAACTTTCGGTGCTTTAAAATCAGCTGGCAGGTAATGCTCTCTAACCATCGGGCTTCTGAAAATACGGTTTTCAGGATCAAGAGAAAGTGGTGCGTTAGAAAAAGCGCCCATGCTTAGGTGCGGTGCCAAAGTCATTCCTCCGATTGCCAGTAAACCGGATTTTAACAAATTGCGACGGTCAATTTTTTGGTTCATTGCTGTAAAAATTTAGTAATAGGTGACGTTAATGATATTTTTTTAAGAAATAATGATATAGTCTTAGACTATCAGGAGTAAAGTATAAATTTAAAAAAAAGTCGGCTAGTTTGTTAATAACCAGCTGACTTTCTTTTAATTATTTTGCCTGTATCTGTGACTGCCTTGAAAATGCAATTCCTTTGTATGTGCCAGTCCAAAAAACGTTGGATAATAGAACGGCTGCTTTGCCAGGACTTGCTGCTGCAATCGAGAATTTGTCCCATGTCGTTGGAACAGATACAAGTCCGGTAGCGTCCGACGTGTATTCTCCAATTGTTCCTGAAACGAAAACTCCTGGTGTTACTTCAGTTTTGAAAGTAACCGTAATTTTTAAATTTGCTACCGGGATAGAATCTATTCCTTTGGTATGGTCCAGAATATTGGTCTTGTCAAGTTCAAGCAAACGGGCTCCAAGCGTCAGGCTTGGTGTGGTGAGCGGATAGCTTACAGTTGGCTTCGCAGCAAGTGGTGCACCAAATGCTGCTCCAACGATATCGACCAGCACGGGTGCCACATTATTGTCCAGAAAAGGATCTTCCACTTTACATGATACTGTGGTGAGAGCAATCGCTGCAAAAACGCAGAAGGTAGCGACGAATGTTTTAATATTTTTCATAAATCCTGAATTACCTGTGATTAAATAATTGTCTGACAGAGATTATTTTTCTGCCCACCAAAGTTTAGTTTTCATATCGTTTGGTCCGCCGTTCAATGTTTCTCCTAATTTTACAGCGTCAGCATTTAGAGAGTATTCGGAACTAGGGTAGTTGAAACGGGTAGGTCTCACTCCGTCATTTTTCAAAACCGCTCTTGGATCGTTAGCCGGGAAAACCGGAAATCCTGTGCGGCGCCATTCAGTCCATGCTTCGATTCCTTGTGCAAATAAAGAAACCCATTTTTGTTCCAATACTTTTTCACGTGTCACAGCACCCACATTGGCAAGGAAGGTTGCGGGAGCAGTTAAGCCATATTGGGTAAATGATGCGTTTATAGCGGTTTCAAAGTATGTTTTAGCATCTCCTTTTGTAATGTCTCCATCCAATGCCGCTTCTGCAAGAATGAAGTTCAGTTCAGAATAAGTCATGATTACCTCTGGTGCATCAGCTTTGGTAAATGTGCTGCCAATTGTGGAGCTTGTAGCCAGATAAGCCGTGGCGATCGCGTCGGGTAAGCCATTGGCATGCCCTTCGTAAGTTCCAGCTTTGGTTGGATTCGCGTAAACAGTGATACGTGTATCTCCAAGGGAATTCATTTTGTCAGCCAGGGTTTTGCTGATATTCCAGTCTGTACGTCCACCCTGAATCAGGATCTGGTTCCACTCGTTATTACTTGGCAGAACGGTTGTACATTTTAAGGATGCGTTGTCAGCATTGCTTGTGAAAATCGGGAATTTCGTTGCATCTGCCAGTATTTCCGCCATGATAGCTCTTGATTCAGCCGGTTTTTTTGCTGCCTGGCGGTTGGCCAGACGAAGACGAAGAGAATTTGCGAATTTTTTCCATTTCAGAATATCACCGGAATAAAGAATATCACCTGCAATTGCGGGGCCACCTACTGTAAGCTTCTCGTTTGCAGATTTAAGATCGGCAAGCAAACCAGCATAAATCACGTCCATTCCATCATATTTAGGCGTGTAAACAGGTTCGGATGCGGTTCCTTTTATTGCGTCTGTATATGGAATTGCGCCATACATATCCGTAAGCAATGAGAAAACCCAGCTGCGCATTACCAATGCAACGCCTTCATAATTAGGATTAGGTGTTGCAGAACCCGTTCCGGTCTGAAGAATAATCCTTTGAAAATTCAGCTGCGCATCGTTGTAAAATCCTTTCCAGTTATTTGCAAGCAAGGCAGGAGACACCGTATAATCGTCACCTTCATTACTATAAATATTTCTGGTAAGATGCTGAACATAAAGTTCAGCTGCATCAATATTGATTCTTTCAAACCTGTCCCTGTGTCCCCAGTGGCGGTCAATTGCTGTTTCAATTCCCGTTGGAAGCAGGTATTGAGGTCCAATAGCAGTGGGGCTATTGGGGCTTGTGTTCATCTCATCAAAATCTTTGGTACAGCTTGTGGCGGTCAGTATTCCTGCCAGGGCTGTCATCCAGATGGTTTTATGTTTCAATATATTTTTCATCGAAATTTCTTTTAAGTCCGTTAATATTTTCCTGTCTTAGAAAGATAATGATAGGTTCATCCCTATGCTGCGTGAACTTGGAAGTTCACCATAACCGAAACCTTGAGCATTTCCCCCTTTGGCATCAATTTCAGGATCGATATGTGGCGTATTTTTGAAGATCATCCACACGTTACGTCCTACAAATGAAACTTTGGCAGACTGAATTTTGATTCTTTTCAGGAAGGTCGGGTTGAACGAGTAACCCAGAGAAACTTCGCGAAGTTTTACATAACTCGCGTCAAAGATTGCCGATTCATGGTAGTTACGCGGATTGCTGTAACCATACAATGAATTGGCTGTTACAATGATGTCGTTAGGTACATATGTGATGCTTTGATCAGCAGCAATGACTTCACGAACACCTTTTCCAATCACACCTTCTTCACGGCCCAAAGCAGTTTCTGCATATTGTCCCGTCCAGCGCGCTGTTCCTGTTCCTTCATCATAGATATCACCACCGATACGTGCATCAACCAGGAAGCTTAAAGAAATTCCTTTGAAGTTTAAAGTGTTATTGATACCACCGATCCAGTCTGGCTGAATGTTACCAAGCTTTTGGTTGGAAACCGTTACAGGTAAGCCGGTTGCGTCATAGATCACTTGTCCGTCCGGAGCTTTTTTGAATCCTACACCATAGAATGTTCCGTATGCCTGTCCAACACGTGCTTCTGATGACATCCCTCTTTGCGTTGCAAGCGTGTAGGTAGTCAGGCCTTCTGCAAGTTCAACGACTTTGTTACGGTTGCGGGCGTAATTTAAAGATACATCCCAGCTAAATCCGTTTGGAAGTTTAACAGGAGTTCCGGTAATAGAAACTTCAACCCCTTTGTTGGTGATTTTACCTGCATTCAGAATACGCGTATTGTAACCGCTGGCTTTGGAGATTTCTACACCAAGGATCTGATCACGTGTTGTCTGATCGTAGTAAGTTACATCCAATCCCAATTTGCCACGGAAGAAACGAAGGTCAGCACCAAATTCTAAACCGGTTGTGATTTCCGGTTTTAAGCTTGAATTTGCTATCTGAATGTTTTCAGCAAATTTAGGAATGGCCCCGTTCCATGAACCACTTGAGGTAAATGTCTGAGCAAGTGAATAAGGAAGTGCATCGTTACCAACCTGTGCATAACTGGCGCGTATCTTGCCAAAAGTGAAAATGTCGCTTTTGATATCAACAAGTTCCGTGATAACAGTACTTAGTGAGGCAGATGGATAGAAGTATGATCTTGCTGCGCTCGGCAATGTACTGGACCAGTCATTCCTTGCAGTCAGGTCAAGAAAAACAGCGTCTCTCCATGAGAAGTTGGCAGTTCCGAACAAGCTTTGTGTTTCCGATTCTGTGATGTTACTTTCAATGACGTTGGCACTTGGAACTGAGTTTCCTGCATTGTACAAACCGTCAACCACAAGTTCTCCCACATAGAAATAATTTCTTTTGGAATAATTGGTTCTTCTGATTCCACCGAACTGAAGATTAAGACCAAAATCTTTTGAAATATTTTTGTTGTAGGTAAAGATAAAGTCAGAGTTTGATTCCTGGTTGCGCAACACTTCTTCCGAATAGCGGCCCGGCGTACGAACACCGTTACGAACACGAAGGAAATTGGAAACGTTGATACGCGTATCACTCCAGTAATCTGTTCCTGTTCTTAGCATCAAAGTAAGAGAAGGAAGGATTTTGTAGTTCAATGAGATATTTCCTAACAATCTGTCTTTCTCATTCCCTGAAGGCAGATTTTTCTGAGAGAAGTAAGGGTTTGTAAAGAAAGTATGTTGCCAGTTTGGTGGGTCTGTGTCAGCACCTCTCTGGTTGTGAACACCGATGTAGCTTTCATAATCACGCAACTGATCCCAGGATACGTGGCGGTGAGACCAGATAAATTCCTGTCCGCCAGAGTAGCTTCTGTTGTCAGAACCGGATTTGATGTATTCTCCCGATAGGGTAATGCTGAGATTTTTAGTCAGGTTATAGCCGGAATTGATCCTGAAATTGTTACGATGAAAATCATTGTAATACATAATTCCTTTTTGATCAACTCTGCTTAGACCCAAACGGAAAAAGCCTTTGTCGTTTCCTCCTGAAAGAGCAACGCTATTGGTAATGGTGCTACCTGTATTCCAGTACTCGTCCCAGTTGTTAGGCTGTGGAGTAAGCGGAGCCACTTCGTTACCGGTCCACCATTGCCTCACAAGACGGCCATCCATCGGAGCACCCCAGCTTTCATCTGTACCCTCTGTACCAGCCAATGGGTATTTGGAGTCATAAACCGCACGATATTGCGCTATCTCCGTTGGATTGGTGATAGATCCGCTCCATCCGTCATTATACCAGGTACGGTACCCATTTCCGCCACCATAGGTATTCTGGAAATTTGGTTTGATCCATGGACGTTCAAAAGTGATGTTGGAGTTTACTTCCACACCCAGACCTTTTGTGCCCTGGCCATTTTTTGTGGTGATCAAAATGACACCATTGGCAGCGCGGGAACCATATAATGCAGCAGCATTGGGCCCTTTAAGTACCGACATTTCTTTGATGTTATCAGGGTTTACTTCTGATATACCACCGCCGTAAGTTTTGCTGGCAGCCTGCTCCATCGGGACACCATCAATTACGATAAGAGGCTGGTTGTTTCCCGAAACAGAAGATGATCCTCTGATCTGTATTGTAGAGCCACTGCCTGGGCCACCATTTGACTGAACTCTTACACCGGCTATTTTTCCGGATAATGCGTTCGCGACGTTGGTTGAACGTGATTCCGTCAGTGCACTTCCTTTAATTTCCTGAACTGTGTAACCCAATGCTTTTTTCTCCCGTTGAATACCGAATGCGGTTACTACAACTTCAGAAAGCTGGCGCGTATCCGCATCCAGTTTAATATCAAAAGTGGTCTGATTGCCAATCTGAATTTCTTTGATAAGAAATCCAACATAGGAAACGACTAGTGTTCCGTCGCCGGGTACTGAAAAGCTGAATTTTCCGTCAGCATCCGCGTTGGTACCAACATTTGTTCCTTTAAAGATAACTGAGGCACCTGCCAGTCCGAGGCCGTCATCGGAGGATGTTACCTTACCGGCGATGCTTCTCACCTGTGCATGAGCAAGGGTGCAAAAGAAACAGGCCAGTAAAAGCAATGGTAAAGTTTTGCGCATGGGGGAGTGAAGTTTAATAGTTAGATTATGGTAAACCCGAAGAAGAAAAGTTATGGCTGTGTGGTGTCCACGTTGCTGTGCGCCGCACACACTTTCGCGTGGACAGAACAACACAGCCATAAGCTTGCAAAACTGCTTTTCCGGAAAGCAATACCCTCTTAATCGAGGACAAACAAGGTGTCTTTGTCAATTGGTCGGTTCATGCATAACAAAAATGTTTTGACATGAAATTTAAATTGTCAAAAGATTTGATTGTCCACAGTAAAAAGTGACACTCTATTAAAATAATTATATTGTACAAGTTAAAACATTTCAGAAATGCCGGTTTTTACGGGCTGTCCGAAATTTTATGTTTTCTCTTATACACTTGAACATATTCTGGTGCGGCTGGAATATGTCCGTTAGTTAAGAAGTCTTGTCATTCGTTTAATGACATGTCAAATATACTGACAAACAAGAAAAATGCAAGAGAATAAATTTAAATATTGAGTTTTTTTGCAATAATAATTGGTAAAAGATATTAAATATAAAATGATATTGTAATAATCCGTTATTTAATTTCAATAAACCATTTTGTATCAATTCGATGTATTTGGTATACTTAATGTCACTTTTTTTTACTCTAATTAACTTATAATTATACGTTTGCGTTTTTAGTCCTATTAAATCTTATCATTTTACCCTGGCATCTTAATTTCTGACACTTGAAAGGGGAAATACAGGCAGTGAACTGATTAAAAAAAAAGAAGGGCTCGATTTAGAGAGCCCTTCTTTCAATGAAATAAAAATAGTTATATTTTAGATAGTCCGCTTCAATCGATATATCTCCTTAAAATAGGTTTATAAGAGTCAACACGACGGTCGCGGAAGAAAGGCCAGGTGGTTCTGTAATGATCCAGCTTTTGAAGATCCACTTCTTCAACATGGGTTATTTCCTCATCGTGCGGGGCCAGGTATAAAAGTCTTCCATGGGGATTTGCGATAAAAGAACCTCCCCAGAACTGCTGATCTGCTTCTCTTCCGACGCGATTAACAGAAACAACGTAAACGCCATTTGCCACAGCATGGCTCCGTTGAATGGTCTGCCATGCACCATATTGTTCTTCATTGGTAACGGGATCTGTTTCATTGGTATCCCATCCGATTGCTGTCGGATAAAACAGAATTTCTGCACCCATCATGCTGGTAATGCGGGCAGCTTCGGGATACCACTGATCCCAACAGATCAAAACGCCGATTCTGGCAAATTTTGTTTCAAAAATACGGTATCCAATAGGGTCTGAAATGCCATCACTTTCACCATTTGGAGCATCTCCCGGTGTGAAATAGAATTTTTCATAATAACCAGGATCGTCCGGAATGTGCATTTTCCGGTATTTGCCAAGATAACTTCCGTCGGCATCCAGCACGGCTGTTGTATTATGATAGAGTCCGTGAGCACGTTTTTCGAATAGTGAAGCAATGATGACAACGCCAAGTTCCCTGGCAAGTGTGCCGAGCGAATCTGTTGAAGGGCCGGGAATCGGTTCTGCGAGTTCAAAATTCTTATGATCTTCAACATCACAAAAATACAGGGACTTGAACAATTCCTGCAAACAAATGACCTGAGCACCCTTGGCAGCTGCTTCACGAATTTTGACTACTGCTTTGCTGAAGTTGGCTTCGATATCTTCCGAACAGTTCATTTGAACGATACCTATATTTATTTTTTTACTCATAATTCTTCTTTGTTTAGCATGATGAATGATTTTTCCGGCGTCTATTCAGCGAGTTGTCAATTCTTTAATTTCAAAGTCAAAGGATAAATCATTCATGCATTTAAAATGTTTTTTGGGACAGGCTTTGTATCCTATTTTGGAACAGGGCCGGCAATTTAACTGATTGTTTTCAATGATTTCAAATGAAGTTTGATACGGATACATGCCAAATGCAGGGACCGTATTCCCCCAAATTGAATAAACACGCTTCCTGAAAGCTGCTGCGGCATGCATCAGGCCGGTGTCATGGGTAAAAACGATTCTGGCATTTTCTATAATGGAGGCCGATTGATTAAAATTGTATTTGCCGCATGCGTTGAAAATAAGCGCGTCGCCAATGGCTTTTCTCACGGTTTCGCCTTCTGCAAAATCTTCCTTTCCCCCGAGCAAGATAATCGGATGATTAATCTTTTGGCAAAGGTCAATCATTTTATGGGCAGGCAGTTTTTTGGTAAAATGCTGTCCGCCGATGGCATAGGCAACATAATTTTCACGATGAGATTCCGGAAGCTGGCTTTTGTCAATTTGATCTTCAAAGGGAATAAAATAGTCCAGACCCTGATCATCATTTTTGATTCCAAATGTCCTTACAGTCGCCAGGTATCGGTCGACAATATGGATATCGGGAAGACGGTTAATTTTGAAATTTGTCAGAAGGAATTTCTGGATATTGAGTTTTTCGAAACTGAAAGCTGGTATCCCCAGTTTCAATTTAATTCTCAAAGTCCGCAGGTTTGTATGCAGGTCGATGATGTAATCAAAATTTTCGCTTTTAAGCAATGACATGATCTGTTTGTCATGATCTTCAAGCAGCCATAATTTGTCTACAAAAGGATTTTTTTCTA